>X355_Hoffmanns_Two_toed_Sloth__coassemble_2513_pt1 | contig 11407 bp, 7 predicted proteins | sample X355_Hoffmanns_Two_toed_Sloth__metabat2_low_PE_021 | metagenome-assembled genome bin X355_Hoffmanns_Two_toed_Sloth | reverse complement strand
TTTTATATCTTACCAGTTGTTGACTGATGACTGTAAAGTCTCTTGTGTGATAGCTAACGGCTAATAGCTATCAGCTAAAAGCTGAAATATCTGTTACCTTTGTCACTTTTTCACCACAGAGAACCAACGGTCGGCGGAGCCAAAAAAGAGTCAGAGTTTTTAATAAACGGGATGCTTCGCTCTGCTCAGCATGACAAGACACAGCACTGTTAACTGATGACTGAAGAGACTGTTATTTTTTATTGTCCTCTTGCTCTTTCTTATACGCGATCGACATAGCTATAGCAGCATATAATGTAAGGAGAGCGGCAATAAGCATCGTAACTACCCACCCGTTTATATTCATGAACAGAAGTACAGTAGATGCAACCATAAGCAATACGGCGAATATCTGAATGTTGAAAAGCCGTTTTCCGCGAAGGCTCTTACCGGGATATGGAGTGGTAACAGTGGTAGCCGCAAAGCCAATTACACCTATAACCATTATATATTTGGCAATAGCAGCATCGAAGTAATAGATGATAGCAGCAAGAAGAATAAGAAGGGCTGATATCTGGAAAATGGAGTTATTTAGTTTTGGATTTATTTTCATTAGTTGATTTATTCTACAAGGAAAACGTCCTCATCGGGTTTCTTCATCAGGTAATTTTCCCTGGCAAACTTTTCAATGCGGTCTTTATCCGATTGAAGTTCCTGCAATTTTTGTTTATCTTCGATTGTTTTATTGCGGTAATGCTCGATCTGGCTGTTAAGCTCCATTATCTTGGCATCGTAACTGAAACGGGCAAAGATGCTGCTTTCGCTTATAAAGAAGCCAAACATAATGATAACCAGAATTATAAGCAATTGTACTTTTGTATATCTGGAGATAAGATAGTTAAACGCTGATTTCAGAATAGTCATAAGTTGAAAAGAGATTAAGTCAATACCGTTTGATTAAACTCACATTGCAAAGATATATATTTGTACTTATATTCAAGTATCGATGGAAACAAAAGATAACATCATAAAGAAATACAGAAATTATTTATTGCTGGAAAAGTCTCTTTCTCCCAATTCGATAGATGCATATATGACTGATCTGGATAAGCTTTCCGGCTTTCTGGGAAACGAAAGTCTGAAAGTGGAAGAGGTGAAACTCGACGATTTGCAGCAGTTCATTGCCCAGCTTTATGATATGGGTATCAATGCCCGGTCAGTAGCCCGCATTATCTCGGGCATAAAATCGTTCTATAATTTTCTGGTTTTGGATGGTTATATGCAGGCAGATCCCACAGAACTTCTGGAAACGCCGAAAATAGGATTAAAGCTACCGACTGTACTATCACTTGATGAAATAGAAAAGCTGATGTCTGTAATTGACCTCTCCACAAAAGAGGGGCAACGCAACAGGGCTATCCTGGAAGTCCTCTATAGCTGTGGCTTGCGTATATCGGAACTTACAAAGCTGAAATTTTCAGACCTATTTTTTGATGAAGGCTTTATAAAGGTAGAAGGGAAAGGAAGCAAGCAACGGCTCGTGCCCATCTCCCATACTGCAATAAACGAAATAGAGAAATATCTTTATTATCGCAGGGAAATGGATATAAAGAAAGGGTCGGAAGACATACTCTTCCTAAGCAACAGGGGTACAGCGATTTCCCGTATCATGGTATTTCATTTCATAAAGCAATATGCAGATCAGGCCGGAATAAAAAAGACAATAAGCCCTCATACTTTCCGACATTCATTTGCCACACATTTGCTCGAAGGGGGAGCCAATATAAGGGCCATACAGTTGATGCTGGGCCATGAAAAAATCACGACAACCGAGATATATACTCATATGGACAGAGAGTATCTTCGCCAGGAAATAATAGAGCATCATCCTCGTAACAAAAAATGAAGCTTCGGGTTTATTAATGTATTTTTATTATATCTTTGTTCAGATGTTTAATTAATCACAAGCACAATTTTATGAAAAAGAAATTCTTTTCAGTGGCTGCAATAGCTCTTGCAGGAACACTACTATTCAGCTCATGTATTGGTTCATTCAATCTTTCGAAGAAAGTGTTGGCATGGAATCAGACCATAGACAATAAGTTCGTTAACGAGGTTGTATTCGTTGCATTATGGATCGTACCTGTATATGAGGTTTGTATGCTGGCCGATATCCTTGTTATCAACTCTATTGAATTCTGGTCGGGTGAGAATCCTGTTGAAGCCGGGATTGTGAAAAAGGTTCAGGGTGAAAACGGAGTTTATACTGTTGAAACATTGGATAACGGATACAATATCAAGAACGAAGAAGGGCAGGAAATGGAACTTGTTTATGACAAGGCTACCAATACCTGGAGTGCAGTCGCTAATGGCGAATCGACCAAGATTCTTAAATTCGAAGACGAAAAGAATGCTATCGTTTATCTTCCAGACGGAAAAGAACAAAAGGTGGAACTTTCCGAGAATGGAGTTCTTGCTTTCCGTCAATCTGTTGAGAATGCAGTATTCGTTGCAGCAAAATAAGATCGGACAATTATTCTTAAATTATAGCCGCCCCATACTATATAGTTGGGGCGGTTTCTTTATCCTTGATAATCTGATCCTTCAATCTCTTTGCGTAATTCCTTTCAGGTTGTCTGTCCTGAACGGAGCTGCCGGCAATCCTTCCGAATTGAACAAGTTCACATCGGGATTATTCGACCAGCTGTAACGAACAGATACAGGCTTGGATATATTATCGGAATAGACAATAACCTTATCTCCTTCAATATAAGCCTTAGCCCAGACAAACTTGTTATCAGTCCCGGCAATGGCAAACCCTTCTATGTAGCCGTATTTGCTTGTAGATTTCAGCCCTTTCCCTATATTGTTGAAACTAACAACAGCTCTATTTCCATCTATCTCCATCGACTTAAATGTCGGACCGGAATAGATTACATCTGTTTTGCCATAATCTTTATTCAAAGCATTTAAGGCCAGGCGAAGCCCTACATCCTGCTTATTACGAGGGTGGATGTCATTCGCTTCCCCTATATCCGTAATTACAGCCTCGCCCGTTTTTGGCAACGATAAAGTCATGCTTTGAGCTTCCCTTAGTTCAGCCCAGTTACTATCCTGAGGCACATCGTCTTTTGCCATAAAATTGGCCAGTTGCACCCAATAGAATGGAAACTCATAACCCCATTTTGTTCGCCAGTCTGTAATCATATTCGGGAAGAGAGTACGGTAATTATAAGCCTGTCCTGCATTATTCTCTCCCTGATACCAGATAGCTCCCTTAATACCATATTGAATAATCGGATTTATCATAGCGTTATAAAGTAGGGATGAATACATATTCGGAGAAAATTCTACATAGTTGAAAGCCTTGTTGCTTACCGCTACTTTATACAACCAGTCTCCCGCCAAAGGATATGATTTCCCCCCGGCATCCAGGATAAGATTTTCGGGTTTTCCATATAGGCCACCGCCACCCGCATTATCTACAACTTTTACGGCTATGGTATTCTCTCCTGCTTTGAGCACATTCGCAGGAATATTATATAAGCGGTCGATATTATATCCGTTCGTCTCTCCGACCTTAACTCCGTTTATCCATGTCACATCATTATCATCAATAGGGCCTAGCTGTATTGTTCCGGATTTTCCTTCAACATTATCCGGAAGTGTAAGAGAGTATCTGAACCATAAAATACCATCAACAGAGGCCAGTTCTCCATCCCAAAGTTCCGGTACCTGCATTTTCTTCCATGTGCTTGTGTTGAGAGAAGGATTGAACCATGATTCCGCTATTCCGGGATCATTGAGCATAGCCTGAGTAAAAGCCCTTTTCCCCTCTTCGCTTTCTTTAGCAAATTTGTCAAAATCTGTGATATTAAGAGTCTTATATCGCTCTTTAAAGATATCACCCAGTTTGCTAAAAGATTCCGGGCTGGTCCATGTTTCTATATCTGTACCTCCCCATGATGAATTGATTATTCCAATTGGAACATTCAGTTCCTGGTACAATTTGCGGGCAAAGAAATATGCAACAGCTGAAAAATCACCTACAGTTGCAGGAGAGCACACCTCCCATGAACCCTTGAGATCTGATTTCGGTTTCATATCCAGATCTTTCACAACATTAAATGACCGGATTTGGGGAAAATCAGCATTGCTGATCTCCGCTTTCGCATTCATCGAGCTTTTTACCTGCCATTCCATATTCGACTGTCCGGAACATAGCCAGACTTCTCCGATAAGAATATTTTTAAAGGTTATACTATTATTTTTCCCTTTCACCTCCATAGTGTACGGCCCGCCATAAGGCATAGATGTTAACTCAATACTCCAATTACCGTTTTTATCGGCCTTTACCTTTTTTTGCTGATTGAGGAAACTTACCTCTACCGTTTCATTCTTATCAGCCCAGCCCCATACTTTTATAACCTTATCGCGTTGAAGCACCATATTATCCGAAAATATGCGGGACAGCTTCACTTCTGCATGCAAAACAGAAATGGCAACGCAAAAAAAACAGATGAGAAAAGTCAGATTTTTTGTCATAATGTAAATTGATATTAGATGATGTAAAATAAGTACTAAATAATTATTTTACCAAATACATAATAAGCATATTTAAAGTAAATGTAGGAAAATATTTGATTTTTGTACATGTCGGAAATTATCAAAAGGTAACACTTTTTCATCCATTTGCTGATTAATTTTTTTCAAAGAACGATAAACGAGTAATCTCTATACTGCTTATACTTATAGATAAAATTTCTGATGAAAATACAACCTATACAGCTCTTTATTTTATAATCCGCTTAATCCATAATCAATTGATAAGAATAAGTGAGAAGTTTTTGAATTTGAATTGTTAAAGAATTATCTTTGTTTGTCCAATAAAGAATGAACCTTATAAATCCGGAACCCTCAAAAATTAATTGCATGCAAAAACCAACAATCTATCACCTTTTATTTGTGATAAGTCTGCTGTTTATCAGCACGAAAGTTTCTTCGCAGGAAATCAATCCTGATATTTTATACAAATTGGTAAGCCCTTCGGGTCTGGTTATTGACAATCGTGATGCTCCTGACAATTCGGCAAATATGTATCTGGCAAAAGATGCCAGAAACAGTCGCGGGCAAGTATGGAAAATAGTTAAACTGTCCAGCGGTTACTACACTATTACCAACCCGTTTATCAATAAAAGTATTGATAACGATAATGAGCCGGCAGGCAACGGAAATCCTATTATCCAGTGGGATGCTAATCCGACCAACAGAAACCAGCAATGGAAATTTACTGTGACCGGAACCGGCGCATACAGTATCTCGCACAGGAGCAGCGGAATGACAATAGCTTATAACGGAGAAGATGCTGTCGGTGCGCGTGTATTTCAGATGCCTGCATCATCTCAGGTGTGGCGATTAGTACCAACCAATATAAAAGCCCCGAAAGAAGTGAAACAGAAACCAAGCAAATATGACTGGGAAAATGAGACTATCTTTGCCATCAATAAAGAGCCCGGACATGCTACTTATTATACTTTCCCTTCTGTGGAGAGCCTCAAAGCGGATAAGACTTTTGATAAACCTTGGGAAGAACCGGCATCCTCTTTATATAAATCTCTGAATGGCAACTGGAAGTTCCATTGGGTAAAAAAGCCATCGGAACGTCCTGCCGATTTCTACAAGATGAACTATGACGTTTCTTCGTGGAAAGAGATACCTGTGCCTTCCAATTGGGAAATGCATGGGTATGGAACTCCTATTTATACCAATATAACATACCCTTTCAGAAACAATCCTCCGTTTATACAGCCACAAAGAGGTTATACGAACGAAATAGAGGTGAATCCTGTAGGGTCGTATCGCCGCGATTTCTCAATCCCTGCCGATTGGGACGGAAAAGAGATATTCCTCCATTTCGACGGAGTATACAGCGGTCTTTATGTATGGATAAATGGGAAAAAGGTGGGTTATAGCCAGGGCGCGAACAACGTGGCCGAGTTTAATATCACTGACTATGTAAAAACCGGAGACAATACAATTGCAGCGGAAGTATATCGCTGGACGGACGGTAGCTATATCGAAGATCAGGATATGTTCCGTCTGAGTGGTATCCATCGGAGTGTATTCCTGTTCGCTACTCCTAAAGTGCATGTGCGGGACTACTTCCTCCAGTCTGAATTTAAGGGGGACGACTACAGTAGCGCCGTGTTTAAAGTCAATGCATCTGTAAAGAACTATGATAAGAAAGCGTCTCAGCCCGCAACCGTGAATATATCATTGCTCGATATGGCAGGCAAAGAGGTAGCCAGCCTTTCTCAACCTGTAGAGGCTCTGAAAAGTGGGCAGGAACAGGTTTATGATCTGCAGACTACAATAAGCAAACCTGTTCTATGGTCGGCAGAAAAGCCGAACCTTTATACGGCTGTTGTCACCCTCAAAGATAATAACGGAAATGTAGAGGAAGCGATGTCGTCCAAATTCGGCTTCCGTAAGATAGAGATAAAGAACAAGCGTGTATATGTAAATAATGAGCAGGTGTTCTTCAAAGGAGCAAACCGTCATGATATTCATCCTCAGTTCGGTAAGGCTGTTCCTGTAGAATCTATGATACAGGACATCCTGCTGATGAAGCAGCACAACCTGAATACAATCCGCACAAGCCATTATCCGAACGACCCGCGTATGTATGCCCTGCATGATTATTACGGGCTGTATGTGATGGATGAGGCCGATTGTGAAAATCATGGAAATCATTCTATCAGCGGTATGCTAAGCTGGGCCCCTGCATATAAGGACAGAATGGACCGGATGGTGAAACGCGACAGAAATCACCCGTCTATAATCTTCTGGTCGTTAGGTAATGAAGGAGGAAATGGCGACAACTTCGATGAAATGTATAAAGTGGCGAAGGCTCTCGACCCCTCACGTCCGATACACTATGAAGGAAAGAATGAACTGGCAGACATCGATTCGCACATGTATCCGGATATGGCCCGGATGGCAGCTTTTGACCAGCAAGATTCCGATAAGCCGTATTTCCTTTGCGAGTATGCCCACTCTATGGGAAATGCTCCGGGCAATCTCGCCGAATACTGGGATTATATCGAAAATCAGTCGCAGCGTATGATTGGCGGATGTGTATGGGACTGGGTAGACCAAGGGCTGAATATGTATGGAAAGCCAGCCAACCAATACTATCTGGGTGGAGACTTCGGGGATAAACCGAATGACTTCGACTTTGTAAACAACGGACTCACTACTCCCGACCGCCGGGTTACTGCCAAGCTGTTGGAGGTGAAAAAGGTTTACCAGTACATTAAGTTCAAAGCCCTGTCGTTGGGTACAGGTAAGATAGAGATTGAGAACAAGTACGACTTTACCGACCTGAACGAGTTTGATATCACATGGGAAGTTATCAAAGACGGAGTAAAAACAGAGTCGGGCAAAATGGCCCCTGTCGACATGGCTCCTAACCAAAAGACAGTGATAACAATCCCTTACAGCAAGAATCTGGATGCAGGCAGCGAATATTTCCTCAATCTGTCTTTCTCTTTGAGAAAAGACGCCAGTTGGGCCAAAGCCGGACATACAGTTGCGGCTGAACAATTTGCCCTGAACAGAAGGCTACCGTTGGCGGCAGTGAATACTTCGGTGATGCCGGATATTGCTGCTAATGCGCAGGGAGACAACCTTACTATCGAAGGCACAGGCTTCAAGGCAGTATTCAACACTCAAACGGGTATTATGACCTCATTACAGTATAGCGGCAAAGAGATGATATTCAATAACAACGGCTTCAATCTGAACTGGTATCGCAGTGTGAACAATGACAAATATACCGACCAGAATTACTACCCGACAACAAACGATAAGCCGATGTTTACTTATCAAACGGCTACTGATGGTAAGTCGGTTACGGTAATATCGAGCACTACGGCCACCATCAACAGCGAGAAACCGGTTCGTGTACCGTATCTGGTGAAATATGTAATCTACGCCGATGGTACAATAGATGTGGACGCCAGTTTCACTTCTCCGCAAGACGGACGGATCATACATCGTCTGGGACTACAGGTTGTACTGCCTGAAGATATGGAAAATGTCCGTTACTATGGTCGTGGCCCACATGAGAACTACTGGGACAGAAAACACTCTGCATTCTTCGGCCAGTATGCCACAACCGTAAAAGGCATGGAGGAAGAGCATTATGTTCGTGCCCAGAGTATGGGTAACCGTGATGATGTAAGATGGGTCAGCATAACAAACCAAAGTGGCCAGGGATTGAAGATATCATCCAAAGACAGACTGGGATTCACGGCTTTGCATTTTACCGATCAGGCTTTATGGGAAGCTATACATGATTTCAAATTGGATGAGATCCGTAAACCGGAGACTTATCTCAGTCTGGATTGCATCCAACAGGGACTTGGTAATGCAAGCTGCGGGCCTCTGCCTCTGCCTGAATATATGATTCCTGCTAATCAGAATCTAAGCTATTCGTTCAGGATACAACCTGCAAAATAAATAGTTATATATGGTTTAAGAGGTTGTCTAAAAATACTTAGACAGCCTCTTGTCATATTGAACGGAGTGAAATATCCCGTTTTAAGAGTTGGGATTCTTCACTTCGTTCAGAAACAACGTTCGGCAGAGCGAAGCGGAGCCAATGACAGTATAGAGTATCAATTTGATCGTGTCGTTCTGCTTTTGTTTTTATTTGTTCCACACTGGAGCTTCAATCCCAAGCAGATGTTTCACGAAGAAATCGCGACGCTTACGTTCCCCGTAATCCCCGCCTAAGGTATGCCTTACTCCCGGCAACATCACAAATTCGAATTCTTTATTCTGTTTTATCAGTTCATCTACCACCTGTAACGTACTCGACGGGTCTACATTATTGTCCAGTTCACCGAGTATCAACATCAGATTGCCTTGCAGCAATTTGGCATTCACCACATTCGAACATTCTTCATATTCTTTGCCTACAGGATAGCCCATCCATTGTTCGTTCCACCATATTTTGTCCATCCTGTTGTCGTGGCAACCGCAGGCAGCTACGCCCACTTTATAAAATTCGGGATGGAACAGCAATGCGCCCATTGCATTCTGTCCTCCTGCCGAAGCTCCGTAAATGCCGACACGCTCTATATCCATTTCGGGATATTTGGCTGCCGCGGCTTTCATCCATGCGATGCGGTCGGGGAAACCTGCATCTTTCAGGTTTTTCCAGCACACATCGTGGAATGCTTTCGAACGGTTGGCTGTGCCCATACCGTCTATCATCACCGTGATAAAGCCCAGTTCGGCCAGTTCGCTGCACCGTTGGCTGATGGCAAACGATTTTGGTACATGCGAATCGTGAGGCCCTGCATAAATATATTCGATAACCGGATATTTTTTTGTCGGATCGAAGTCTGATGGGCGTACAATTACCCCCCAGATGTCTGTTTGCCCATCCCGACCTTTTGCCGAGAATACTTCCGGTATACGCCATCCTGCTTCTACAGCTTTTGATATATCCGGTTGTTGCTGAGGCTTCAATATAACCTTTCCGTCTGCGGCAGACCGCACTACAAGGGTAGGGAGCAGATCGACGCGCGAATAGCTGTCGACAAAGTAAGTATAATCTGAAGAGAAAGTAACGTTATGGTTGGCATTCTCCGGTGTAAGCGGCTGTATCCTGCCATTATCTATATTTAATGAATAATACTTTTCCAGATAGGGGTCTTCCCCTTTGTCCATGCCACAGGCTTTGAATATCAGTGTCCGTTTCTTTTCATCCACATTGACAACGGATTTTACAACCCACTCGCCTTTTGTCAGCTGTTTCTTCACCATTCCTGTAAATACATCATAGAGATAGATATGCCGCCAGCCGTCACGTTCGGATATCCATAGCAGTTCTTTTCCGTTTTCGAACCAATGTTGGTACAATGCATTGTAATAAACGAAGGTCGTACTTTTTTCATCTACAACGGGGCGCACTTTACCGGTCGAGATATCTCCTGCATAAATAATATACTGTTGATGTCCCCGCTTATTGAAATTGAATGTAAAGTAGCGGCTCTCTTTATCCCATTTTATATTATCCAGACTGAATTGCGCTTCCACATCAGGGACTTTAAATTCAATGGCTTTTCCTTCATCTACCAGAAATGTAACAGGACGCCTGATCGGAAGTGCATCACCGGGCTTCGGGTAATCATACTCTTCTGTTTCTGGCTGTAGCTGGTCTTTTGGAGAAGAAGAGATGAGTAATAATTTACGTGTTTCGGCAGGACGGTACTTGCAGCAGGCAATCTTTTTCGAATCGGGCGACCAGTAGATATTGGACGAATAGTATTCAGAAACAGACCCGTCGATACTTATCTTCTTATTTTCTTTTGTAGCTAAATCGGTCACCCATAGGTTGCCTTCCGAAATGTAAGCTTCTTTCTTTCCGTCAGGTGATTTAACCTTATCTTTCCTGTCTTCCTTAAAGACACCACCCCAATAATAATCATTACGGGGAGTTTGCTCTTTATCTTTGATAAGTGTATAATCGGCCAGCAGGCAGATATATCTGGTATCATCTACTGAGAAATAGATAGAATCCATATTCTTACTGTATTGTAATGTCCTGAACGGTAGCTTATACGGGTCTGTTTCCTTGTTGATGACCTTGGCCAGCGATGCAGCCAGCTTTTGCTGATCGAAGGCCGGACTTACCTCTTTTTTATCTGCATTTATCAGGAAAAATTCATTTCCTTTCGGTGTACGGGTCAGATACCAGAAGCTATGTGATTCGTTTACAGGCTTAATATCTGACAAACCGTAATAGTATTTGTCAGTATATTTATCTCTGAACCTGTCAGCTTGTTTGTACAGGCTGTCGATAGTTTGCCCGTAAGCAAAAGAAGAAACAAGTAAAGCAAAAAAAAGTAATTTTTTCATTGTATAATTATTTACATATATTAACGATATATAGTTAAAAGGTAACAAAGGTTACAGCTTTTAGCCATTAGCTTTGGCTATCGCACAAGTGACTTTCAGTTAGCAGTTAACAGTATTCTCACGCAGAGACGCAAAGACGCAAATTCTAACACATCACCATATTTACGTTTATTAACTATATTTGGTTAAAATCTGACAAACCTGACAACTTTTTCCTGTTTTATCACTGTTTATTTCACATACATTAACGACATATAGTTAAAAAGTAACAAAGGTAACAGATATATCAGCTTTTAGCTGATAGCTATTAGCCGTTAGCCGTTAGCTGAAGCTATCGCACAAGAGACTTTACAGTCATCAGTCAACAACTGGTAAGATATAAAAACTTTGCGCCTTTGCGTCTTTGCGTGAAACAAAATTAAGGCATCAGCTAACTCGTATCTTTCGTCCTTTCGGATTTGCAATTCGAAAGTTTCTATTGTCAGGATTTATAATC
>X355_Hoffmanns_Two_toed_Sloth__coassemble_2486_pt1 | contig 11665 bp, 8 predicted proteins | sample X355_Hoffmanns_Two_toed_Sloth__metabat2_low_PE_021 | metagenome-assembled genome bin X355_Hoffmanns_Two_toed_Sloth | reverse complement strand
CGGGGTCGCGGGTTCGAATCCCGTCTTTCGCTCAGACTCTGAAAGATATCAGAGAAAAAATGAAGATAATAGCTTCCGAATCAATAGATTGGAAGCTATTTTTGTTATTTATTCCAATTAAAAGACTAAAAAAATCATTATAAAATCAATCGCATCACAGAATATTTGATGATATCGAAGCATATCTTCATAATCCAGATGATCATATTCGCTCCTAACTGATAAATGGTGGCTTCATATACTCCCGTTCCGCAAGTTCCTAATGGATTTAGATAATATCAAACAATTCGCTATATTCCCTAAAAGTAAATGGTGTACAGTTATCAGGTAATTTGTGGATTTGTCACAGACTAGCTTTTTGTAATTCTTAGCAGAATCTTAATTTTTACATCGTAGCCCTGTAAAGTTTTTGTAACAAATATTGTTTCTCTTTGTATAACTAATATTAAAAAATAGATCATTAATAATATTACTTTATATCGGCCCTTATACTAAAAAAAGAAGATCGGAGAAGCTATATCCATAGTTGTATATCCGGTTTTCTTTTTATGCATATGCCGGATGGCTCCGGAAAGAACTATCTGGACAAGTTAGACAAATCCATTGAGTACGAAATAAATATCGACTGATTTTATGAAAAAAACGATACTATTACTTATCTTACTTACTGCTTTTTCCTGGACTTCAATATATGCATGGGGGAAAAACGGCCACAGGATAATCGCACAGATTACAGAACAAAACCTGAGTAGAAAATCTTATAAAGAAATTAAGAAGTTATTAAATGGTTATCCGATGGCATATTCATCCGACTGGGCAGATCAGATACGGTCGGATACCACCGGTATATGGAAACATACATATGTATGGCATTATATAAATATTCCGTCTGATTTAGACAGATTGGAATTCCAAGAAGCTATAGAAGCCGTTAAACAGGAAAATGTATATAGTGAAATTCCAAAACTGGAAGCAATCCTGAGAAATAAAAAAGCCTCTACCGAAGACAGGCGTATAGCACTCAATTTTATTATACATCTTGTCGGCGACTTGCACCAGCCCATGCATATAGGACGGGAAGAAGATTTGGGAGGCAACAGGATTACCGTGAAATGGTTCCGGGAAAACACCAATATTCATGCAATATGGGATTCAAATCTGATTGATTTTGAGCAATACAGCTATACTGAATACGCATCTATATTGGGCAACATTTCTAAATCGCAACAAAAACTGATACAGGAAGGTAATCTTTCCGACTGGCTTTTTGAAACATACCGGTTAACTAACGAAATATATTCTTCTGTTCAGAGTGGCGATGAATTATCATATGGCTATTCATACAAATATAAACACATAGTAGAGCTACAGTTACAACGTGCCGGAATCAGGCTTGCTCTCATTCTTAATAGTTGTTTTTAATCTTAAATATAGTACATATGAGTATTAAGATCAGGCTCATAATAATGAATTTCTTACAATTCTTTATTTGGGGATCGTGGCTCACCACATTAGGAGTATATCTGGGTAATTCTTTGGGGTTTACAGGTAGCCAGACAGCCAGCATATTTGCAACAATGGGTATTGCAGCTGTTATAATGCCGGCTCTTATAGGGGTAATTGCAGATAAATGGATCAATGCAGAACGCTTGTTGTGTGTACTGCATATTGGAGGCAGTATTGTTCTATTCCTTTTATCCGGGACAACAGTTTTCGAACATTTTTTCTGGCTTATGCTTTTATATAATTCCATGTACATGAGTACATTAGGGCTAGCTAGCAGTCTTTCATATAATGCACTGAAATTCAATGGGCTGGATATTGTCAAATCTTTTCCGCCAATCAGGGTATGGGGAACTATCGGCTTTATCGGCGCAATGTGGATGGTTGACATATGCCGGTGGACAACTTCGAGACAACAAATATATCTGGCAAGCGCGGCATCTTTATTATATGGTATTTATGCGCTCTCATTACCAAAATATCGGAGAGAACACTTGTCGGAAAATATTTCGATAAAAAATATATTAGGTATAGATGCCCTGCATTTATTCAAGGAAAGACAGATGGCAATATTTTTTATCTTTTCTATGTTGATCGGTTCCGCCCTGCAAATAACGAACACGTTCGGGCAGCCGTTTCTAACGGACTTTTCTTTGGTGGGCACTTATTCAGATTCATTTACTGTCAGGCATCCCGGTATATTGACTTCCGTATCTCAGATTTCAGAAGCCTTATTTATACTTGCTATACCTTTCTTTCTGAGGAAATATGGTATTAAAACAGTAATGTTGATGAGTATTGCAGGATGGATGCTTCGCTTCGGCCTTTTTGGTATAGGAGATCCCGGAAATGGTTTTATCTTTCTCATTCTCTCTATGATTGTATATGGGCTGGCCTTTGATTTTTTTCAGATTTCAGGTTCTCTTTTTATCGAACAGCAGGTAAATCCTTCGATCCGGATAAGTGCACAAGGAATTTTTATTTTCATGACTAATGGTGTCGGCACTATAATAGGGACTAAACTAAGCGGATGGGTAGTAGATTATTTCACTGATGTGAACGGATATCGTAGTTGGGAAAGCATCTGGTTTGTCTTTGCCGGATATGCCCTTGTTTTAGGAATCTTGTTTTTGATATTATTTAATCCTAAGAAATCAATATAGGATTATTGCACAACTTTAACATCTGTTTAAATTACAACTTTACAAAAACGTAACTTTTAGTTAGGCATAAAGAAACTCTTTTCCTATTGCTTTGTGCCGAACTAAAATAGGCAAACTATATGAAAAGAATTATTTTATTATTGTTAATCATTTCAGGTATAAATTACTTTGCATCTGCTCAGGTCACCACATCATCGATGAGTGGCAGAATAACAGATTTAAACAATGAAGCCATTATTGGAGCTACGGTTCAGGCTGTTCATGAACCATCAGGAACTTTCTACGGTGGTGCTACAAATACAGACGGACGTTATACTATTCAGGGTATGCGTGCCGGAGGGCCTTATACGGTTAAAATATCATATGTAGGATATGAGACGACCGTATTTTCCGAAATCACTCTAAAATTAGGAGAAACAGCTAATATTTCAACGATCCTGAAGGAATCAACCCAATCATTAAATGAAGTGGTGGTAATCGGAAAATCAGGTGTCGCAGCAAATAAAACAGGGGCAGCTGCAAGTATGAATGCTGATGAAATCAGCCGTATGCCTTCTATCACACATGGTATTGCCGATGTTATCCGCATGAATCCACAGGTGAATATAAGTAATACGGGAGCAATGTCCTTTGCCGGGATCAATAACCGTTACAATAGTTTTCAGATAGACGGGGCGATGAATAATGATGTTTTTGGCCTTACAAGTAACGGCTCTAATGGCGGGCAGGCAGGAACTCAGCCTGTATCTATGGAAACAATCGAACAAATCCAGATCAACATCGCACCTTTTGATGTCCGCCAATCGGGATTTACAGGTGGTGCCATCAATGCCATTACAAAATCGGGAACTAATACTTTCCACGGATCAGTCTATGGCTTTGGTAACAATCAAAATTTAATAGGTAAAAAATATACGTTGATGAATGGCCAGACCAGCGAGAAATATGACAAGCAATCGGAATACCAGGCCGGAATTACCCTTGGAGGGCCTATTATTAAAAACAAACTATTCTTTTTTGCCAATTATGAGAAAGCAAACAAAGAATATCCTAATGCATATGGCTTAGGCGATCCTGCTTCAAAAGTCAGTGCAACTGATGCACAAAGAATAATGAATACAATAAAGGAGATGGCCGAAGCACAAGGTGTAACCTATAATGGAGAGTTTAGTAGCTCTGATGTGTACACAAAGTCGGATAAAGCAGGTGCCAGATTAGACTGGAACATTAATGACAAGCACAAAGCTGCTTTTCGCTGGAGTCTCGTTTCCGCAAAACAATTGAATAGTGTGAGTTCCGCATCAAACCTGAATACTTCCGATTACAGTTATGATTTTGTGTCTAAAACCAATACATTCGTTGCAGAATTACAAAGTCGTTTTTCAGATAATATAAGTAATGAGTTCCGTACATCATATGTCCGTGCACGCGACCAGCGCGACCCGGGATCTCCGTTTCCGATGATTCAGATTTCAAATGTAGGAGACGGTACGTTAAATATAGGTAATGAACGGTCTTCTATGGCCAACTCACTCGATCAGGACATATGGTCTTTTACAGATAACCTGACATTATATAAAGGTAATCATACCCTGACATTTGGTACGCATAATGAGTTTTATAATTTTGCCAACCTCTTCATCCAGGATGCTTACGGCACCTATTATTTTAGTAGTGTAGACGATTTCTATGCAGGTAAAATCCGTCAGTATCGATTTTCTCAGGCAAATGTAGATGTAACGGGCGATCCTCTATGGAAAGCTGCATTCGGAGCCGGACAATTAGGCTTATACGCGCAGGATAAATGGAATGTGACAGATAAGCTCGACCTGACTTTAGGCCTTCGTATGGATATCCCTTTATTTTTTGATACTCCTGCCGAGAATGCCGGATTTAATGAATATGCGGATTCTAAAGGCTGGGGATTCAAAACGAACCAGAAATTAAGCAGTTCCCCGATGTTTTCTCCACGTTTGGGTTTCCGCTGGAATGCAGGTGAAGATAACAAATATGTTCTCAGAGGAGGGGTTGGTATTTTTACGGGACGTATTCCTTTTGTATGGTTAAGTAATAACTTCTCTAATACAGGTATCCAGTTATCTACATACAATACTACTTCCGCAGGTAATTTGTCTTTGATTCTCGATCCAAACAGGCAACGGGAAAATACAGATAAATTGACTGCCGCAGGTAGCCAAACTATCAATGTATTCAGTGATGATTTCAAATTTGCTCAGAATCTTCGTCTAAACTTAGGCCTGGATTTTGAATTGGGTGGTATCGACTGGACTGCTGAAGCCATCTATTCTAAAACGCTGAATGATATTCTTTACCAGAATCTGGCTTACGATGTGAATGGAAAAACTCTGGGTGAAACCGTTTCAGGTCTGGAATTCGATCAGCGTCCAATGTTTGGGAGAGTAACTACGGGAACCGACTATGCATATATTTATGCTCTGTCGAATACAAGTAAGGGCTATTCTTACAATTTATCTCTGAAAGGTGAAAAGAAGTTTGACTTCGGGTTGGATCTGATGGCTTCTTATACGTTCACCCGTTCCAAGTCCTTGAATAGTGGTACTTCTTCCGTGGCACAATCGAATTGGGCTTATAACTATACACGAGGTAATTCCAATGATCCTGAGTTGGGATTCTCAGCCTTTAATATCCCTCATCGTATCAATGCCTCGATATTTTACCATAAAGAATACGGTAATACCGGCTGTAACTCATGGACAACTACTGTAGGCTTAATTTATACAGGTTCATCGGGGGCTCCTTACTCAATATATTATAATGGAGACTTAAACGGGGATAGTTCGAATGGCAACGACCTGATTTTCATCCCTACCAATGCTCAGATAGACCAAATGCCATTCCTGGCTACAACTGCTTATTCTGCCGATCAGCAAAAGGCCAATATGAAAGCCTGGATTGCAAATGACCCTTATCTGAGTAAACATCAGGGCTCATATTACGAACGTTATGCCGACAATGAGGATTTCGAACATCATTTCGACTTCCATATTGCACAGAAACTCAATTTCAATGTATGCAACAAAGTTCATTCTCTTGAACTTTCATTCGATATATTAAATATAGGGAACATGCTGAATAAAAAATGGGGACGCTATGCGTCTGCCGGAGGGTCGTCAACTTATTACAGCCCTGTTAATTTCAGTAATGGTCAGTTTCAGTTCTTACACGATGCTGATTTCAACATGCGTTCATATAGTGATTACTATTCTCGTTGGAGAGGTCAGGTTGGACTAAAATATATCTTCTAAACTTACTTTCTCTTCACACATCAATTTATTCGGGCATTGTTTACTAAATTGCAATGCCTGAATTTTTATTATAAAAGAATATCTATATGAAATATTATTATCACAAGGTTTTTATACTTCTGGTATTATCGTTTATGCCCGAACTTATATCCGCAGATAACGGGAAAAAAGATGATGGAAATTATACGATCATAGTTTCGCTAGACGGGTTCAGATGGGATTATCCTCAACTACATAATACTCCGAATCTGGAAGAAATGTCTCATAGAGGAGTCAGTGCCATCATGCGGCCGTCCTATCCTTCTTCTACATTTCCTAATCATTATACATTAGTAACCGGTCTGGTTCCCGATCATCACGGAATAATCAATAACTCCTTCTGGGACAGAAAAAACGAAAGACAATATAGTATGGGAGATTCCCTTACCCGCAATAACCCGGATTACTACAAAGGAGAACCTATCTGGATTACGGCTGAGAAACAGGGTGTTACGACAGGTAGCCTGTACTGGATTAGTTCTGATATAGATATAAAAGGCATGTATCCTACATACTACAAAGTATGGGCAGATGAACCCCGCTTAAGTTTTGCCGGGAGGATTGATACAGCATTGGCTTGGTTTAATAAGCCGGAAGCAGAGCGCCCCCACCTGATTACCTTATATATGGAGGAGCCAGATGGAGCCGGACACCGTTCAGGACCCCGCGGAGATGAGACACACAAGACAGTGCAGACAATGGATAGCCTTATCGGTGTATTGATGAAGGGGATTGAGAAACTGCCTTTTTCAAATCAGGTGAATCTGATTGTAACTTCAGATCACGGAATGACTGATATCTCGCCAGATCGCTTTGTAAATATTAACGATTATCTTAAACCCGGGTGGTATGATCATATCGTAGGGTCCAATCCATCATCTATATTCTGCAATGAAAGCTACCGGGATTCTATCCATATTGCGTTATCAGAAGTAGAGCATATCCGTATTTTCAGAAAGGAAGAAATACCATCCCAGCTTAATTACGGAACCAACGAGAATGTTGGTGATCTAATTGTGATTGCCGATTGCGGATGGCAATTCGGGTTCAAACCTTTACCAACAAAAGGTGCGCATGGTTATGACATGACCTGCAGTGATATGCATGTTATCTTCTTTGCCTATGGGCCAGACTTTAAAAAGGCTTATAAAGGTACTACATTCGATAATACGGCTATCTATTCGTTAATAGCAGCTCTATTAGGTATAAAACCTGCTGAGACAGACGGGGATATAAATCAGGTGACTCAGTTTTTCAGGAAATAATTCTCTTAAAATAAAAAATTCAATATGCAAATTTATACAGGCTTTCTTGGCTTCTGGGAAAAAAGGATAGAGATTCCATTATACAAGAGCAAAAGAGTAAATAATACTTTTACCCTTCTAAGGGTGAGTGGAATGAATCCTTAGATTATATATCCACCACCAGTAAAATAAGATGCCTGACAAAGCCTGTTTCCCATTTAGATAATGCTAAAATGGCAAAGGCTTTCGCTCAAGCTCTGAAAGACATCAGAGAGAAAAATGAAGATAAATATGCTTTCTTGTATAAATGTAATATGCTTGTCTATATTTGGATTTATGGCTTCTCCCGCCTCTTGCTTAAAATATTCAGCATCGGGACTATGAAAATGAATAACAAAGGCAGCAAAAGGAATGTATTCTTGTCTTCACCGCCAAAGGTAAATACATTTTCATTTGACATGGCCTCAACCATGCATACAAATAACAGATAGATCTCTAAAATCAACATAATTACTAATGAAAAGAAATATGTTATGTTATTATTCAGAAAATAAGAGAAATATGGATTGAATCGATAAAAGATGAATACAGTAATAACAAGTAAGAGGATACCGATGAGTGCAAAAAAATAATTTTCCCAATTATTATACGGATAATCGGCATTTATAAGTGTACGGAGATTCTCCGGCGATAACTCCTCACTTTTGTCTATTTGGGGGAATGGTTTGAGGGTAAACCGCGCTAAATAAAACTGGTTTTCAACTTTGGACCACCAAGATGCTTTTTCTGCATCGACCTTACTTACTGCTAATACCGAATCTCCCGGCCAGTAAACAGACTTGGTGTTTACAAGCAACACACTATCTACCATTTGAGTAAGTCCCAGTATATAAGCATAATTATCTTTACCGTTGTCTCTATCGAATGTCACATATAATTTTAAGTCGCGGATAGATTTTACATTACAACTATCGATAATAAGGCTCGCCGATTTTACAAATTGGGCCATTGCCCTTTTCTCTTTAAATGAGAAATCGGGAAAATAAAGATTTACTCCTTTTATATTGGTCAATCTTGTTTTATCTATGGATAAAAATAATTGCTCAAGACAAGAAGAACGATAATATGGCGACCGGAGAAAATTATCGGTATTCACGTCTCCCCTGCACATCAGCATAACATCCATTTCCAAAGAGTCCTGCAAAGAAGATAAAGGTTTCGATAAATTATTTATATCCATTTTCAAATAATTATCTATCACCTCAACAGAATAATTGCGGGCTATATATCTATGCTTTATATAGCTCGGGTAGTACATAGGGAGAAGATAATTGAGATATATTCTTTCTTGAGATAACCTACCGGCCGAATCCTTCTGCCCGACCGACCCGAGTATACGTTTTGAATATTCATCGAAGGACATGCCGAAAATGCGTGTAATATCGTTTAAGTGCGAAATGAATAAGGTATCCTGAACAATAACTGTATCGTGCTGGATAATAACTTCCAACTTATAAAGATTGTCTTCATAAGCTACATATGAGGAATCCTGCCCCGATAAATGTATTTGTACTACAAAGAAGAACGTTATTGAAAAAAGTATAATATTCCTGCACATTTGATCCCGGTTAAAAGTTTCACTTATTATTAATCATCTTACCGTCTTTCGACTCTTCCTTAGCAATGGCCGATTTCAGAATTTTATCCGTCAAAAGTGGCGGCGACATCCTATATAATCGTATGGCACAATTTTGTATCACATTCACCATACTACCTCCCGACAATTTATATTCGGCAGCTATATGCAACAATTCTTCATCGACAAGCCATTCTTCCGGCATCATTTGTTTCCAAAGCCGATACCGCAGGTTCTCGTCAGGCATAGGAAAATACAATATGGACTGGAATCGCCGGAAAAAGGCTTCATCTATATTCTCTTTCAGGTTAGTGGCAAGTATTACCATTCCCGGAAAATCCTCGACCCGCTGCAACAGGTAAGCAACCTCCTGATTAGCATGACGGTCGTTCGACGTATTAGTGTCGGTACGTTTACCGAAAAGCGCATCGGCTTCATCAAAAAAGAGTATCCAGTTCTGATGTTCCGCCCTGTCGAATATATTAGCGAGGTTCTTTTCCGTTTCGCCTATATATTTAGATACGACCATCGATAAATCGATACGGTAGACATCCATGTCATGCTGCTTGCCTAATAATGAGGCTGTCAGCGTTTTCCCTGTACCGGGTGGACCATAAAACAGGCATCGGTAACCCTGCTTGATTATTTTATCGAGCTGCCAGCGTGAACGGATGGCCTGTTCATTTTGCAGCCAAAGCGATATATCATCCAAATCTTGTTGCAGATTGTATGGCAGCACCAAATCGTCCCATTCCAAAGCTGTGGTTACCCGTTTGGCCGGAAAGCCGGAACTGTAATCGGGGCGATATTTATTGTCATGCAGGACTTTTGCCAGAAATTCGTCTGACACTAACAGACGTCCGCTCAGGAATGGCTCACCTCTGCCTTGTCCTTCGAGATGAAGGATATTTCTGGTATGAAACCAATGATCCCTTTCAAATAATCTGATAATATCCTGCCGCTTATCCGGATTATCCACTGACAGTATAAAAGCGGCCGTTTCGCCTGTGGGCAGAAATCCCTGATGTGATGTACCTCTCCATCCGCCAAACTCGGTATATGGCCTGTCTAATTTCTTATTCTGTAAGAAAAGCGGATCGAGCGTTTGGGGACTAATATGCGGCATCAATGCGAGTAGTAAGATCGTCTGTTCATCGAATGTCATCTCCTGCCCGTCCATAAGGGAAGATAACCAATCGCTTTCGGGGAATGGTATATCCTGGATATGGGTATAGTCGCCCTCCTGTCCTAAGAAGTGGGAGAGGGTGGTGTGGAGGAGGGAGGAGAAAATATTTACAGAATACTTATGCATTTTCATTGATAAGAAACCTGAAGAGGATATGGATATTCTTCTAGTCGTACTCTATATTCCTTTGGTATTATTTCTTTTAGATTAGGAATACCACAAATAGCTCTCGAAAAAAGAGTATAAGCCCAATTTATCACTTTATGATATTTGCTCTCATTTAATTGAGGATATGCGTCAATTAATGTAAGAATATGTTGATGCCATATCTTTAAATAATATTCAACATGTTCAAATTTATCACTATCAGATATTCCATCCGGAATTTTACAATTACGAGCATCTATTAAACCAAAAATTGCATTTGCTAGATCATTAGCGTTATAATGAAATCTAAGCATTTGATCTATTAATATTTTTAATGATTCTCTTTCACCATTTTCGGTAACATGGCCAGAACCTTTTTCATGATATGTATATTCAATATGATTTCTTATTTTAATTGCTTTTTCTGCAATAATATCAATATTATTTCCCCAATTTAAGTAATTCTTATCTAATATAAACTTGCCTACCAATGCGTTGTATTCTTGAATACTATCGAATACTATCTTATTCATCCCAGGTAAAGAATCAAGGTTATTTATCCAATATTGTAAATTATGCAAAGCGTCTATATAATTAAAACCAAGAACATTAAACCCTGCAATAAGTTGAAATACACTCATAGCAGTTATATGATAATTAGAGAGATTTGATGGAGCTTTTACATCTGGCCTATCAAACGAAGCTTCCTCTATTATAGCATCATTAGGATTTTCGGATTCACCAAAACGAACTTTTCTTTGAAGTATATTAGTTTTATTTTCTGCAATATTTGAATAATAAAGATTTTGAATTCCATCCGCCTCCTTCTCCAATCCCTCATTATCATTTACATTCACTCCCTGCAACTGTGTTGTGGGCTGAACCCGTCCCTGCTTTTGCTGCACCACATGCCATGCCTCATGGGGTAAATGCTGTTCCTGTCCTGGTGCAATATGTATATCCGTACCCTGTGCATAAGCTAGTGCTTGTAGTTGCGCTGGCTTAGAGGAGTTGTAATGCACCCGCACATCGTCCATACTATAACCCGAAAGGGATTCGATACCGCTTTTCAGATTATCGGGCATACCTGTCAGGTTTTCAGTTGAGGGCTGAGCAGTCTCAAACTTTCCTTGTAGCAACTCATCCTCGTTTATCTCTTTACGTTGAGCAATCTCAAACTTTCCTTGCAGAAGTTCGTCTTCATCTATCTCCTGCCGTTGCGCTATCTTGTCTTTATAAGTTTGCAGGATGTCATGCGCCGAAGCCTGCTGTGAGGCTTTCGGCTGCGCGGTATCTGATTTTGTTTCGGGTTGTCTGGAATATGTTTTCATATCAATCGGATTTTAATATTATCATTCTCTCAATTCATTACCTATCTCCATTTTACTATAACGGGCTTCTTCATCCAGGGCATTCTTATCATTCTGAAATTCCACGGTATGCTGTCTAAAAGCATATCG
>X355_Hoffmanns_Two_toed_Sloth__coassemble_2482_pt1 | contig 11704 bp, 7 predicted proteins | sample X355_Hoffmanns_Two_toed_Sloth__metabat2_low_PE_021 | metagenome-assembled genome bin X355_Hoffmanns_Two_toed_Sloth | reverse complement strand
TAATTGTATAGCATTACATTTAATTTTAATGTTAAAAATGAACTTATATAATTAATTATTTTATTAAATCCTTTGTTCATAAAAAATATTTTATCATATTTGCTGTAGAAATACATGCTTAACGTAGCTCCTTAATAAACCTGACGCTCTGATACACGGATTATATATTTGATAACTAGTATATTATTGTAAAAAGAGAAGATTGATTGTTTTATCTTATTATCATAATATAGCATACGGCCGGAATAAATTGTAATTGTAAGTAAATAATAACCAAATACTATATGGAAACAAATAATCGCAGGGATTTCCTCAAAAAAGCGGCAATAGCCGGAGCTTCAGTTGCAGCGATACCTGCTGTGGCGGCTTGCGGAGGAAAAACTTCGGATAACAGCAAAACCTTAAAAGCGGACGATTCTATTCAGAGTAGTCTGATAGTACCAAAAGCGAACGCACTACATATTTCGGGTACGTTTCTGGATGAAATATCACACGATATACCCCATCAGAACTGGGGCGAAAAAGAATGGGATCTCGATTTTCGTCATATGAAGAATATAGGGATCGATACAGTCATAATGATCCGTTCGGGATACCGTAAGTTTATTACATACCCTTCCGGATATTTATTGAAAAAAGGCTGTTACATGCCTTCTGTCGATCTGGTTGATATGTACTTGCGCCTCGCTCAGAAATATAGCATGAAATTTTATTTCGGGCTTTATGATTCCGGAGAATATTGGGATACGGGTGATCTGTCTTCCGAAATAGAGCATAATAAATATGTAATAGACGAAGTGTGGAAGAAATACGGAGAAAAATATAAAAGTTTCGGCGGATGGTATATAAGCGGAGAGATCAGCAGGAAAACCAAAGGTGCGATAAATACTTTTTATTCGATGGGAAAACAGTGTAAGGATGTATCCGGCGGATTACCCACATTTATATCACCCTGGATCGATGGTAAAAAGGCAGTAATGGCGGCATCGGGTCAGCTATCGAAAACAGAATCGGTTTCTGTTCTGGAACACGAAAAAGAATGGGGTGAAATATTTGATGGTATAAAAGGTGCGGTTGACGCATGTGCCTTTCAGGATGGGCATATAGATTATGACGAACTCGACGCTTTCTTCGAAGTGAATAAAAAACTGGCCGATAAATATGGTTTGCAATGCTGGACAAATGCAGAGACTTTCGACCGTGATATGCCTATAAAATTTCTCCCTATCAAATTCGACAAACTGCGTATGAAACTCGAAGCTGCTAAACGTGCAGGATATGATAAGGCCATTACATTTGAGTTTTCACATTTTATGAGTCCTCAGTCTGCCTATCTGCAAGCAGGGCATTTGTATGACAGGTATAAAGAATATTTTGAAATAAAATAACAGGACATATATATGAATTCTTCTATAAATATAAGATATATAAGTTTTTTGTCTGTTGTTGCAGCCTTAGGTGGATTTCTGTTCGGATATGATACTGCTGTGATTTCGGGAACGATAGCGCAGGTTTCCGCTCAGTTCTCTCTGGATGCTTTATCTCAGGGCTGGTATGTGGGATGTGCCCTTATCGGTTCCATATTCGGCGTTATGTGTGCCGGGATACTCAGTGATAATTTCGGACGGAAAAAAACATTACTGGTAGCAGCCGTACTCTTCTCTATATCTGCTGTCGGTTGTGCTATATCCTCTGATTTCAATCATCTGGTGATGGCACGCGTTGTCGGAGGTATTGGTATCGGCGTTGTTTCTATAATATCACCGCTTTATATTTCAGAGATATCAGTTGCAGAATACCGCGGACGGTTAGTATCTCTTTATCAGCTTGCTGTTACGGTGGGCTTTTTGGGGGCTTACCTTGTAAATTACGTATTGCTGAATTATTCTACAAACGGGGCGGAACAATTATCGAATCCTGCATTATATCATATTTTCCATAGCGAAGTATGGCGGAGTATGCTGGGAATGGCGGTAATACCGGCCTTGCTGTTTTTTATTGTTATATTCTTCATACCCGAAAGCCCTAGATGGCTGATATTGAAGAATCGTGATGCGAGGGCCGGATCGATACTGAAACATATATATGGTTCGGTAGAGTCTGCGGCATATGAGATGAACGAAACTAAAAAAGTAATAGGAAGCGAAACCAGGTCAAACTGGCGTATTCTGCTAAAACCGGGTATAACGAAAGCCGTTATTATCGGGGTGGCAATTGCTATGCTGGGACAGTTTATGGGAGTGAATGCCGTGCTTTATTACGGGCCTTCCATTTTCGAAAGCAGCGGCCTGTCAGGCGACGACTCTCTTTTCTATCAGGTGATTGTGGGACTGGTGAATATGTTGACTACCATTCTGGCAATCTTTATCATCGATAAGATAGGACGTAAGAAACTTGTATACTATGGTGTTTCGGGTATGATAGTTTCACTCCTTCTCATTGCATTCTATTTTGTTAAAGGAAATGATTTAGGTATACCTGATGTGTTATTGCTCATATTCTTTCTTGCCTATATCTTTTTCTGTGCGGTATCCATCTGTGCTGTTATCTGGGTTTTGTTGTCGGAAATGTATCCCATCAAAGTGCGCGGTCTGGCTATGTCTATTGCCGGGTTCTCTCTTTGGATAGGGACATATCTTATAGGACAGCTTACCCCATGGCTGCTACAGAATCTGCGGCCCGAAGGTACGTTCATTCTCTTTGCGGTTATGTGTATCCCATATATACTTATTGTGTGGAAATTAGTCCCTGAAACAACAGGTAAGTCGTTAGAAGAAATAGAAAAATTCTGGGAAACATAAATCAGAAAAATACTATATAAAAATATAATCTTATGGATTTTAAAAAATTAGAGAAGCAGTACAAATCGGAGCTGCTGGACAATGTATTGCCTTTTTGGCTCAAAAACTCTCAGGATAAAGAATATGGCGGATATTTTTCTTGCCTCGACAGGGACGGGACAGTATTCGATACCGATAAGTTTATTTGGCTGCAAGGGCGCGAGGTATGGATGTTTTCCATGATGTATAATAACGTGGAAAAACGTCAGGATTGGTTGGATTGTGCCGTTCAGGGCGGGGAATTCCTCAAAAAGTACGGACATGATGGTAATTACAACTGGTATTTCTCTCTCGACCGTGAAGGTAATCCATTGGTAGAGCCTTATAATATATTTTCATATACGTTTGCCACAATGGCATTCGGGCAATTGAACAAGGCTACGGGGAACGGGGAATATGCAGAAATAGCGCGCAAGACTTTCGATATTATTTTATCGAAAGTGGATAATCCGAAAGGGAAATGGAATAAGGCATATCCGGGAACACGGAACCTGAAAAATTTCGCGCTACCGATGATTCTTTGTAATCTGGCTTTGGAAATAGAGCACCTGTTGCCGGAAGAGTTCCTGAATAAAGTGATAGAGGATTGTATTCATGAAGTGATGGAAGTATTTCTAAGGCCGGAACTAGGTGGGCTGATAGTAGAGAACGTGACTATAGAAGGCGAATTGTCCGATACGTTCGACGGCCGCCTGATGAATCCCGGACATGCCATTGAAGCTATGTGGTTTATAATGGATCTCGGACACCGTCTCAACAGGCCCGAATTGATAAACAAGGCTGTAGAGACAACTTTAAAAATGATTGATTACGGCTGGGACAAGGAATATGGAGGTATTTTCTACTATATGGATCGCCTGGGACGCCCGCCGCAACAATTGGAATGGGACCAGAAGCTATGGTGGGTACATATCGAGACACTGATAGCATTAATAAAAGGATATTACCTGACAGGAAATCAGGAATGCGCGGAATGGTTTGAATCAATACATAATTATACATGGCAACACTTTAAAGATAACGAATACCCCGAATGGTACGGATACCTTAACAGGCAAGGTGACGTCTTATTGAGCCTTAAAGGAGGAAAATGGAAAGGATGTTTCCACATTCCTCGCGGACTATATCAGATATATAAGACAATATCTGAAAACCAGAATGATCTATGACTATTATAATTATTAAATTCAATGAAAAAACAAAAGAAATTGCTAACATTTTAACATCGACACTATGAAGATTAATTACGATGAAAAAAGAAAGCGCAGATATCCTAAATTTATATGGATATTATTATGTGCTTTTATGTGTCTGTCCAATGCTTATTCCCAAAAAACAATAACAGGGAAAGTTACTGACTCTCATCAGGAAGCGTTGGCTGGTGTTTCTGTCGTGTTGAAAGGCGCGACAGTGGGTACGTTTACGGATATAGACGGTGCGTACAAAATCACGGTGCCTTCCGGTGATGCGTCGCTTGAGTTCTCGTTTCTGGGTTTTAAGCCTCAAACTGTGATAGTAGGAAACCGCTCTGAGATAAATATCACATTGGTCGAAAATCTGAAGGAACTCGACGAAGTAGTGGTTGTGGGATACGGTGTCCAAAAACGCGCGCACCTGACAGGCTCTGTTTCGCAGATTACATCTGAGGATATAGTAAAAGCACCAATGCAGAATGTCTCGAATATGCTTACCGGTAAACTGCCCGGATTGACCAGCCTTCAGCGGTCGGGCAAACCTGGCGATGACGGGGCAACGTTCTATGTACGCGGATTGAATTCGTTTGCCGGCGGTAATGGCCCGATGATAGTTGTTGACGGAGTACCCCGTACAATAGATAATCTGAATCCGAATGATATCGAAAGCGTATCCGTGCTCAAAGATGCGGCGGCATCCGTGTATGGTATTCAGGGCGCAAATGGGGTTATCCTGATTACTACGAAATCGGGAAGCGAAGGTCCTGCCAAAATCTTTTATGATGGTTCTATGACATGGACGGCAAATACGGCGATGCCCGAGTACCTGAACGCGAGGGACTATATGTACTGGCATAACAAAGCCCGCCAGATGGATGGGCTTGATCCTCTGTGGACGGCCGGTATTCAGAATAAAGTGATGAGCGATGACCCGAACAGTATATTTGGTCAGACCGACTGGCTGGATAAAATCTTCAGAACCGGAATAACCCAGCAACATAATATCTCAGCTTCGGGCGCCACCGAAAGAGTAAAATATTATGCGAGCATAGGTTTCATGAATCAGGAAGGAACATTGATTAATACAGATTTAAAGCGTTATAATGTACGCACTAACCTTGATATTCAGGTAGCTAAAAATTTGAAATTCAGCATAGGACTGTCAGGGGACCGTAGGGATCGGCATTGGCCGGGTACGGCTATTGGTAACCAAACCGAATTCAGCCCGATCAGGCAGGCTATAGCAGCCATACCTATCTTCAAGTCCGAATATGACGGTATGAATGTGGCATGGAATAACGGGACGTACAACAATAACGGTTATGCCGCCCTGACAGAATCGGGTTGGAAGAATAATACCCAATGGCAGCTCAACTCCAATTATAAGCTGGAATACGACCTTTCCGGTCTGACGGATGTATTGAAGGGATTGAAAGCATCAGTATTCGCCGCTTATAATTACAGTAATACAACCGATGATAATTACGACCGTTACTATGAGGTATACTCCATTAACGGAAATTTTGATCAGGGAGTTTCCGGAGCCAGTGGATACACAAAAGGTAATTCATATTCCAAATCAGCGTCGTGGGGCGATACATGGATGTTGCGCCCGCAATTTGATTATTCCCGCGAATTTGGTAAACATTCTATAAGCGCTACGCTGTTATTCGAAACTAAAAAGAGTTATTCGAATACGATGACCGGAGCGGCCCGGGGATTTTACAGTGACGTAGCTGTCGATATAAGCATGGGATTACTCTCCCTTCCAAAAGGTTGGCAGGCAGTGACGGGATCTCATAAGTATTCTGATGGAACGGCCTCTTACGTGGGACGGCTCAACTATGTGTTCGATAAAAAATATTTGGCGGAAGTAGTGGTTCGTCGTGATGGATCATATGTATTCGCACCTGAGAACCGTTGGGGTACTTTTCCTATGGCTTCGGCGGGTTGGGTGGTTTCGGAAGAAGAGTTTTTCTCTAATGCATTCCCCAATGTTGACTTTTTCAAAATCAGGGCCAGCGTCGGAACTGCGGGTAATATGGTTAATAATATGCCTTACTTATATCAATCGGAATTTGAGGTTGCAAAAAACAGTATGGTGCTTGGAGATAATCCTATTACCCAGCTTTATACCAAAAACGCATACCTTTACCGCGATGTGACATGGGCTTCCACCATTTTGTATAATCTGGGTTTTGACTATACTATGTGGAAGGGTAAACTAGGTGTGGAACTGGATTTATTCTATAAACGCACTTATGATATTATACAAACTCAGTCTGGAGCTTATCCTCCTTCATTAGGTGGACTTTTCCCTGCGATTAGGAATTCAGGGGAAGTTGAGAATAAAGGCTTTGAACTCACACTGAAACACGATAATCGTATCGACCGCGATTGGAGTTATGGGTTGAAAGGCAATTTCTCATTTGCTCGCAACCGTGTACTGAAGATAATCAATCCGGACGATCATCCTCTCTACCGCAGTCAGCTGGGACAATCCATGAATGCAAGATATGGCTTTAAGGCTCTCGGATTGTTTCAGAGTCAGGAAGAAATAGACAACTATCCGATAGCACCGTCAGGAAACCTGCGTCCGGGGGATATAAAATATGAAGATGTGAATGGAGACGGGATTATCAGTTCAATGTATGATTATGTAAAAATCGGATACGGAGATGTTCCCGAAATTACTTTCTCGCTTGATATGAACCTGTCATACAAAAACTTTTATGCCACATTATTATGGCAGGGTGTTACGAATACCGACTATACACTGTCCGGTACATATGATACGGGAGTACTCTCGTCCACGAATTATACAGCTTCGTTCGCCGAGAACGGCAATTCGCCTTATTACCGTATCGAAAGAGCATGGACGCCTGAAAATCCGAATGCCAAATATCCGAGATTGACTACCGTAAATAGCGGCAACAATGCATGGCATTCCACATGGTGGCTTGTAAACGGTGAGTACCTGCGCCTGAAAAACGCGAATATCGGATATAATGTTCCTTCTAAAGTATTGAAAAGCACTCCGTTTAGCTCGGTGAATATCTATCTGGCAGGGACCAACCTGCTTACGTTCAGTCATTTCAAATATGTTGACCCCGAAAGCCCGTCGGTAAGTAACGGATATTATCCGCAACAAAAAAACTATAGTTTGGGACTTAAAGTAACATTCTAATAATGTGAGGAGGAAAAAAAATGAAAAAGAGAACAATTATAAAATTATTAAGTGCCGTCGCCTTAACTCTGTGTATGCCTTCCTGCCATGACGCTTTGGATTTGGAGAATACGGGGGTATTGTCGAGCGATGCAGTCTGGGGTTCGTCAGATGCGGCCGACTTGTATATCACAGCATCTTATAAAACCTTTACTGATATTTCGCAGGTGAGCAACAGTCGCAGTGTATTCTATGACAGCTATTCCGATCTGATGAAATCCACATCATGGGATTTGTATAACCATTCATATAATAAGGTTTTATTGCAAGCCAGTTCGTTTTCAACCGGTAGTGCGGGTGCATTTGATTGTTGGGGGTTATATAATGACCGTATTCGCCGTGCCAATGTATTGTTGGACGAAATGAGGCGTTACGACGCTGACAACAGGTTTGGAGAAGACTGGTGTAATATACGCCGCGCGGAGGTACGACTTTGCCGTGCTTTCACATATTATCGCTTGATCCGTGTCTATGGAGGAGTGGTGCTTCGCACGGATGTTTCCGGTATAAACGGCGGCGTAGACGATGGTGCCTATCAGGAAGATGTGCATAGGGCCCGCCTTACTGAAGCCGAAAGTTGGGACTTTGTAATAAGTGAATTGCAATGGGCTGCCGAACGCTTGCCTGATTCATGGTCTGCCGAATGGGAAGGGCGTGCAACAAAGAAAACCGCTTACGGATTCCTTTCAAGAATGGCTTTATATGCAGGTAAATGGCAGATAGCCGTAGACGCCGCTGAAAAAGTGAAGGAGTTAGGTGGAGATCTCGCTCCTGACTATGCGAAAGTGTTACAGGTAGATGGGAAACAGGATAACTCGAAGGAAATCTTATTCGCATTATATTACAAGCCAAGTGCCTCGGACACAGATCCCGGTGTGCCTCACAGTTTCGACCAGTACAACCGTCCTTTCGGCGACAGGGCCGTTTATAAAACGGACGCTATATATGCAGAACATGTACCGACGGCTGAACTGGCGGATATGTATGAGTTCAGCGACGGAACCGATTTCAGCTGGAGTACTTATACTCTTAATCATACAGATCCTTATACAGATAGGGAACCCCGTTTTCATGCTACTATATTGTTTAACGGCGCTGAATGGGAAGGCCGCCAGATACAGACATGGGAAGGTGGAGCCGATGAATTTAAAGATTTCACCATGTCCGCGAGTACCGGCGGACATACTTGCACTGGCTATTATCTGCGTAAATATTTACAGGAGAATTACACCCGCTTTGTAGAGCAGGGAAGCTACCAGTACGATGCGGTACTCCGTTATGCCGAGGTATTGCTTAATAAAGCTGAGGCGTATGCTGAACTGGATTATATCCGTTACAAGACTCAGGCTTTAGGCGCACTGAATGAAGTACGGGCCAGAGTAGGATTACCTGCGAAAGATGCCGCGACCAAAGAAGCGTTTATGACACTGTTGCGTAAAGAACGCTGCGTGGAGTTGGCTGGCGAAGGTTTCCGCTATTGGGATTTGCGTCGTTGGAAACTGGCTGAAAACGTTATTAATAGACAAAATGCGCATGGAGTGAAAGTAACAAATGATAATGGATCTTACACTTATGCCAGAGTAAATTGTGATGCGGGAGCTCCTCGTATATTCCTCGAAAAATATTACTATTTTTCACTGCCTACGGCAGAACTTGCCAACAATAACAAGTTAGGTGACAATAATCCATATTGGTAAACTATAAAAAATATCGGAAATGAAGAAAATAACTAAAATAGGAGCACTGGCTCTGAGCATCTTATTGACAGTCTTGTTATGGAGGTGTACCGATGCCGATGAAGATCATGTGCATAATACTAATACAATCTCGCAAATGATTTGTAAAGCGCAGCATGGTGCCAGCGAATTTCGTGGAGAGATTATGGAGTATGACAAAAATGGCAACCTTGTAAGCGGTGATTTCACACAGGAAGAAGTTGAGGGCGGTTATGGACTGGTTTTATTTGCAATATCCAAATCACTTGAAAATGACGTGGATCTGACGAATATCTATTTAACGGCAACAGTGACGTATGATGAATTTATCACGCCATCTTTGTCCGGGAGACATGACATTACGGGTGAAGGTATTATAATTACCGTGAAGTCGGGAATAGGAACCACACGCCAATACCGTGTAAGAGGTTATTATGAATAACTTTTATTATTTATATAAAAATTATTTCGTTATGAAAAACTTAATCTTTAATATATATTCAATGTTGGCTCTTTGCTGCATCGTTTCGTTTGGTGCCTGTAAAGACGATGACCTGAACAGCGAAGCGGAAATAACCCTGTCTTTTTCGGTTGAGGGGACAGTTGGGGATAAACCTGCTGTTTTTAGGGGAGTGATAAATGGCGACAATACAGTCACTATTAAGGTTTCTCCTTATATCGACGCGGAAGAAGCGCTAAAATCGGCTGTACCTACTTTCTATCTGTCGAAGGGGGCGACAGTGACACCTGATCCGGATATTCCTCAAAACTTTGCACAGGCCGGTGGTGTGAAATATACCGTTACCTCGGAAGATGGAAAAAATAAGCGTGATTACACCGTGGGGTGGGGTATTTCCGATCAGTTACCATATGGAGAAGGATTCAGTTACGCTGAGATAGGAACAGCAAAAAAATTCGATCAGATGGGCTATCCCGGTCAGCAAGGTAACTTTGATCTACCTGATTCGAAGCAGTATGGCGACCTGAATATGTACCATGCCTATTGCGGTAATTATATTGTAATGCTTTCACGTGCATACATCGACGCCAACCCTGCTTCTCCGTATTGTATCAAAGTAGTGGATAAAAACACGCTGAACGATGCCGGTTCATTTAATTGGGGTTCCATCTCTGTAGCTAATCTGAAGATGATTACATCCGACTATAAAGGTAGGCTTGTAGGGGCTGTAGTTACCGGAAACGAAACCGAAATATTCTACTGGGTTCAGCCAACAGACGCTCCTAAATCGGTGGGTAAAATAGCCGTGAATATGGCTTCGTCTACTGATGGGTCGGCTAATTTCCAGGTAGCAGGCGATATTACAGGTAATGCTTGGATTACGGCTTTAGCCCCTCGTGGACCAAAAGGCGAACATTACCGCGTCAAGGTTACGGGAGGACAACTCGCGTCGAGCTATTCCACAATAGAAACCGGCTTTTCAAGTGGAGACAGTGCCGGCTTCCAGATGATTTCCCCGCTTGACGACTCCGACTCTCCAAGCTATGTAGTGGGTGACACCGAAGGCACAGCGGGTGCAGCCAATTCGATTCATTGTTATATTAATACGTTTTCCGGGTTGACCACTTCGACTATGCCTCCGCTTTGGCAGAATACGCTTCAGGCATGGTGGGTAGGAACCGGATTCGCCACAGCCCGTACAGGTGGCCGTGCTCCGGTCGTATGTGGAATGGTTGTCAATGGGAAAAGTTATGTGGTGGTAACCAGTGGAACAGCATGGTGGCACGCGGCCGCAGTGTTGACATCCGATTTGCAAACACTGGCCCATCAAAATCTTAATATCGCCGAAAGTGTAAACCGTAACTGGAGCTATGGTTCATATGTGGACTGGTACTGGAGCGAGGAAAACAATGAAGCTTATCTGGCTGTCTGGTTTGGCCGGCTCGGATTGTACACTTATAAATTGACTTGTTTCGAATAATTACCCGATTATAGGGAAGCCTCTTTCAAAAAACAGGGGCTTTCCTTTTTCATCCGGAAACACCGGATATTTATTGTTAATTAATATGAGAAATATTCTAATCTTATTTTTTATAGTGTTTGTATGCACTGCTTGTTCCAACAAAGAGAAAGAGACCGATACCGGAAAACCTAAAATACTCTGGCTCGACGCAGAGGCCAATTTCAAACGTTTTTCGGATCAGGATAGCATACGTTTCTATTTAGATCTTGCCAAAAATACAGGGTTTAATGGGATTGTGGTGGATGTGCGCCCGATGGAGGGAGATGTATTATACAAAAGTAAAATATTGAAGCCTTTGACGACGTTCGGAGACGGCTATGTGTACGAACGGAACTGGGATTACCTGCAATTCTTTATAGACGAGGCCCGTAAGCGAAATATGAAAGTAACTGTTTCGGCCGGGATACTTCCAGCCGGACTGGTCAGGCAAAAAACGGGAACAGCCTATGAAGATACTTCGTGGAACGATAAAGTTTGTATAGCTTATACACCCGACGGATTGAAAAGTATGAAAGAAACCAGCGAATATGCTGTTTTCCTGAATCCCGCATTAACGTCTGTGCAAACACTTGTTTCGGAATATGTCTCAGAAATCGTATCTAATTATGACTTTGACGCTTTTACTTTGGATTATTGCCGTTTTTGCAATGCCAATTACGATTTCTCGGATTCGACACGTGTGGCGTTTGAAAAATTTATTGGGAAAAAAGTGGAACGTTTTCCCGAAGATATTTTCACTTATAATGAC
>X355_Hoffmanns_Two_toed_Sloth__coassemble_2462_pt1 | contig 11908 bp, 7 predicted proteins | sample X355_Hoffmanns_Two_toed_Sloth__metabat2_low_PE_021 | metagenome-assembled genome bin X355_Hoffmanns_Two_toed_Sloth | reverse complement strand
GTGATGCCCAATAATGTCCAATGGAAAAATATAGCAGAGTACACAACAAGAGCAACTAGCATTAGATAAAATAAGTAACGTGTAGCCGCTTCCAAAGCAAATAAATTGATTGGTGTTTTACGTTTAAAATACTTCTTTGTAATCGAATAAGATTTCTTTACTTGTTTCCACAATGAAAACCGATCATTAGAGGATTCCATAAAACTATCGGACGATAGGGCCACAGAAGTATTAGTATCAGTAATTATCTGGTTGATGAATACATCCTCCCCATTCTCTAAATTAAGAAACGCAGCAAAACCTTTATTATCGAAAAAGAGGTGCTTACGAAAAGCTAGATTACGGTATATTCCTGTAAATGGCCTGCTCTTGAGAGCCATGGATATATACTGCATAGAGAACAAATGATTATCGAAACGTGCAATACGGTTAAAAAACGTCTTTGTCCTGCTATAAAAAGAATAACCGAGAACGACATCTTTTCCGTCCGGAAGCTCTTCCATCATAGACGATATCCATTGATCAGATACTGGTTTGGAATAAGGTTCTGTAAATAACAAAACTTCTCCTTTAGCAGCTTTGATCCCGATAGTGAGAGCCAGTTTGCGACGGCCAAAAGTTATATCGTTCGAATAAGGCAAATATGTGATGTACAAATGAGGGTGTTTAAGTTGCAGAGACTGTAGCAAAGTTTCACTCTCATCCGTAGAACCATTATTAACAACAATAACTTCGAAATCCGGATAATCCTGAGTCAGAATTACAGGCAAATTTTCAGCCAACTCATCAGCAGCATTTTCCGAAGCTATAATAACAGATACTTTAGGTTTCCGGCAAAATGGTTTGTTACTATTCTTCTCTCTCTTACAGGCAACAGAATAGGGCTTCCTATAATAATTGAAATAGAAGAAAATTTGAATAAGAAACAACAGGGAGAAAAATGCTATCCCTGCAATTTCCAGTTCGTTAAACATGAAGTAATGTAAGATTTGCTCAATCATTGCCTGCATTCTAAAGAAATATCTTCATAAAAAGACAAGAGCCATATATTCATACGACTCCTGACTTATATTGTTGTACGATTATATTTTATCCGAGTAATATGGTTTTGGCAATTCGCGGCAGTTATATTGTGATGCCATTATTTCACCATATGCACCGGCCGAACGAAGGACAAGCATATCACCTCTCTGGGTTTCATTCAACTCGTAATCTTTTGCAAAAACGTCCGAAGATTCGCATATAGGCCCTACCACATCATATTTTTTAACCGGAAGGCTGGACGAAATATTTTCAATTTTATGATATGCCTGATATAGTGCCGGACGAATAAGGTCTGTCATACCAGCATCTACAATCACGAACACTTTATTTTCTCCATGCTTTACATATGTTGTACGAGTTACCAATGCTCCGCATTGAGCTACAATAGAACGTCCTAATTCAAAATGTGCAATTTGCCCGTCTCTGAGCTTAAGGTTTTTATTAAATAAAGCGAAATATCCAGCGAAATCTGAAACCGGATGAGCATCAGGATTCTCATAATCTATACCGAGGCCTCCGCCAAGATTGATATGCTCCAGTTTTATTTCTTTTTCCTCGAAATATGTCTGTAATTCATTAACACGTTTACATAAAGGCTCGAAAGTCTCTGCCTCCTCTATCTGAGAACCTATATGGAAATGTATCCCTATGAGTTTGATCGCTTTCAGAGTCTTCAGTTTCTCTATCACCGCATCGAGATGCGCCATAGCAAAACCAAATTTATTTTCATTCAGGCCGGTTGTTATATATTCGTGTGTATGAGCATCTACATTCGGATTGATTCGCAAAGCTACCTGAGCTTGCTTGCCTTTCTTGCCTGCTAGTTCATTGATTATTTCCAATTCGGGTAAGGACTCTACGTTAAAACAGAAAATATTAAGGTCGAGAGCCAGATTTATTTCCTTATCAGTCTTACCTACTCCTGCAAAAACAATTTTTGAAGCCGGAAACCCTGCATTTACCGCCGCTTTCACTTCATTTCCGCTTACACAGTCGGCGCCAAAACCTTCCGAAGCAATAAGTTCAAGAATCCTGCGGTTTGCATTGGCCTTTACAGCATAATGCTGTACAAATCCGTATTTTTTTGTCTCTTCTTTTACGATCTTCAATGTCCTTTTCAGCAAATCCATATCGTAATAATAAAAAGGCGTTTCGATACCTTTTAGCTTGTCAACAGGAAAATTTCCTTTTGTCATTTGGAATTTAATAATTAATTAAACAATTTGTCATTCAGAATTTGGAGCGTCTTTTCTTTATCTTTACTTTCTATCAGAAATGAAAAGTTGTATTTGCTGCCGCCATATGAAATCATCCGGATAGATATGCCCTTTACGGCATTCAATATCGTAGATGCAAAACTGGCGTCTTCCGATTCCAGGTTTCCGATTACGGAAATGATTACCATATTGGAATCGACGGAAACTGTACCATATTTCTTCAGTTCGTCAAGAATAAGTTGTATATTTTTGTCATCATCTATAGTAAGAGAAACTCCTATTTCGGACGTAGCCAGCATATCGATTGATGTCTGGTAGTTTTCAAATACTTCGGTAACACGACGTAGAAAACCATGTGCGAGCAACATCCTGCCCGATTTTATTTTTATTGCAGTAATATTCTCCTTAGCGGCCACTGCCTTTATGGCGCGGGCCTCTGTTTCGTTGGAGATAAGTGTTCCTGCGGCATCGGGATATTCCGTATTTTTAAGACATACGGGTATATCAGCCAATTTTGCAGGCAGTATGCTCGATGGATGAAGTATTTTTATACCAAAATACGCCAACTCGGCTGCTTCATCGAAATTCAGGTGGCGGATAGCTGTAGTTCCTTTTACATAACGCGGATCATTGTTCTGCATTGCATGCACATCAGCCCAAATCTGAATTTCGTCAGCACCTACCGCCGCACCAACAAGCGATGCCGTATAGTCACTTCCCCCTTTACGCAAATCGTCGATCTCGCCATATGCATTGCGGCAGATATATCCTTGTGTGATATACAAATCCGCTCCTTTGGCCGCATCAAGTAAAACTGTGAGCTTTTCCTTTATATATACAGGGTCGGGCGCCGAGTTCTTATCGGTACGCATATATTCAAGCGCAGGTATCAATACTGCATTTATCTTCTTCTCGGTAAGGTATAAATGGAATAATTCCGAACTGAGCAATTCACTTTGTGCCATTACCACCCGTTCCTCAAAAAGAGTGAACAGGTCTTTAGTGAAAGTACGGATATAATTAAACTTTGCCACGATTACTTCTTCCGCTTTCAATCTGAAGGCTTCTCCGCTAAAAAGGTCGGAAACGAAATCGTTGTACTGCTTCTCCAGCCTGTTTATTATTTCAATGGCCCCTTCCTGATTCTTTTTGTACAGATAGTCCGACACTTCGGCTAATGCCTCTGCTGTTCCCCGCATCGATGACAACACAATGATATTATTGCCTCCGCGGGCAACAATATTTGCTACATTTTTCATCTTGTCTGCTGTAGCAATAGACGCACTACCAAATTTCAGGACTTTCATCTTCTACATTTTAATTAAACTGTTCATTGCATAACGACTATGCAATCAAGGTGCAAAAATATAAATTTTTTGTGGCAAAAATTTCAGAATAAAGCATATATTTGAAATTTGTTTAACTTTTTATCATATAAAACACAAAATCATTCATTTATGTTTAGAAATTTTCTCTGTCTGTCGACTCTTTTATTTTTCATTGCCTGTACTTCCGACAAACCTACTCCCGTAGCCAGTTACGATATAGTACCCATGGTACAGGAAATAAAAGCGGTAGACGGTAAGCCTTTCATACTGAATAAGACTACAAAGATATCATTTCCTGCCGCAAATAGCAAGCTGGCACGGTCAGCGGCTTTATTATCCGAATATATTGCGCAGATAACAGGCTTAAGACTTGAAATAACCGACAAGCAGGATATTGAGAATGCTATAAAACTCACCATTGACTATTCAAGCGATAATCCTGAAGCCTATATTATAAGTGTGAATTCTTCGCTCATCACCATAAACGGATCTACTGAAGCAGGAACTTTTTACGGAATCCAAACCATCCGGAAATCAATTCCGGTAAATGCTGATACCGAAATAGAATTTCCGAGCGCCGAGATTACAGATTATCCCGAATATGCTCACAGGGGAGCTTCGTTGGATGTATCACGACATTTTTTCCCTGTTGATTTTGTGAAAAAATATATTGATATACTGGCCATGTTCAATATCAATATCTTTCACTGGCATCTGACCGACGATCAGGGCTGGCGTATTGAGATAAAGAAGTACCCTAAGCTTACCGAAGTAGGTTCTACGCGTGAGCATACAATTATAGGCCGCCATACAGGCGAATTTGACAACAAACCTGTTAGCGGATTTTATACACAAGAAGAAATAAAAGATATTGTAAAATATGCTGAAGAGCATTTTATAACCATCATTCCGGAGATAGATATTCCGGGACATACATTAGCCGCTCTAGCTTCATACCCTTATCTGGGCTGTACGGGAGGGCCCTATCAGGTCGGTGCCGAATGGGGTATCTATGAAGATGTGCTTTGCGCAGGTAATGAGGAAGTGTTTATGTTTCTCGATGATGTGATGACCGAAGTACTCCCATTGTTTCCCTCCCGATATATCCATATAGGAGGTGATGAGTGCCTTAAAAGCAGATGGATGGCATGTCCTAAATGTCAGGCAAGAATGAGACAGTTGAGACTGAAAGAATCACCAGAACATTCTCTCGGAGAACAATTACAGAGCTATTTCATATCCAGAGTAGAAAAAATGATAAACGCTAAAGACAAAAGGATTATCGGCTGGGATGAAATACTGGAGGGTGGAATCGCCCCTAATGCAACAATCATGTCATGGCGCGGTACTGAAGGAGGTGTCTATGCTGCTAACAAAGGTCACGATGTGATAATGGCGCCTGAACAATATGTATATCTGGATTATTATCAATCTCCTGATATAGATAACGAACCTTTCACATTTGGCTGGCTGACGGAACTGAAAAAGACATATTCATTTAATCCGATGCCTGCCGGCTTAGATGAGAACAGTCAGAAGCATATTCTGGGAGCACAAGTTAATATATGGACAGAATATATGCCTTCGGGACAGAATGTTGAATATATGTTGCTTCCCCGTATATGCGCTCTCGCAGAAACTGTATGGACAAATCCGGAGAGGAAAGATTATGGTGATTTTGTTTCTCGTTTATACCGGCTATCTAAACACTTCGACAAACTGGGATATGAGAATTGTAAGCAGGCTTACGAAGTACAGGATTCTATAGTTGTGGATACAATTAAGAATGAGATAAACCTTTATATGTCAACATTTGACAACAGCCCTATTTATTATACACTGGGCAATAAAGAGCCGACAGCCGAATCTGTACCTTACATATATGGCAGCCCGATAACCATAAAAGGCAATACTATATTCAAGGCTGTTGCATATCGGAAAAATGTAAGAGGCAAGGTTTATTCGAAAGACTTCATTTTTCATAAGGCTTGTGCCAAACCCATAACATTAAAATATGATCCGGATAAACGCTATACTTTCAGTGGCGCGACAACACTGGTTAATGGACAATTAGGTTCGAATGCCAGTTACCGTACAGGCATGTGGCTGGGTTTTGCCGGCACCGATTTTGAAGCAGACATAGATATGAAAGAGCAGACCGACATTTCATCCTTGGATTTGAATTCATATGTAAATACCAGAGGGGGATTATTTGCACCGAAAAGCCTTGCTTTATTAGTATCTGCAGATGGTAATACATATAAGGAAGTATTTAAGGAGACATACGAAGAACGTACAGAGCATATAAGCCCTGTGGTGATTACTTTATCGGCTAATCTGGACGAAACAGTGAAAGCCCGGTACGTAAAAGTAATTGCCGAATCAATAAAGGAATTGCCCGACTGGCACGAAAAGAAAGGGGACAAGGCTTACCTGATGATAGATGAAGTAAGAGTTTATTAAACTCATACCTCCTACTTCGCCCGCGACTGTATATTCTGCACACCTATCAGGCTATCGTAACGCTGGCCTGTAGGACGGTAGTAAACATAGACAGAATATTCATTCTCCGCTTCGAAATAATTGCCTTCGATATTAGTAGTAACAAAGTTGTTTCCGTCTTTTGTAAGATAGAGATAATTATACATACCCTGTTTCAATAACAAGGAAAGACGGTATAACTTCTCATTATAATCATATTTCATCTTGTATTTGTCGGTAAAGGTATTATCGGTAAAATTTCCATTTATATATATACTTTCCAACAAAGGCTCATCCATAGCCAATGTAAAATTGGTAGTAAAATAATCAGCCTCTGTTTCAGGATATTCACTATCATTATTCCTTATAAAGAAGCGGCCGTTCTGATCCTGATCGTAACTATAAGAACGTCCGGCACGTACCTTATCCGTTTCAATATCCATCTCATAACCCGGACGGACATATCTGATGTGGGCTACATTCATACCATTATATCTATGGCTCGATGTTTCAAAGCGGCGATATTCGTTCCCGGCCTGAAATATCAAATCCCGATTGTGTTCGTATATCAGTTTGCCGGGATTCACATATGTCGGTTTTAGCTTGCGCTTTTCATTATCCAATCTGTTGTTTTGTTGTACAAACACCATAATTTCGGTAAAGGGATCTCTGATATTCATACCTTGATGATGAATCGTGAAAGATACCTGCTGGTGACTTTTATTAAAGTCTATGTCGGTATTGGATGAGACTGTGGCCGCTATACTTATAGCCGGATCTACCACCGAGAAGCAGGCTGTAAGTAATACTATACCGGGTTCACCGTCCTCATAAACTTCGACAACATAATTTCCCGATATTTTCAGGCTCACATCCCTGTTTGGTATATCCAGATTGAAATGTGTATATTCGACTGTAGTATTGACCGATGGAGCGTAATCATCTATAGGATTGTCATTAAATCCGTTCAGATAATCGATCTCAGAGATGCCCTTGCTTTTTAACCAATAAGCATCGCAATGTATGACGCGATATCGCAGGCGGTTGAAGGAATTATCCGACAAGCGGTCAAAACTGATGTTGATATTATCATCGCTATTCAGTCTAGCCACCGGATTCTGGTTCCGGCTCCCATTCAGGTTTACCTCTATTGTATATATTTCATCTGAAAGGGCCTGAGTCCGGTATGCCTGCGCCGAAAGCATACTGCAAATAAACAGGAATATCGTTATAAGCTTATATCTCATCATCGCCTTATTTTTCTTATATTGGCAAATGTAATAAAAAAACTGCAAGAGTAGTGTCTTGCAGTTCCTTATATGGTATTATCAAAGCAGAGTCACTCTTCTTCGAAATCTTCTTTCATATTATGGAACACATTCTGAACATCGTCATCATCTTCGAATTTATCCAATAGCTTTTGTATTTGTTCCTGCTGTTCCTTTGTCAGTTCTTTCAGGTCATTCGGAATACGCTCAAACTCGGCGCTGTGTATTTCAAATCCGTTTTCTTCGAGATATTTCTGTATTTCGGAGTAAGATTTAAACTCTCCGTAGAGTATTATATCATCACCGTCATGCTCTACTTCGTCAACACCGTAGTCAATTAATTCCAGTTCCAGATCTTCAAGTGAGACACCTTCCTTTGCTCCGATTTTAAACACACATTTGTGGTCGAAAAGAAATTCAAGGCTACCCGAAGTCCCCAGTGAACCATTATGCTTATTAAAGTAGCTGCGTACATTCGCAACAGTACGTGTCGGATTATCGGTTGCAGTCTCCACCACGATAGCAATACCAAACGGCCCGTATCCTTCATATACAACCTCCTTATAATCAGCCTCGTCTTTCGATATTGCTTTTTTTATGGCACGTTCTACATTTTCCTTTGGCATATTCTCCTTCTTCACTTGCTGCATCAACACACGAAGACGGGGATTGGTATCAGGCTCAGGGCCACCCTCTTTTACTGCTATTGTTATTTGTCTCCCTAGTTTAGTGAACACACGGGCCATATTGCCCCAACGTTTCATCTTTGTCGCTTTGCGGTATTCGAACGCTCTTCCCATAATATTTATATCAATCGTTTATTCTTTTGGTAGGCAAAAGTATAAAAAATATCGGAAATTTGGAATAAGGACTATCTATTCATTATCTCGAACAGGAATTTTCTCTTGTTCCTTTTTTATATCTAGCAGTTATCAGGTCTATAATTAACAATTAGCCTCAATCCCCGATAATTTCATCACAAAAAATCACAGTAACTATCCGGTTTGTATAATCATTATTAAAAACAGCCCTATATCGAAACTAATATATATCATCTTTGTTTTAGGATATATATAGTTTCATAGATCTATATCCCCATATTATTATCAACCTTTAAAAATCTACGGATATGGATATTATATACAATAACCTAAAATACGCAACACTTACAGTTCAAGGCAATTGTGAGATATGCAAACAACGGATAGAAAACGCAGCTTTATCAGTAGACGGCGTATTTTCCGCGACATGGAACATACAGAATGGCAAACTCCAGATAGGCTTTAACCCTGAGAAAACAAATCCCGAAGAGATCAGTAAAGCTATCGCAAAAGTAGGCCACGACACCGATAAGAACAAAGCCGACAAGGTAAAACATGATGAACTGTCCGACTGTTGTAAATGAGTATAACCAATATAGAAAGCGATAAGATATTGACTCCTATCGCTTTTTTATATCTGTCCTTTTGGCGAACCTTATCTCAATTGTGCACCGAGTTCACTCTCCAGCGACTTCTGTATTTTCTGCATAATGGCATCTATCTGCTTGTCATTAAGCGTCTTTTCATCGTCCTGCAATACAAACTTCACAGCATATGACTTCTTGCCTTCAGGCAGATTCTTACCTTCATATACATCGAATAGCCTTACCTCTTTCAGCAACTTGCGTTCCGCCTTGTATGCTATTTTCTCTATCTGGTCGAACAATACAGGCTCATCCAGCAACAATGCCAAATCCCGTTTCACAGCCGGGAATTTCGACATTTCAGAATACGTGATCGTATTCTTCCTTATCTCTTTCATCAGCGCATCCCAGTTGAGTTCCGCGAAATATACTTCGGTATTTATATCCTGCGCTTTAAGCAGCTTTTTGTTTACGATACCCAATACACCCAACGATTTTCCTTTGCCCTTTGCCTGAATAGCTATAGCAGTGCTGAATATTTCATTCGATAATTGCTCATAATCATATTTAGAGACAGGTATTCCCAAACGGGCAAGTATATTTTCCACATAGGCTTTCAACTGGAATACAGACGATTTCTCATTAGCTGAAGTCCAGCTATTATCTATGCTGCTTCCACTGAGCCATATACCCAAATGATATTCCTCGCTGTATTCTTTCAGTGTTTCGCCTTCCGTTTTTTTCTCGGCATCATAGAAATAGCAATTTCCGAATTCGTAGAAACGGATATCGGGATTCTGTCGGTTACGGTTATAAGCGATACTCTCCAACCCTCCGTAAATAAGTGTCTGGCGCATAACATTCAGGTCAGTACTCAAAGGATTGAGCAGATACACACACTTAGAAGCAGGATATACTTGCGAATCGGTATAATAAGCCTCTTTCGTAAGCGAGTTGTTCATTATTTCGTTGAAACCACTTCCTGTCAATTGTTCCGAGACCAGGTTCTGGAGATCATATCCCTTATCGGTAGGTGTTTCGTATGACAGGTTCGATTTCAGGTTGTCGCCTATTTCTATATTATTATAGCCATATACACGAAGTATGTCTTCTATCACGTCCACATCACGCAGCACATCTACGCGGTATGTCGGTATTTCGATAGTGAGCATATCATCGCTTTCTTCTGTGATAACCATCTCCAGATTATTCAGGATAGACCTCACCGTTTGCTTATCTATAATCTTGCCTATAAGCGAGTTTACCTTTTCGTATGATAATTTTACAATCGGCCTCTCCACAGGATTAGGATATACATCCTGAATATCTCCTGTAATCTTTCCTCCTGCAATCTCCTTTATCAGCATTGCGGCATATTTCAGTACATAAATGGTATCATTCGGATCGCAGCCACGCTCGAAATGGAAAGAAGCATCCGTATTCAGTCCGTGACGGCGCGCTGTTTTGCGTATCCATGTAGGATTAAAATACGCTGATTCCAGAAACACCTCTGTTGTACTTTCCGTCACACCCGATTTCATTCCTCCGAATACACCCCCGATACACATACCCTCTTTATCGTTGCATATCATCAGGTCTCTGTCGCTAAGGGTACGCTCCACCTCATCGAGTGTAACGAATTTTGTACCTTCGGGTAACGTTCTTACAATTACTTCTCCGCCTGTGATATGAGCCACATCGAAAGCATGAAGGGGATGTCCCATGCTATGCAATACATAGTTGGTGATATCCACCACATTATTAATAGGTCGCTGACCGATAAGTGTAAGCTTTTCTTTCAGCCAGTCGGGACTTTCGGTTACTTTCACACCCCGGATTGTAAGTCCTGCATAACGCGGACAAGCCTCTGTGTTTTCTACCCTTACAGTAATTGTACCCGTCGGTTCATCGATCTTGAAGTCATCCACAGATGGCAATGTGAGTGCCCCTTTCAGTTTATTCTGACGCAAATAGGCTTCCAAATCGCGGGCTACACCGTAATGCGACGCTCCGTCTATACGGTTAGGTGTAATATCTACTTCGAGTATATAATCGCTTTTGACATTGTAATATTCTTTGGCCGGCATCCCTACCTTTGCATCGGCTGGCAGCACAATAATTCCCGCATGGCTGGTACCGATACCGATTTCATCTTCGGCACATATCATCCCGAAAGATTCCGTTCCCCTGATTTTAGATTTCTTGATTGTAAACGATTCTTCTCCCTGATACAGTTTAGTACCCACAAGAGCAACCACTACTTTCTGTCCGGCAGCTACATTCGGTGCGCCGCAAACAATCTGCAACGGTTCTTCCTGTCCCACGTTAACGGTGGTTACATGCAGGTGGTCGGAATCGGGATGATCTGCACATGTTAGCACTTCTCCGATAACAAGGCCTTCCAGCCCGCCTTTGATGGTTTCTACTTCTTCCACACCGCCTGTTTCCAAACCCAAGGATGTAAGGGCGGCGGATGTTTCCTCCGGAGTCAAATCGAAATCAAGGTAATCTTTCAACCAATTGTACGAAATATTCATTATATGATAGTTTATATTTTTTATTTCATTTGCCGGTTTCCCAACACTCAACACAATCAAAATAAATTTTGCTTCTGCTCTTGCTTTTTGAAACGTTCAAAAAAAGTCCGTCAAAAATACAAAATATATTTTAGTAAACAGTAATCGGAAATAAGCAAACAACAGACATAAGATATAAAAGGTAACAAAAGTAACACATATATCAGTTAGCAGTCATCAGTTATCAGAAAACAACCCGCATCCCGTCTACTCGTAACCCGTACTATTAAAAAGTAACAAAGGTGACACCTTTTCAGTTAGCAGTAAGCAGCAAACAGTCTGCCAACTCGTAACTTGTAACTGCCCTAGGGCGAAGTAACTCATTATTAAAAAAACTTGACTTACTACTTGTTAAAAGGTTACAAAGGTTACACTTTTTTTAATCATTAAACCTTGAATCTTCAAATCCTCATATCATTCTTTCAAAAAGCTGATAGCTATCAGCTAACGGCTAAAAGCTAAAAGCTATTATTACATATATAGATAATTTTTTTCCGCAAGAATCGGGTTTATTTTCTAATTCCCCTACCCTAACTTCGCATTATAATATTTAAATTTGTTTCTTATGAACCAGCAAAACAATATAGAC
>X355_Hoffmanns_Two_toed_Sloth__coassemble_2458_pt1 | contig 11940 bp, 9 predicted proteins | sample X355_Hoffmanns_Two_toed_Sloth__metabat2_low_PE_021 | metagenome-assembled genome bin X355_Hoffmanns_Two_toed_Sloth | reverse complement strand
TCCTTTGTTTCCTTTGTTTCCTTTGTTTCCTTTGTTTCCTTTGTGTCCTTTGTTTCCTTTGTTTCCTTTGTTTCCTTCTCCTGGGGCGGCTTTTTGTCGCTGTCATCCGAGAAAGGCTTCTTGCCGTGTTCCTCCCGGTCTTTGTTTACCTCATTGAACAGTTCCCTCGCATACCGCTTTGCCTGTTTGGGAACCGCCTTCCTGGCCTGCTTCTTCAGATTCGCGCTTGCCTTAATGTGGGTTCCGTCCACAAAAATGGCTTCTGTGTCCAGATAGCCTTCCTCCGCCGCGGCTTTCAGCACCCACCGGAACACATACTCCACCGCAGCGTGGTTGAACCGGTGCTTGAAGTTGTAGCTCACCGTGGAAAAATGCGGTACCGCTTCATTCAGCGGATATCCAATGAACCACCGGTATGCCAGATTCATGCTCACTTCTTCCAGGGTTCGGCGAAGCGAAGGGATCCCATAAATATATTGCACGGCTTCGGATAACGGACAGGGTCCTGGCAAAATCCGAACCGTCAGCGGCGCCACCCAGTTTCCCCACATTATTGAACTCCTCGAAAACGAGGTTGACAGGGACAGGACAGCGCATCTCAGGCGTGCTGTCGGCATAGCGTACCAGTTTGATAAAAAGGAATGAAAAGAACAGTGAGGATAAAAACGCCATCGTGGTATCCTGGTCGCTCAGGATCACGAAATATGCGCACTTTCGTTTCCCGGGTGCCGTCAGGTCTATATCATTGTGGCTGATGATGCGACGCACCGCTTCGTTCTGCAAGACCTGCAGCCGGGTGCCGAGGCCAAGAATGATCCCGGAACGAACCGTTTCGCTGGCCTGAGAAAAAAGATTGAACGGTGCTCTGGCCGGATGGTTAATCGGCAGCTTCTCGAACATGGCAGTGAGCTGCCTCTCATTATTCTGAGTCAGGAGTTGGTACACGGCTGCCAGATTCTTCTGGTCCGGGGTTCTGGTCCTGTCCTGGTCTACATAAAGGATCAGAGCTCGGAGAAGATTGCCTTCACCGTTATCCCAGAAATGATCGCCCTTCCCTTCGCTGGTATTTCCGATGATCACATTGGTCAGGACCTGGGCCAGAAGCGTATCGCCGTTCAGGTCGGACATACAATTCCATGAATCACCGTGCTGCGGTGTGACAAGGTTGAAGACCCGGACATCATACCCGTGTTGACGAAACAGTTCAGCGGTATCGCTGTATAGTTCTCCTTTGGGATCTGTGATGATCCCGGATTCACCTCGCCGGATGATGTTGAACAGCGCCGGTCGGATAAGTGCCCTGGATTTCATGGTGCCGGAGGAACCGCAAATGGTTATGTGCCGATTGAGCCGTGTATTCATGGGCAAACAAACAGCTTTGCCGCCTCTTTCACCCAGGATGATGCCGTCGGCCTGCGGGATAGGCTTGACTTCCAGGACCTGACGCATTTCCTTTTCGCTCATCCAGGCGGCAGTGCCATAGGTTCCCTGTTTACTCACAGAAAAACCTCGGGAATCGTTGATCGCACCATCAAAGCGGTCATGCAGCTTGACAAAGGCCGTGATGCCGGTGCCGACTATCAGGATGATCCCCAGACTCTTGAGCCCACCAATACTGAATGCGTTTTTTATACAGGAGGACAAGGACCAGTCAACGGGCCGCATAACCACCTGTCCTGTTATTCCGCCAAGATACTGCCATTCTTCGTAGTTGGTGAGGGTTTGGCCAAGTAGTCCGCAAATGTATAGCAGCATGAATAATGCCAGTAATACAGCCAGACCGATTCCGATCCGTCTGATCGTCTCGTTCACAGGCATCCCTCCTCTATGTAAAACTGAGCGACAACCGCCTCCATTGATATAACTTTCACAGACACCTCCGGTGGGAGGTATTCCCGAAGCAATTGCATTTGCTCAGGAAAACACAACACTTCAAAAATACCAGACTGGATCCGTAGAGCTTCACGGAAGCGGATGAGTCTTGCAAGATCCCCATCCAGATGGGAGAGAACAAATTTACCGTCAATATAAGCATCGTACTCCATAGATCCTCCGCCATACGAGCGCACCTCCGGATCAAAGAGCAGATCCATCAACCGATCGTTCCAGTTTGGGACAGTGAGCAAGCGAAGCAGCTTCGCTCCAAACCTGTTTAGGGGCACGAAAAACACATGCCGATATATGGAATCGAACCGGAACTCCGGGCGATGGCTTCGCTCGGATTCCAGTAGGGTATCCATGGCTGTTTCCTCAGACTCACCCAGTAATATCGCAGAATCGATGGACTCAATACCGGCATTCAAACGGGCGATCTCCGAAAGGCTTAACCGGGATTTGAATTCTCCCATCCCGCTCCATTTCATGGCTGCGCTTCGCATGTTATAGATGGCGTAACATCCGCTAGGGTAAAACAGAGCGCCGACAGTTCGGGTAAACATGGTTTTGTTTTGCTCCGCTGCATGGATCTTCTTCAAATCCCGAGCCAGGTAAAGGCTTGGCTGATCTGATACGGTATGCTGGATTGAATCCATTTGCAGCAGTGGGAGCCTGTATGGAACGGTTTCAATCTCTGCAAGCGCACACAATGCTGCGGCCTCAGCCACACGGTGGTTCCGATCCCGGTGTGCTGCATCACCTGGGAAACGATGATTCCAGAACGAACTCATATAGTACCTGTATGCACCCGGGTGTATCCATTCCAGGATCGGAAGTGCTCCCCGGTACAGCCTGACCGACTTGGCACTCCCCTTTCCGTTTATTTGGACCAGTTTCGTCTGAACCGAGTCAGCACCAGGCAGACGCACAAGCTGCGGTTCGCTCAAGCGACGGACGAGATCACGCATTACCCGGGGATTGCCCAATAAATGAAGTGATCGAATCGGGTATTCGCCCGTCACGGACAGCATCTCGATGAGCCGGTATGCCAGACTGCCGGGCCGTAATGTTAGCATGGTGAAACACCTCAGAATGATGGGATCTTACCGACAAGAGGACTGCTCTCTTTGTCGGATTGAAGGACGGTGCAGCAGCGAAAAATGCTGATTCTGCCGCAATTGTTCAGCACACCAGGGTCATGTCTTTTTGACTGGCCGCTGATGACCGATTTTCACATATCTTTTTTGCTCGATTCCGGGCCGAAATCGGACAGCTCTGGGCCATCTGCAGGAAAGTTTTTTTCCTGACCGAGCCACTGGATGAACTCCTCGGAAGGAACAACATAGACCTCTGTTCTTTCACTGTTCGATTCAGCGCTGCAGTAGTAATGGCGGCATCGTGCGGGTGCATCATCAAGCATGGTATAAAGAGCCACTATATCCGACACCATATTGATCTCGATATTATCGTGGTCCCTCCGTTGGCGCTCCGGCCTGTCCCTGGAATATACATGTCGGTAAATCAACACACAATCTTTGAACCGGCATGGGGCTTTCCCTTGGAAAAACCTCTGCATCACAGGAAACAGGATGGAACGAACATAATCGGCAGAACCTTGTTCTTTCTTTGGAAGTAGCATCGGCAGCCGGACCGAGAACCATCCTTCTTGTGTATAACCGATTTCAACCGGGGTGATTGCTGCGGTCTGTTCAGCGATTGTCATGGCCGCATCCGGAACGCCAGTATACGCGGGCAATGCCCGTGCGACCAGTACCGCTTTCTCCGTCAATTCCGCCACCCGCAAAGACACATCATAGGTCAGCTCCATGTTCCGGGCACCAAACAAACAGCGGGTGTTGCTTACGGCCATATTGAGTTTGGTCATAAGGCGTTCCAGCTTCGTCAGTGTTCTGGCGAATGAACTGATGTCCTCCATTCCTCGTCACCTCCACGAAAGAATAAAACTTTGGGGATCTCCTCTCCGTCGAACTCGACAGTCGAAAACAGACATGGCGCCGCAGGCAGTACCAGCTGCGACGCCATCTGTATGTTGGGGACTACAAAAATGTACTTGGTATCTTCATCCTGCGGTTTCAGAAGTTTGCTCAGGTGCTGTTCACCTTCGTATAGGACCACGATTTCATACCCGATATTATCCTTCAGGAAAAAGATCTGTGCCGGGAAGGTTGCGGGATAGTGCGCCATAGGATCAACTGCATCAACAAATTTCAACAGGACCCAAACAGCCAGGATCATGCGCTGATCCGGCTTGCATAACCCGTCCAGGCCAAGGTAATAGCCTCCCCCCACATCTGTGATCTGCATATTGCGCTTGAGATTGCGGATGATTTTTTCCGCTGTACTGCGCGGTTTGTTATACAGCATTTGTATGATCTGTGTCTTGGGCAATGCGCCGTATTGAGAAAGCCACTTGATTACATGCTGTTCATCTTCCAGTAACATTCATTCACCTCCTGGTCGTGCGTTTTTTATGTAAAATGCGTATTTTTACCCAGTATGCGTTTGATTCTGCTGTCGTTCGTGAAGTATGGATTCCAGTTCGGCACGGTCCGTGGTGATCATTTCTTTCTCAATCTTAGAGGCTTTTATAATCACCGGGACTTTATTATTGTTGGAACTGATCAAAGCCTCTCCTCGTTCAAACTGGGTAATGGCTCGTACTTCGGTGCGGGTGAGTTTGAGGGTTTCCCGGACATGCTCAGCTTCATCCGGTTCCAAATTCAGGATGATTTTGTTTTTGGAGTTATTGATGATAGCCCTGCCGTAGCGCCCATCGTCCAGACCGAAGAAATCAGAAAGGTCCTGGGTTGCGGAGATTGCTGCGCCGCCGAATCCTCGAATAACTTTGAAAATCTCAAGGCAGAACTCCGCAGCCATGCGGTTTGACCCTGCGCCAATCAGCTGCCAAATCTCGTCGATGAAGATTGCTTTACGCTTGGTACGGTCTGATTTGATTTCATCCCACACATAGTCCAGGGCAATGAACATGCCCACCGGTAGCAGCTTTCCCTTCAGCTCGCTCAGATCCAGCACGATGTACTTGTTGCTCAAGTCCACATTGGTGGGCCGGTTGAAGCTCTGGGCAGAACCGGTGACGAACCTGCTGATGATTGCCGCCAGTCTTTGGGTCATGGGATTCTCCTGAAGATGCTTATGAAGATCGCCCAAAATCGGCATTTTCTTCATCTTGGGGGGAGTTGCAGATAAATCTTCGTATACGGACTGGTTATCATGTGTGATCCCGAAGCCCGCATAGGTTTTGATCAGCGCCTCATCCAGCATCTGCTCTTCCTCGTTGGTAATATCGGGGATAAGCAGACCAAAGAAGATCATCAGCTGCTGAATCTTGCGGGCGAGAAGAGAGTCCATCTCGGAGTAATCGACTTCGTCGATGAGTTCCATTTCCGGCGAGATCGTATGACGGATTTCCATGATATTTATACAGTGGGGCGAGCCAGGTGCGATACGGATAAACTCGCCGCCGATCTTGTTGCAGGCGCGTCTGAATTCGTGGCCTTTGATCGGAGCAATGATATAACACTGGATGCCTCGCATCCGCATTCGCAGCGCAAGCAACTGCATGGTGAAGGTTTTTCCGGCGCCCGAGGTCCCAAGCAGATTCAGGTTGGCATTTTTATGCATTTTGGTATTGAACAGGTCCACAATACATAGCGAATTATTGTGCCGGTTCACACCGAGAAGCACGCCAGTGTCGTCGGACATCTCATAACTGGTAAAAATGTAACTGGATGCTGCGCCGCTGGTCAGCACATTTCGCTGCGCCTTCTTCTCCAATTTGGGTGCAATCTTCAGAAATGGCATGATGGACTGCAACGCCGATTCCTGTTGGAAATTGCAGTCGCTGATGAACATATCCATGGATTTGAGGAGATCCGTCATCTGCTGCTTGCGCCACATTAACTCCTCATAAGTCTTGGCCGACACGGTAATGAATGTGCTCATGTAGAACAGATCTTCGTTGTCGTTTGCAATCCCATTTTTGATATAGTAGCCTGCCTGGATGGAATTGGCCAGTTCTTCATAGTCCGTGCTGGTATCCTGCATCCCTTTGATTTTGGTTCGGTTCCAACGGATCCGCTGCGCAACCTTGTCGATGGCCTTACTCCGGTTCTCACGGCGCAGATGAATGTCGATATCGATGCCTTCTCCGGCGTTGATCAGTGCCGACATCCAGCCGGCTCGCACTTTGCTCGGATATCCGTTGCCCCGGATGTAGAGGATCGTGTAGTACCGGCCATCCATGATGATGTAGTTATGATGGGTGAGGTCGATCCCCCGAGGCGCAAGAAAATGTACAATGGGAATGCTCGGGATCGGGTCGATACCAATGACCTTATTCTCAGCTGCCATGGTATCGACCACAACACGGTTCACCCGGGTAACAAACGGCTCATTCACGCAGGAATGACGGTTAAAGAACATATATAGGATCTCCGCAGTTGCCTCATCCGGATCTTTGGGCTGTACGATACTGTTGCCGCACTGCATAAAATATGCCCGTGCATTGTGTTCTACGGTTTGAAGTGCAGCATAGATTTTTGCGTAGTCGTTGCTTTCGTGCCGCCCTACAGCCTCATACTCAAAGATCAGAAAGAAGCGTCGTGTGAGCGCTTCACGGCTCCCAACATCCCGGATCAGCTTGATGTACTCCTCTCCCAGGGCACGGCATTGCAGGTTGTCCTCCTGCGCCAGTTCGCTTTGTACCATGGCGATGTGTTTGTCGGAATCTGCCTTGCGGGTGATGGATTTGAATTGAAGGCGCATGGGAGATATTTTTAGCCAGCTGGCAAAACTGGATATGATGTTATATTGCTCCTCATCAGACCGCAGTGTGAAATTGATGGGTTCGATTTCCAGGATTTTGATATAGCGACCATCCGCCATTTCAAGGATGCCGTTTCTCAGGTCCCGGATTCCGAGATAGTCCTGGACAAAATCAAGTTTTTGCTTTCTTGCCTTTTCGCTCTTTACGCTTTTTCTTTGCTTGCTGCGCATATTGGTATCCAACCCTCCTGCAATGTAGCTTGCGGCGATGTATGAAGAAACAGATGATATTCCAGAGATACTGGAGGAGCGATCCGCCGTCTGCGCCCATGAGGGCCACAACGCCGAGCGGCAGCAGGGTTACGGTCATCACCACAATGCGGATTGTGGTAGGCATCGGAATCAAAAACAATTCCGGGTACCCAACCAACCCCACAAGGAGGATCGCCTCGATGGCACACCTGGTTTCTACCATTCCGCCCAGCAGTTTTCCCGAATCGGTGTAGTTTGCGGGGATTGCGAAAATATTGTTGTAGTCTTTTTCTTCCATTATCTGTACTCCTGCCTCATTCACTGCTCATTGGCAGCGTCGTTGCCTGGAGCCCGGTCCCGGAAAGAACGGGCGCATCATAATTAACATTGATAGGCCGGCGGTAATATGCCACATAGTTTGGCGAGTTAAGGCCCACGCCGATACCGCTGGAGCAATGGACCCACATCTGTTTCCCGCTTTCGTCAACTCCTGCATAGATCAGAACATGATTGACGGGCACCGTTCCGGGCACGGCCATAAAGCCAAGATCACCAGGCAGCAGTTCTGCTTCGGTGATTGCATAGCTGTTATCCCATTGGTTCCAACTCCCGGCTCTGATGCTGACACCCATCGCTGTTTTGAAGACCCAGTCTGTAAAGCCACTGCAATCCAAGCCATACGGCAGAATCGTTCCTGTCGCACTGGATCCTGTAGCGGTGACGACTTTAGGGGTGTTCCATTCATCATTCCAACCCGCTTCGGATTTTCCGCCCCAGAAATAAGGAACTTTGCCGACAAGCGAAAGAGCGGTCGCAAGAATGTGCTTGCGCGTCTCATTGCAGTTCTGCCGTTCCACAAAGGCAATGAGTTCTTCATCTGTAAGCGGAACAGATTCTCCGCTCTGACTGCCGCCCTGGGCGCCATACAGCGTCTTTTGCAACGCTGCCGCCATATTGCTGATTGCTTCACCATAAGTGATGCCAAACTCCTCGTATGGAGCATCAGGATCTATCCCAAACGCTTCCAGAACGATTTCCTGTTCAAAGGGATGTATGGTACATTCCAGATAAAGGATGGTTTCTGTGCTGGGGGTGAGGGTCTCGGTACCATCCGGCAGATAGTAGGTAGCGCTGGTGGTTCCAGTGATTCGACCACCGGTATATACGGGAACCGTGACCTCTTCCTCTCGGTATGCGGTGGTGGTGATGGGCTCTGTGGTCGTGGCGCTTCCGTCAGGTTCATAGTAGCCGCTTCGGACGGCAACATCATAATGGAACTGCATTTGACCGTTTACGATGCCAGTGAAGGTTTGACCGTATACTACCGTGACACTGACTTCGCGATAGGTGGTGTAAGTCAGGGGGATGATTCGTTCCTTCTCCTTTTCTTCACTGGATATCGGGAACATTCTGTCTGCCACCGCATCAAGTTTTGCCGTCATATCATCTGCACTGGTTCCTTGCTGGAGCATGGAAGCAGAATATGCTGCCAACACATAGGCTGCGTTAAAGCCTGAAGCACTTTTTGCTTCATCAATCAAAGACTCTATGGACAGTTCATAGTCATAACCGCCGTCCAGGATAAGCTGATCAACACGCTCAAGTGCCAACCGGTAACCTCGATCCACAGCAGCAGAAACCGTAGCGGACATTTCTTCATAGGACTGCATCATTGACATGGGGTTGTCCATGTCTATGACGGCTCCGTTCAGGCCAAACACTCCATTGAGGACAACCGAGGGAATGGACACGATCAAAATCACGAATAGGAGTACAAGCAGACAAAGGCAGACAAGTATCTTGAATAGAGTGTGCCGTAATGACCACGCTGCTGAGAGAATCGCACCCCAGGGGCCACCGGCTGCGGTCCCGGCTGCAATCTCCGATACAGCTTTCCCGCCCTTGATGCCTGAGTGTAACAGGGCGGCAGCACCATTTGCCACGGCTTGACGGCCTCCGGCTTGCCCTGCCTGTTGGAAAGCATTTCTCAATTGACTGGCTGCACTGCCATAGTTGTCATTGCCGTCTCCGAGTTGCTGTTTGCCCGGTTCTGACATCAGTTATCCTCCTAAAAGCAAAATGAGCCGACAGCATTTCACTGTGGCCCATTTATGAGTTGTTTATCGTTTCCGGCGCGGCGGCTGGAAACCGGAATCATTTCGGCGCTCAGGTCCTTTGAATCGGCTGGGCGTATTTTTATATCGAACTGTTTCAACCGATACCGTTCTGACGCTTTCCCCGTCATAGACGGCCTGGCCGTTGTCGTAGACCGGGCGCTGCTCCACAGCGGCCTCTCCATGGACCGCTATCCACTGCTTGCCATGAGCATCTTCATATACCTGATAGTCGCCCCTGGGCGTGCCAAACTGGGCCGTATCATAAAATGCGGTGCCAGACCCGTCACCGTGCCGCACTTCAAAATGCCCGTCGTCACGGTGCCGGACATCCACAGCGGTGATTTGTCCCTCGAAGCCAGGCATAAACTGCCGGAATTCTGCTTGGCTGTAGGCGACGGCAGAATCTCCCTGTTCAAAGCGAGGCGCTTCTGCTTTGGGCTGCATGGCATACCATTCCACGCCGTTGTCAGACTGCATGATGCTGTGTGGGGCTTCCGGTTCTGCGAAGAACGCACTGTTATACCAAAGGGTGCTTCCGTCGTCCGTGGTGGCCTCAAGCACACCTTCACCGACCGTGCGAAGCATCGTTCCTTCTGCGGCGCCAGGGAATGTTTCTGCGACCTGAGCAGCTTCCGATGCACTACCTGTAAAGGCGGGCGCATCGTAAAATGCGCCTTTTCCTTCACCACTGGCGACTTGGTACCACGAGCTGCCGTCAGCGGCAGTGACCAGTGCGTGCGGGGCGGAAGGGGCTTCAAACTGAGAAGCATTGAAGAGCTCCACGCCGCTTGTTTTGCCTGCTGCATCAGTGGCAGTTGTACTGATATGACCACCAGTTATTTGAGTATTGCTCAAAGTATGCCGACCCAGCTGCGGCATATAGTTTCCGAGGCTACGGTTGGCGATATCCCCAGCTATGCTACCCGACATTCCTTCTGTTCGTGTTGCGACCGAGGATATAGAATCGCTCGTCAGGGTGGCGCCATTCCGTGCAGCAATCCCACCGAACGCTCGTCCAACAAACCCTACGCTGCCACCCAAACCCATACGGCTGCCGCCTTCCACAACGGCATCTCGGACATAACTGTTTGGCTTGAACCGATTTGCAAATCCGGCGGCAAATCCTGTCGCTGCACCGGAACCTGCTGTGGCTGTGTTGCGGAAAACACTGCCTGCGCTGCTGGCACCACCGGCGAAACCCGTAAGTGCCCGGGCGGCAATCAGCATCTCCATTCCCATACTGGAGCCAGTCTGGGCCACATTCAATCCGATCGACGCCAAATAGCTGTCGAACCGCTGTGCCGTCTTCAGGAATGCTAGTGCGCAGAAAAACCACAGGAAGATCGAACCTTGCCCAGTTGATACCGCCCCGCCGTTCCCAATGTACTGCCCAACAGACGAGCTGAAAGCCCGTAAAAACCATACATTCATTACCAGTAAGAGAAGCTGTGAGCCTACCATACGACACCAGCTGCGGAACACCTGATTGGTTTCCTTGGATCCGCCCATGGCAAAAGCAAGGGGACTTGTATAACAAAGCACACCGACTACGATGTACCGCTCTACGGTTTCGAGCAGCAGTTTGAAATAATTCCACCCAAGTGAAATGAGTAAAACCAACAACAGAATCGGTGCAATGACGGTGACTGTTGATACGATGGTCAACAAGCCGTTGGTGATGGTTTGTTCCAGACCGGCAAAGGTGAAATCTTCACTGGCCATACTTAAATCCAAAAGCGCAGTATACGGGGCACGCGCAATGTCCAGCGCTACCATGAATATCGGTCTGGCATATCCGATAAGCAGCGCAAAGATCGCACTGCGTGCAATCAGGTGAATCGGATGTTCCGCTTCGGTGATGGGGCCTCCAAATGTCCGAAACAGCTGCCAGACTGTAATCAGAAACAGAATCGCCCACGCCGTGTACTGTATGACCGTGTATGCCACCGGGATGAACGGGAAATATTCTTCCATGACGGTCATATCGGCGCCTAAAGCGTTCAGGAACAGCCCGGAAACGGCATCCATAAGCGAAGATGCGATGCCTGAGATCCAGGTTATGATCCCTTCAAAAATCCAGTCTAACATGCTGGTTCACTCCTTGCTTCTTCGTCCATGGCTTTCGTCAGGGCGTATACTGGCCACCAGAAATCAGCGGCTGCAGATATGCAACGATGAACCCCAAAGAGTTCAGGACAAGCCAGGTGATGACGATACGCTTGAGCCAGCTGGTCGCTTCATCAACAGCCCGTTGGTTTCTGGATACCATGCGAATGATCAAAGCGATGGAGGCAACGGTGACGGCGACAATCGTGCTGATTGCAACCAGTTCACCATAGACATCTTTCATAATCGTCGAGAACCGTCCCCAGATATCCTCGCCGCCGGTGTCTGTCTCGGCCAACACAGGCTGAACGGTAAGCACCGCAGAGCAGAGGATGCTGGCACAAGTCCAGTACAGAGTCTGTGCGCACTTTTTACACGACAGATGGAAGTTTTGCATAGAATTGTCCTCCTGTATTTCGATGAAAAAACGCCACATTCAAAGCAGTCAGCTTCAAAAGTGGCGTTTTCGTGTCGTCCCAATCTGGGACAATATTAGTATAGCTTTTTTGCATTTACATGTCATCGGCGCTCTCCTTGCCAATTTTACGCCTTTTTTCTTGCCATGCTATTTTCATCAAATGCCCTCCAGCAGGGTGAGGATCTCAATCCATGAATCAACTTCGTTGGAGGGTGAAGACCACAATCGAATTGAAAGAATGGTGATGGCCTGCTGACGAAGCCGGTAATAGTGACGCGAGGAAATATCAAGCCGGTACAGCAGGTCTGCATGGCTCAGTTTCTCTGGGGCCAGGTAGGTTTGGTAGATGAGTTCATACATTTTGGG
>X355_Hoffmanns_Two_toed_Sloth__coassemble_2453_pt1 | contig 11967 bp, 9 predicted proteins | sample X355_Hoffmanns_Two_toed_Sloth__metabat2_low_PE_021 | metagenome-assembled genome bin X355_Hoffmanns_Two_toed_Sloth | reverse complement strand
ATCTGTATCTTTATAATCCAATCAGGACAATGCTGCGATGGCCGATCCTATAAGGTTGGCATTCTTCATCTTGCTGATATGAACATGTACATCGCTAAGATTAAATTCGATCAACAGCTTACGAAGTTCTTCCGATACCAGGTCTTTGTAGTTCTTTCCTTTACGGTCTTCACTCCAGAAAAGGCTTCCTTCAGCTACCAGATGGATTTTCTTTATCGATTTGTCATGTGATACAAGTACCATCACCAATCCGGCAAGCGATGCAGCTACCAGTTGAGCCGAACGTTTATATATCCAGCGGGATACATCTACATATCTTTTCTTATGGATATCAGGGTAATTCATGATGTTGGTCAGTTTCTGAGCATCAAATCTTTCTTCAAATTCATCACAAGGAAAAACCGATTTCAGGATTTCACCCAGATACATGCCCGAAACGGCTTTTTCGAACCGTTGTGCTCCTTTACTGTCCGAACAGGCATCCACTTTATCATCTATAACAGTTAGATGCGGCGGATAGAAGTTACCCGATTCCAGATTTACAGGAATCAGTCCTTCACCTTTATAATCGGGATTCAGTTTTTTGATTTTATCAGGACGGATAAATGTAGCCATATTTGTTCCTGTACCTACTATCAATCCGATATAAGCATCGTAGCTGCTATCGGTAAGTCCTGCAAAAAGACTGGCTACAGTATCGTTTATGACTTTTACTTCGGTAAACTTATCTCCGTTTTCTTTGTTCAGATAATCACGAAGTGGCTGACCTACAGGTTTGCCCAACATCTCTTTGATATCCACCCCCTTTGTCCAACGGATAAGGGAAGCATCTCCATTGAGCATCGATTCTGCCGGATAAGAGAAGCAATAACCGATTGGCATCTTTCCTTCCATTTTTATTTCGCCGATTGGATCAGCTTGCTCTTTGAACAGATCAGCTTCTGTGAAGCCCGGTGTTTTCATTACGGACAAGTCTTTTTTCCATCCGTTCTCGGGATGTATAGATGCCTTTCCGTCAATAAAATCAATTGTGGCAACACGATAATTGGTTCCTCCTAAGTCGAGTACCAGCGCCGAACCTTCTATTCCCGATGTTTTGGGATTGATATAAGTAGGAATACATTGTATTTCGGTATTGTCTTTTCCTAAGCCGTTTTCTACTTTGGTTTGGAGCGATTGGGCAATTTCTTTCAATTGCTTTGTTTTCAGTTTAAAGATGTTTTTCTTCATAGGGTATATTTATCGTTAAAATAGGCGGATTAAATCGTTCTACAAAAGTATAAATCTATCTTGAATATTGATCATTTATATAAACATATTGGCAAATGAATAACTATTTTTATTACGATTTAACACCGAACTTACTGTTTTTTTATGTAAAAAAGAAATCTATTGCTATATTTTTTATATCGTAATGTATTGATTTAAAAAATATTGCTATATTTGTGAAGACCTATTAATCACAAGATACACATTCCGGCACATATATTTAAAACCTTAAAATATTCGACTATCAACATGGAAAAGAAAGGTGTTAACAGAAGAGATTTCCTCCGGCTTTCGGCAACGGTGGGTGCAGGTGCCCTGATTGTTCCCGGAACCACAGCGTCTACATTAAGTAAGACCTCACAGGTTAAAATGGACGAGATACCCGTGCGCACATTAGGCCGTACAGGCATTAAACTACCGATTCTGAGTATGGGTGTCATGCGTGCCGACAATCCGAATGTAGTGAGAGCTGCTTATAATTCGGGCATTTTCCATTTCGACACCGCGCACGGTTATCAGAACGGACGGAACGAAGAAATGCTTGGCAATTTCTTCGAAGGGAAACCGCGCGAAAGCTATTTTCTGGGGACAAAAGTTAAATTCGATTATCCTTTGAAAGACGATTTTGAACAAGACCTTTATGCTAAGATAGAATTGAGCCTCAAGCGCCTCAAAATGGAATATGTTGATATCTTTTATGCTCATGCTTACAGCAATGTAGAAGAAGTTTTGGACGAAAGGATAATTGCAGCTCTCAGTAAAATAAAAGAAGACGGCAAAGCGCGTTTTATAGGTTTTTCTACTCACGCACATAAACCGGAATTAATAGATGCAGCCATAAAGGCGGGAATATATGATGTGTTACTCATCAGTTATAATTTTAAGTTGAATAATCTGAAAGAAACACAAGACGCTGTCAAACGTGCCGCCGAAGCGGGTATCGGCATTGTAGCCATGAAGACGATGACCGGTGGTGTGGAAGACGCCGGGGGAAAGAAAAAAATAAACGCGCAGGCATGTTTGAAATGGGCATGGCAGAATGAACATATTACGACGGCAATCCCGGGATTTTCCAATTATGATGAATTCGACGAATGCCTGGCCGCAGCGCAAAGTCCGCAACTGACATCGGGCGAACAGGAATATCTGGCGGCCCTATGCGATAAGGAAATGATGTTTTGCCAGCAGTGTAATAAATGTGTGGCGCAATGCTCCGAGCATCTTCCTATTCCCGATATTATGCGTGCGTATATGTACACCTACGGATATAAATATTCACAACTATCGAAAGAGACGCTTACAGAGTTAAATCTGGCGGAAAATATATGCTCAGGTTGTAACTCATGTGCTGTAGACTGCCCATCGGGTTTCAATGTAGCGCAAAAGATAGCGGCGATTACTCCTGTGATGCGTGTGTCCAACGAATTCTTAACCTAATTATATTAGACAATATATGAAAATATTTAAGTATACTATTATCCTCTTTTACTGTGCGCTATATTCCCTTTCGGCTCAGACACCTGCCGAGTTGAAATCGTGGCTTCCTGCAATCGATGGTTGGACAATTTCGGATAAAGTTGAAGTTTTCAGTCCCGAAAACCTGTTCGACCGTATAAACGGTGCGGCACCTTTATATATAGAGAACAATTTCAGGGAAATGACACAGATGGAATACACCAGGGGGGATGACTATATCTCCATACAGGCATACCGTCATGCAAGTCCTGAAGATGCTTTCGGTATGTATGCTTCGGAACGTTCGTCTGAACTGACATTTTTCCCTATCGGGGGAGAGGCGCAGGGGGATGACTCCGGTATTTTCTTTTTTGCAGGCAATATATATGTAAAAATGTGGAGCAGTGCACAGGAAAACGTTTCGGAAACGATGAGAGCGATAGCAACACATTTGGCCGGAAGTATTGATGCAACAGCAGATTATCCCCCTGTTGTAAATGCTTTCCCTAAAGAAGATATGATCCCGTATACAGAGGCATATGTTACAGCCAATTATATAGGCCATACTTTTCTCAATATGGTTTATACAGCTAAATACAAGATAGATAACAAAACGTTTCAGGTTTTTGTTGTTGATGCTAAGTCGGTAGATGGAGCAAAAGATATTTTGAATAAATATTTCACCTTTACAAAACAACCTTTAGACTTTGCAGAAGGAAATCTAATAATAAAGGACCGTTATAATGGAGACATACCTGCTATCTGGAAAGGACGGTATATAATAGGTATATTTTCCGAAAACGGAGATAAGATAGTTGGAACCGATAGTATTCTGGAAAAGGTAGCCGGAGCACTTTAAACATGAAATACAGTTAACAGTCACAGAATAAAGGCTTAATGAAAAACTTCATTGAGCTTTTATATTTTCAGATAAAACCCTTTATGTAAATTCTGTTTACCAATGTGAATAAAAACTAAAATTGCATTTTGTAATTAAACCTTTTCAATTACTTGTTGTCACATTTTCCAAGAGCAGAATTTAGAGGTCCGAAATAAAGAGTGTTTTTATTAAGCAATGGGCATAAGCAAAATTCATTTTGATTATATCATTGTGAAAAAACGACAGATGAAATTAAATACTTACTATGAATAAAAAAACGAAAATAGCACTTATCATTATCATTGTGCTGCTTATTGCCGGAATGGCATTTTATTCTAAAATAAAGGAAATCGTATCGCCTGAAGAAAAAATAACCGCTACTATACAAGACAATAGTCCGGGGGGCAACAGGGTACGAAATACTTTGAATGTAAACGCGATGATACTGAAGCCCGATAACCTGACGGAAACGATTCGGGAAAAAGGGCTGCTGATACCCGACGAGGAGGTAGATCTGTCGTTTGAAACTTCCGGGAAAATCACGGAAATACATTTTAACGAAGGCTCTAATGTCCGGAAAGGGCAATTGCTGGCTAAAGTAAACGACAAGCCATTACAGGCTGAACTAAAAAAACTGAAAGCGCAGATTCCTTTGGCACAAGACCGTGTATTCCGTCAAAAAGCCCTGCTGGCTAAAGATGCAGTGAGTCAGGAAGCATATGAGTCTGTAAATACGGAACTGGATAAGCTGATGGCTGATATCGAACTTACCGAATCGCGAATTGCGCAAACCGAACTGCGTGCTCCATTCGATGGTATTGTTGGTTTACGTTTGGTCAGTGAAGGTACATACGCCTCTCCTTCGACGATTGTGACGCGCCTGACTAAAATATCACCACTGAAAGTCGAGTTTTCAGTGGGTGAAGCCTATGTAAACAATATAAAAGCCGGAACCCCTATTACTTTTACATTCGACAACGATCTGAGTACATACGGGGCTACCGTGTACGCAGTGGAGTCGAATCTCGACAGAGTTACGCTGACGCTAAAAGCCCGTGCCTTATATCCTAATGTCGGAGGGCGTCTCAAACCCGGCTTATCTACAAACGTAGAAATAAGATTACAGGAAATAAAGAATACTATTGTTGTGCCCAGTTTGTCAACTATTGCGGAAATGGGGCGTGATATAGCATATGTGTACAAAGGCGGAAAAGCCCATCAGGTGACATTGAAAAAAGGAATGCGTACAGCCGCTTCGGTGCAGATACTCAATGGCTTGAATGTAGGCGATACTTTACTTGTTACGGGGGTGATGCAGTTGCGTGACGGATTACCTGTGACAATAGATAATTTTGTGGACAATAATTAATCGGCAAATTTGAGAATTAGCAGATATATAAATGGTGCAAAGCAACAGATACAGGAACATATAAATAATCTGCTAATTTGCTAATTGAATTTAAAATATGACAATATCCGAAATAAGTATCAAACGCCCCGTACTGGCAACAGTATTTGTACTGGTCATCTTCCTCTTGGGGATGATTGGGTACACATATCTGGGCGTACGTGAATATCCTAATATAGACAATCCCATTATCTCGGTTAACGTTACCTATCCCGGAGCGAATGCCGAAATTATAGAGAATCAGATAACTGAACCGCTGGAACAGAATATAAACGGTATTCCGGGTATCAGGTCGCTGACCAGTAGCAGTAGTCAGGGCTCGTGTCGTATTACAGTGGAATTTGAACTTACGGTGGATTTGGAAACGGCGGCTAACGATGTGCGTGACAAAGTATCACGTGCACAGCGTTATCTGCCCCGCGATTGTGATCCGCCTACCGTATCGAAAGCAGATGCCGATGCGAACCCGATTATTCAGATCAGTATCCAGAGTGAAAAACGTTCATTACTGGAACTCAGTGAAATCGCTGAACTTACAGTAAAAGAACGTTTGCAGACAATACCAAATGTGAGTGCCGTGGAAATATGGGGGCAAAACCGTTATTCGATGCGTCTTTGGCTCGATCCTGTAAAGATGGCCGCGTATGGTATTACTCCTATGGATGTAAAAAATGCCGTAGACCGCGAAAACGTGGAATTACCTTCGGGAAGTATAGAGGGCGATGCCCTGGAGCTTACTATCCGTACACTGGGTTTGATGCAGACACCGGAAGAGTTTAATAACATGATTATCAAGGAAGATAATTTTAATGTGGTGCGCTTCAAGGATGTGGGTACTGCCGAACTGGGAACGGAAGATCAGCGCAGCCTCATGCGCCGCAATGGGGTACCGGCTGTGAGCACCGTCATCATACCTCAACCGGGTGCAAATCAGATAGAAATATCTGACGAAGCAATGGTACGTCTCGAACAACTGAAAAAAGACTTGCCTGAAGATGTATTTATCGATGTGGCTTTTGATAATACTAAATTTATACGCGCGTCGATAGCCGAAGTGGAAGAAACCGTATATATCGCTTTTGCCCTTGTGGTTATCATTATCTTCCTCTTTCTGCGCGACTGGCGTGTGACCCTTGTACCATGCGTGGTGATACCCGTATCGCTGGTTGGCGCATTCTTTGTAATGTATATAGCCGGATTTTCCATCAATGTACTATCCATGCTTGCCGTAGTGCTTGCCGTGGGATTGGTGGTTGACGATGCCATTGTGGTCACGGAGAACATATATCTGAAAATAGAAGAAGGAATGTCCCCTAAAGAGGCCGGGATAGAGGGCTCGAAGGAAATATTCTTTGCTGTGATATCTACGACTATTAGTGTTGTAGCCGTGTTTTTTCCTATCGTATTCCTTGAAGGAATGACAGGGCGGCTTTTCCGTGAATTTAGCTTCGTAATTGCCGGAGCTGTGCTGATTTCAGCATTCGTAGCCCTGACATTTACCCCGATGCTCTCTACCAAATTGTTGAAGAAAGAGGACAAGCCTAATTGGTTTTATCGGAAAACCGAACCGTTTTTCAACGGGTTGATGAACGGATACCATAATGCCCTGCATAAGTTTCTGAGCATCAAAGTTATCATATGGCCTATTATTATCATTACATTGGTGTCAATTGTATATCTGATGAAGGTCATCCCTTCCGAAATGGCTCCTTTGGAAGACCGTTCACAAATAACAATCAGAACCAGCGGGCCGGAAGGCTCTACTTATGAATATATGAGAAACTATACGGAAAAAATAGCTACTATAGCCGATTCCGTAGCACCCGAAAGACTTATAAATACGATGCGTGTATGGACCGGAGGGGGTAACGTGAACCTCAACCTGTCCGGTATCAAAGACAGGGCCAGGAGCCAGATGGAAATAGCTGACGAACTCTCCAAAGCTGTAAGGAAGGAAACGGGTGCCCGTACCTTTGTTCAGCAGCAATCTACATTCGGAGGCCGGCGTTCCAGTATGCCTATACAATATGTGCTGCAGGCGCCTAATATTGCCAAACTGGAAGAATTTATCCCTGTATTTATGCAGAAAGTGCAGGAAAGTCCTTTATTCCAAATGGCCGATGTAAACCTCAAATTCACGAAACCCGAAACGCGGATAATCATCGACCGTAATAAAGCTGCCGTATTGGGTGTCAGCACGAGAGATATCGGGCAAACACTCCAGTATGCGCTCAGCGGGCAGCGTATGGGCTATTTCTATATGAATGGAAAACAATACCAGATACTCGGCGAGATAAACCGCCAGCAACGGAATACACCGGTTGATTTGAAATCGATATACCTCAAAAACCTTACGGGCAGTATGATTCAGTTGGGCAATCTGGTAAAATTGGAAGAAAGCGTGGCTCCTCCGCAGCTTTATCGTTACAATCGCTTCAACTCGGCCACAATATCCGCCGGACTCTCTCCGGGTGTGACTATAGGTGCCGGACTCAACGAAATGGACCGCATAGCCAAAGAAACACTCGATGATACTTTCCGTACAGCATTGGCCGGAGACTCGAAAGATTTCAGGGAAAGCTCATCCAGTCTGATGTTTGCATTTGTATTGGCTATATTGCTAATATTCCTTATTCTGGCGGCGCAGTTCGAAAGTTTTAAGGACCCGTTTGTTATCATGCTTACAGTTCCGCTGGCTATTGCCGGGGCGCTGCTGTTTATGTATATAAAAGACATATCGATGAATATTTTCAGCCAGATTGGGATCATCATGCTTATTGGTCTGGTAGCCAAAAATGGTATTCTTATCGTTGAGTTTGCTAACCAGCGGCAGGAAGCCGGTATGAGCAAACTGGAAGCTATACAGGGAGCATCTGTGCAGCGTCTCCGTCCGATCCTTATGACCAGTTTTTGTACTGTGCTGGGGCTGCTGCCTCTTGTATTTGCAAGTGCAGAAGGTGCAAACGGGCGTATGGCGATGGGAGTGGCTGTTATCGGCGGGATGTTGGTATCTACGTTGCTAACCATATTTATTGTGCCTGCCATGTATTTGTATATTTCGACAGACAGGGGAAAGAAGAAAGAAAAAGAAGACGCAAAGATTGCTCTTAATGGTTAATGTATTATATTACAATTGTATATGAAAAAATATTTATCTGCTATATTACTGCTATTTATATTGCCTGCTGTATCTGAAGCCCAGAATATATATGATCTGAACAGGTGTATACAGGAGGGGTTGATGAATAACTATGATATCCGTATATCAAGAAATAATCAGGAAGTATCCGATAATAATATGACTATCGGTAATGCCGGATATTTACCCACGGTAGATCTTACAAGCGGCTACTCGGGTACATCGAACAATGTAAAGCAGAAACTGGAGTCGGGAGAGTCGAATACAAACAACGGAGTGAATAATCAGAATCTCAACGCGGGTATAAACCTTAACTGGACTATCTTTGACGGATTTAATATACAGACAAATTACAACCGTCTGAAAGAGTTACAGCAAGTGGGCAAACTTGATACACAGCTCACTATCGAAACTTTTATCGCAGACATTACCTCCGAGTATTATAATTATATACAGCAAACCATCCGCCTGAAAAACCTGAAATCGGCAGTAAAACTATCGAAAGAACGCTTGCGGATAGTAGAAGCCCGTTACGAAATAGGAGCAGGCTCACGGTTGGATATGCAACAGGCGCGTGTAGACTTCAACAGTGACAGTTCTCAGCTTATCAAGCAATATGAGGTGCTATACACATCCCGTGTATTGCTGAATAAATTGATGGCTCAGGAAAAGATAGACCAGATGATAGAGACCAAAGATTCAGTCATTATATATAACGAGTTTCTCGATCAGAACGATATAATGCAGGGTATGCTTTCGAACAATACATTCCTGCTGCTATCCGACAAAAATAAGAAACTAAGTGTATTGGATTTGAAGACTGCCCAGAGCGAGAATTATCCATATCTGAAGTTCAACGCCGGGTATGGGATTACAAAGAATATTTACAATACGGGAACCATTGATAATCAGCGGATATTAGGCCTTAATTATGGATTTACTGTAGGGCTTAACTTATTCAGTGGTTTCAACCGCAAGAGAAAGCAGCGAAATGCCAAAATCGAAATAGAAAACAGGCAATTGGAATACGAACAAACGACCCTTTCACTGAAGGCTGATCTGGCTAATATGTGGATGGCTTACCGTAACAATATAGAGTTGACCAATCTGGAAAAGGAGAATGTAGAAACCGCCCGTGAGAACCACGAGATAGCAATAGAACGCTATAAGCTTGGAGACTTGTCCGGGATAGAACTCCGGGAGGCGCAAAACAGTTTGCTGGAAGCTGAAGAACGTTTGGTTCAGGCTGAATTCAATACGAAACTGTGTGAAATTTCCCTGATGCAAATCAGTGGTCAGGTTTTGAAGTATATGGATTCTGGTAATTGACCTTAAATCTGAGCGCTTTAGAATAGATAGGGTTTGCGAATGTGCAGATCATTGTTTTTCGGTCAGATATTTCCAAAAACGCTTTGGCATATGCTGACGTTGCAGTTTCAGGTTGATCCGTTCTTTTATTGTCATTGATTTGAAGTATCCTTTCCATAATTCCTGAAACATCTTCTCATCTTCTGCCATTAAGTTTTCATCCAGTTTGCCGCTTAACAGATGTTCGTCGTTATCGAGAGTCATTTCCACTACTGTGTGCAGATCGTAGTAAAAACCATATCTGCGTTTCAGATCGTAAATAACCCATTTCTGGTCCGAAAAACGGTCTCTGAAATGTTCTATCGCCAAAGGCAGTGCATTATGACGGGGTGATATGGCAGAGAAGAAAATATCGTCAGCTGCCTTCTGAAAGCGTACGAATTGTTTTATATACAATTGTTCATGAGAGACCTTTCTGGCCAGTTGGTGCAGTTTGAGGACATCCTCATCCCCAAAATTGGTTTCGATTGATATTTTACTGTCAAATGATTTTCGGATAAACCGGAACAGTAGTTCGTCACTTCCTTCTTCTTCCGATAACCAGGCATATGTCACCATATTCTGCGCTCCTTTACTCAGTTTATTTTGCAGGGAAGTCCATACGCGGGTAGCTTTATCTTCCTGAGTGGTTATGGTATGACAGTCTTCCGTAAACATAGGTGCAATCTCTCCTTCACCTAATAGTCTGTCGGGAAAAGTTTTCCGGCTATAGGCGTCGAAGATTGCGGTAAGCAAACCTTCAAATGTTTTATCGTAAAAAAAAACGAGCAATTTTTTAATTAAGAATTAAGATTGTTAGTATGATCCTAATCCGGAAAAAGAATTGACAACTGTTTATCATCTATTTTCTTTTTCTTCGGTTCTGTAAGGATTTTGCGAATATATTCCGGTGTCGCTTCATTGACAGTGTACATTGGCAGTTCATTGCATGTAATAAAATATTGTGCCTTCTTCATTACCACACCTATCTTTTTCAGTTGCGATGCATTTATCCGGCCATGCCTGCGCGACATCACGATAAATTGCGCGGACTTTACGCCGATACCCGGCACACGCAGAATCATTGCATAATCCGCCTTATTTATATCTATCGGGAATGCTTCGGGATGCCGGAGCGCCCAAGACAGTTTAGGATCGATTTCTAAGTCGAGGTCGGGATAAGCATCATCTACAATTTCATCGGCACGGTATTGATAAAACCGCATAAGCCAGTCGGCCTGATAGAGACGGTTTTCTCTCACCAGGGGAGCCTGTTTCAGGGCAGGTAAACGGCTGTCGTAGCTATTCACCGGAATGAACCCCGAATAATAAACCCTCCGCATCTGCGTCTGCTGATAGAGGATGGACGATACACGCAGAATGTCCTTATCCTTTTCGTTTGTGGCACCCACAATCATCTGTGTGCTTTGTCCTGCCGGAACAAAACGGGGTGCAGAACGGAATTTGCGACGGTCTTCAATACTTTGCTGCATACCTATTTGTATATAACGCATCGGTTTATATACGCTGCGGTGGTCTTTTTCGGGAGCCAGCAGTTTCAGGTTTGCTTCGGTGGGTATTTCCAGATTCACACTCATACGATCGGCATAAAGCCCGGCTTCACTTATCAGCTCCTGGCTTGCTCCGGGGATACTTTTCATATGTATGTACCCGTTGAAGCGGTGTACTGTGCGCAGGTCTTTGACCACCCGCACCATACGCTCCATTGTATAGTCGGGATTATTGATGACGCCCGAACTAAGGAAAAGCCCCTCTATATAATTGCGACGGTAGAATTCGATGGTGAGTTCCACCAATTCCTGTACGGTAAACGTTGCCCGGCGAATGTCGTTTGTCCTGCGGTTTATGCAGTATGCACAATCATAGATACAAAAGTTTGTAAGCATGATTTTGAGCAGGGAAACACATCGTCCATCTTCTGTAAAACTATGACAAATACCCATTCCGCCAACAGTATTTCCCAGCCCGCCCGCTTTGTTTTTGCGGACAGTGCCACTGGAAGAACAGGAAACATCGTACTTCGCCGATTCTGCCAATACTTTTAGTTTTTCGAGTACATTATCATTCATCTTATTACAAAGAAAAGCATTTAAGATGACAGATTTGTATCAAATAATATTAAAAATTAATGTGATGTTGAAAAGTAAACAGGCTTATATTATTGTCATTATTTTATCTATGCGGATCAACTGTTAAATAATAAAAGTAGTTATACCCGCAAAAGCGCAAAAGATAGTTTTATCAATATTTTATAAGAATAATATTTACCTTTTTGACAGATGAAAGTTCAATAATTGTGGAAATTTATCAGATTTAAACCTTAAAAGTTTATCTTTGTGACTTCAAAAATTTAACTGAAAATATTTATTATGAAACCTACTGTGGATGTATTAGCTGCAGGTATGGGAAGCCGATATGGAAGCCTTAAACAAATGGGCGGGCGTGGGC
>X355_Hoffmanns_Two_toed_Sloth__coassemble_2450_pt1 | contig 11991 bp, 9 predicted proteins | sample X355_Hoffmanns_Two_toed_Sloth__metabat2_low_PE_021 | metagenome-assembled genome bin X355_Hoffmanns_Two_toed_Sloth | reverse complement strand
GCATTCCTCAAGACTCAATAAATTTTGTTCTCCGGTCACCATGTTTTTGAGCGTTATTTTGCCTTCATTCATTTCGTTTTCCCCGATAATGGCTACATAAGGGATTTTATTGGAATCGGCGTACGACATCTGCTTCTTCATCTTGGACTGCTCCGGATAAATTTCGGTAGATATATTTGCCCGACGCATTTTAGAGATAAGAGGTAATATATAAGCTTCTTCTTTTTCCCCGAAGTTAACAAAGAGTACCTGCGTATTCTGGATTGAATCTTTCGGATACAGATCCAGTTGATTTAATACATCGAAGATGCGGTCTGCTCCGAAAGAGAAGCCCACCCCGGATACACCCGGCAATCCGAATATACCGGTCAGGTTATCGTAACGTCCTCCGCCTGTGATGCTTCCTATCTGTACATCCAGAGCCTTTACTTCTATGATCGCACCCGTGTAATAATTTAATCCGCGGGCAAGAGTCAGGTCCAGCTCCAACTGGGAACGGACTCCTACGACCTTTAATTTATCCAGAATAAAACCAAGTTCCTCAACGCCCTTTATCCCTGTATCAGAGTCTTTAAGAACTGTTTTTAGTGTGTCAAGCTTTTCTTCATTACTACCCTGTAGCAAGATAATCGGTTGAAGTTGCTCAATGGCTTTCTGAGTAATGCCTTTCGATGCCAGTTCTTCATTTACCTTTTCCAGACCGATTTTGTCCAGTTTATCTATGGCAACTGTAATATCTGTAATCTTATCCGACTCACCTATAATTTCGGCTATGCCCGACAGTATTTTGCGGTTGTTCAGCTTTATGCATACCCTGATACCAAAGCGGTTGAATACTTCATCTATAATTTGTATCAGTTCCACTTCATTGATAAGCGAATCTGAGCCGATAATGTCGGCGTCGCACTGGAAAAATTCGCGATAGCGTCCTTTTTGCGGCCGGTCGGCGCGCCATACAGGCTGTATCTGATAACGTCTGAAAGGAAAAGTTATCTCATTACGGTGCATAACCACATAGCGGGCAAAGGGAACTGTGAGGTCGTAGCGAAGCCCTTTTTCACTCAGTTTGGTTGCAAGACGGTTTACGTTTCTTTCCGACAGTTCTTCATCAGAAATATCTTTCAGGTAATCGCCGGAGTTCAGTATCTTAAACAAAAGCTTGTCGCCCTCTTCTCCATATTTGCCCAGTAATGTAGACAGGTTCTCCATTGCCGGGGTTTCTATCTGACGAAAGCCATATAGTTTAAATACTTCGCGGATGGTATCGAAGATATAGTTGCGTTTCGCCATTTCTTCCGGCGAAAAATCTCTTGTTCCTTTTGGGATAGAAGGTTGTGACATAGCTTTATTGTTGATATGTATAATTAGGTTGCAAAGATAGGATTTTTTTAGTAATCAGTCATGCATCAGGATAAACGGGATTTTGTTTTTTTCGAAAGAAGTTTATCTATGTAGTAAGCTGTTAGCCACTAGCTATTAGCTTGGGTTCTTTGAAGTATTGATTGGCCCCTCCAACCTCCCCGAGGGGAGGCTACAGAGAGGGTAAAAAGTAATAGGTAGAAAAAGTGTTACCTTTGTTACTTTTTTAAGAGTTACGAGTTACTGCGCCCTAGGGCAGTTACAAGTTGGCTGGCGCCCTGTTTTGTTTCACGCAGAGACGCAGAGGCGCAAAGTTTTTACATCTTACCAGTTGTTGACTGTCAACTGTAAATAGTGTTACCTTTGTTACCTTTTTTACTATTGAATGTAGATTTAGAATTTTTCTTTGTCAATCGTTGTCCGGTAATATTCTACTTGTTAATCTATGTTTAATTAATGGGGCTAAATCTTTCCATAAAGTATATTCGTTATATTTTTGTATATAGGTTGCGGTTACTTACAAAACACCTTTAGACGAGAAAAAGAATGAAAATCAAATATATAACAGCACTGGCTGTATCATTTACAGTTTTTTGCTCATTCGGACCAGTCACCGAAAATAAAAAAAAGACCCCGACACTATACAAAACAGCCGACTCTGTAAAGATGAACAGATGGGTTGACTCGGTATATAATCAAATGTCGCCGGAAGAACGCATAGGGCAATTGTTTATGCCTGTCGTTGCAGGCGATAATACTGATGCAAACAAAAGAAGGATGCTCTCACTGGTGAACGATCAGCATGTGGGAGGTATTCTCTTTTCGAAAGGTACTCCCGTCAATCAGGCGGAACTGACCAATCAGGCACAAGGTAGCGCGAAAGTCCCTCTTATGATTTCTCTCGACGGAGAATGGGGATTATCCATGCGCTTGTCCAGTACAACCCGTTTCCCCCGGAATATGATGCTGGGCGCAATACAAAACGATTCCCTGCTTTATTATTACGGGTTGGAAGTTGCCCGTCAGTGCAGATTGATGGGTATTCATGTGAATTTTGCTCCGGCTATGGATGTAAACAGTAATCCGGCAAACCCGGTTATAGGCAATCGCTCGTTTGGGGAAGATCCAGCCAATGTATCCAAACTTGGAGTGATGTATGCTAAAGGATTGGAGGCCGGAGGAGTAATGGCGGTAGGGAAACACTTTCCGGGGCATGGTGATACCTCCACCGATTCTCATAAAGTGCTGCCTTTGATAACACATGACAAGGATCGATTGGAAGATGTAGAATTTAAACCGTTCAGGGAGTATATACAAAACGGCCTTTCGGGAATGATGATTGCCCACCTGAATATTCCGGCTCTGGATGACAGGAAGCAGCCGAGTTCTTTGTCGGAATCGATAGTTACCGGTTTGCTTCAGGATGAACTCGGTTTCTCCGGACTTATATTTACCGACGGGTTACAGATGAAAGGGGTTTCCGGCGAAGAAAATTACTGTGTAAGGGCATTGCAGGCAGGAAATGATATATTAGTAGGGCCGCTGAACCCGGTAAAGGATTATGAATCTGTAAAAAAAGCCGTGGAAGATAAAGTTCTCAGTGAGGATCTAATAGCAGCCAGGTGTAAAAAGGTTCTGGCCTATAAATATATTTTAGGTGTGAAAGATACCAGACCTATAGATACAAACGGACTGGTACAACATTTGAATACATCTCATGGCGAATGGATCAACCGGGAGTTGCACAAGGGTGCTGTAACATTATTGAAAGATGATCAGAAGATCATCCCCCTGAAAGAACTGGATAAGCGAAAGATTGCGGCTGTTTCGATTGGGGAACGGGCGGATAATACCTTTCACAATACATTGAAGCTATACGCGGATGTAACTTGTTTTAGTGTAGCCAATGGTGACGAGCTATTAAAGTTGAAAGATAAATTAGCATCATTCTCTACGCTTATCGTGTCTGTTTATAATAACAGGGGGGGCGCGAATACTGCGATTCAGTCTGTTGGTCAGGGAAAAGAGATAATTATGACTTTCTTTATCGTACCTTACCGTATGTCTTCTTATACTGCGTCTGTTAAAGCCGCCGATGGAGTTATTCTTGCCTATGAAAACTCTGATCTGGCACAGGATTATGCTGCTCAGGCGATATTTGGAGGAAATAGGGTAAATGGTAAAATACCCGTAACGGTAAAAGGCCTGTTTAAAGAAGGTAAGGGTATCGATATAAAAAAGACCAGGCTTAGTTATGACATGCCTGAAGCTGCCGGAATCCCTTCCGGGCGGTTTAACAAAATAGATACGATAGTACAGGAAGGGATAACAGCCCGGGCCTATCCGGGCTGCCAGATACTGATTGCCAAAGATGGTATCGTGATATATAACCGTTCGTTCGGTTCGTTTGAATATAACGGTAACCGGAAGGTAACAAATGATGATATTTACGATCTGGCATCTATGACCAAGGCGACAGCTACGGTTCCGGCTATTATGAAACTATATGACGAATCGAAAATAAAACTGAGTACGCCAATCAGCACCTATGTGCCTGTGCTGAAAGGGACGGATAAGTCACAGATAACCATTCGTCAGGCTTTGCTGCACGAGACAGGCCTTACTTCTTTTATTCCGTACTATATGGATGCCATCGACCAATCGAGTTACGACGGTAAGTTGTTTAACAGGAGTAAGACGGGGCTTTATTCCGCGTTGTTCGATACCAATACATGGGCGCGTACAGATTATAAATATAAACCTGATCTGGTATCCACATCTGAGAAAGCAGGCTTTGTCCCTCTGGCAGACGGATTATTTATAAATAAGGCTTATAACGATACGATTATAGCAGCTATAGCCGCCTCTAAATTAAGGCCGAGGAAAACCTATTTGTATAGCTGCCTCAATTTTATGTTATTGAAGGAAGTGGTGGAAAAAGTGTCGAAGGAAGATTTGAATTCTTTTGTGCAGGATAATTTCTTTAGCAAACTGGGATCTGTTACATCTACTTATACCCCTCTCAAGAAATTTGAGAAGAGCCGTATTGTACCTACCGAACAAGATGATTTTCTTCGTAAGCAGTTAATTCAGGGATATGTGCATGACGAAGGAGCTGCTTTTATGGGGGGTATTTCGGGAAATGCAGGACTGTTTTCCAATGCGAATGATCTGGCTAAGTTATATCAGATGTGGCTCAATAAAGGAGAATATGGCGGAGAAGAATATTTGTCGGAAAAAACCTGGCAGCTATTTACCAAGACCAAAAGCGCGACCTCGCGCCGGGGATTAGGCTTTGATAAGCCGGAAATGCGGACAAACAAATCGAGCCCTACATCGGCAAGTGCGCCGGCAAGTGTATATGGACATACGGGATTCACGGGAACTTGTTTCTGGATAGACCCCGATAATGATTTAATTTTCATATTTTTGTCTAACAGAATAAATGACAAGCGTACACATAAACAGCTTATGAGCATGAATATCCGCCAACGCATACAGGAGGAGATGTACAGGGCAATGAGAAAAGGCGGCAGCTTGTCTGAACTGACGGAATCAACTAACATAAATACTAATACTAATATTGACACTGATGACGATGACCAGACTGACGCTGAATGATGAGGTAAAACCTTTTTTCGAAACGGATGATAAAGAAATATGGGACTTAATCATTGAAAATAGAATTGATAATTTATTAGCCGCCTTACCCCGGGAAGAGGATAATGCATTGGACACGATAATAAAAGAACTATTATCGACAGGCAAAAGTGAAACATTCGAAACATATGACTTTATAAAAATAGAGGAAGGTAAGAACGCTCTTTTCAGGGATTTGGTGCGCTTGGTCTTCGCTTTGGATATAAATGGGAACTTCGAAGAAGCCCGTCTTGGACTGGTTGACAGGATGTTTGATATTATACCCGCTATGGTTGAGCAGATTCAGAAGGAGTCGGCCGGATACCCAATGAGAAGGGTAGATGAAACTATTCTGGTGGAAGGGTCTACGTTGCGGGCAGCATTAATGAGTTTTGTTTACTATTATCGCCGGAAAGATGATACGGATGCCTTGCATTTTGTAATCGTAATGCGTTCCAAAATCACGCTGGCCATTATGAGCAACTACAAAAATGTGCTGGGGCATGACATGATTGAATCGGCGCAAATAAAGGAGAAAGTAGGCGAGCGGGACGCAGCGCTGAGTTTTTATAATCTGGTGAAGGAGAATCTTAAAGGAGAATTGCACTGGTTTGTAGAAAGTCCCGAAATGGGTGCAAATGAAGACGATACTGTCATGTTGCGCTCTCTGCGCGAGGCGTATGCCTCTATCGACAGATTGAAGGGTACATCTGAATTTGAAAAGGTATGTGCTGTGATAGATGAAGTATTGAGCAGGGAATACGAGGAATTCGATTTTGACGATGAAGAAGAGGAGGATGACGAATAGGATAATATATCTCCTTTTATTCCTTTGCCCGCTATGGCTCTATGCACAAGGGCAAAAGAGTGTTTCCGTACTCGAAAAATATTTACAGACAAAAGAACTTGTAAATATTCATACGTTGGATACTTCAATCCGTGCGGACCTAAAGTATGCGACAACAGATAACTTTACAAAAACAATTCTCTACGATACCTTGTTTAATGTGTATGCGCATCCCGTTGCGGCAGCCAAATTGGTTAAAGCGCAGAAGTACCTGAAGGCGCTTCGTCCCGGTTTAAGTTTATTGGTTTATGATGCCGTCCGCCCATTGAGTGTACAGAAGAAAATGTACAAAGTTGTACAAGGTACGAAGTATGCTGCTTATGTGGCGAATCCGACACGCACAGGATTACATAACTACGGAATGGCTGTAGACCTGACTATCTGTGACAAAAACGGTAAACCTCTCGATATGGGAACTCCTTTCGATTTTTTCGGGCGTGCTGCCGGAATAAATAAGGAAACAGAACTGGTAGAACAGGGTGTATTGACCGGGCAGCAGGTAGAAAACAGAAAGTTGCTGCGCAAGGTAATGACACAAGCGGGTTTTCTGACTATAAGGGGCGAGTGGTGGCATTTCAATGCCGTATCGCTTGCCGAAGCCAAGCAATTGTACAACATAATAGAATAGCGGATATGAAAAAAACTTACACAATTTTACTCATGTTATTTTTCCTGAGTGCTTTTACATATGATGCATCCGCACAGTTTGTGGTGGCTCAGGATACGATCAGGGGGAGGATCGATTTCAGTCCTCGTTTGGGAGACCTGAATAATACGACAATCGTACCTAACGATTCCGTGTTCTACATGTTTCCTCCTGTTCCGGAGGCGGACCCATGGCGTTATGTAGATTATTACCTGCCATCGAGAGAGACTAAAAGGGGGTATATACAGGGTACTAAACTGATGCGTGTAGATGATTATGATATCGTAGAAGTAGAAAGGCTTTCTTCTCATGGGACAATCTCTTTTAAGAATGATAAAGTACGGGTTCATATTGCTGTAGCAAATGTAACGTCAAAAGACACTTTTATAAAGCTTGGCAGCAATGGAGGTTATACCGTAAACGGCAAACCGGCAGAAGGGACTTCAAGATGGGCTGCACCAAAATTGCGTTACCAGTCAATATCGGTAACAATAAAAGGAAAGAATATCGTCTTTCCTAAAAAAGTGTACGGGCATCTGTTCGAACCTGAAATTGATAATATGGTGGTATATTACAATGAGCAGAAAGATATTGTATATATCGTTGCGAATAACGGAGGAGGAAGTAATTACTATCAGGCTATGTGGCAGGTATCACCGAAAGGTGTTGCTGATGTGTATATATATGATCCCTCTGCCAAATAAAGAAAATCGGAAATCTTTTGGCCTATGTAAACTATATAAAATAAAACGGATATTTTTTCGTTCTCTGATTATTATTTAATCTATTACTAAACTTTAAAACAAACTTACATTTTTGGGAAGATGAAGGTCATTATCGTTATTTTACTTATGCTGGGAGGTATTATATCTTTGTACGCGCAGGAAAAGCCATTAAATATACCTAAAATCAAACCTTTGCGGGATGGCGTTTTGTCAGACAGTACATTGGTTTCCAAATCTGATTTTTTGCGATCTTATGGCGGAACGCTAAATCCGGAACCGGAGAGACCAAGCAGAATCAGTGTCGATTTCGGAATCGGGGAAAATTCATTTAAATCGACATATCCCAGATTAATTATACCGGTTGCATTTATCACCTACGGTATAATGGCTCAGGAGAGCCACGCAATGAAAAATCTGGATAAAAGTACGAGTCATGAAGTTGGGGAACATTTCACACATTCGATAACATATGACAATTATCTCCAGTTCGTACCTGCTCTTTCTGTTTACGGGCTAAATATTGCGGGAATAAGAGGGCGGCACAGACTAGAGGATGTGACCGTCGTTATGGTTGCGTCACATATACTAATGGCCGGAACTGTAAACGTATTGAAAAATACGACCAATGTACTGCGGCCCGATGATTCATCCTGGAATTCTTTTCCCTCTGGTCATACCGCTACCAGTTTTGTAGGAGCGCATATGTTATTCAGGGAATATATTGGTATATCTCCATATATGGCTTTTGGCGGATATTTGGTGTCTTCCGCTACGGGGGTGCTGCGTGTGACAAACAAAAGACATTGGGTCAGCGACGTAGTTATGGGAGCCGGAATAGGTATGCTCAGCGTTGAAGCGGCTTATTTTTTGTTACCGGTCATAAACTCGGTACTATATCCGAATGCAAGCAAGGGGCGAAACAGGTTAGCTGTCGCTCCGTCTATAGGCGAAGGAGAGTATGGTCTGGGAATGGCATATGTATTTTAGAAAAGCGATCAAAGTTTGTAAAATAGGGATGTTAGACACTTGTATTTTAGGAAAATATATTTATCTTTGCATCCGCTTTGCGTAATCTCTGACGGGAGAGACTCGTGTATATTGCGTATATTAACAAGAAAACCATCATATAATCATGGATTTAATTAAAGTTGCTGAAGAAGCATTTGCTACAGGAAAAGAGCATCCTAAATTCAAAAGCGGGGATACAGTAACCGTTGCTTACCGTATTAAAGAAGGTAATAAAGAACGTGTTCAGCAGTATCGCGGTGTAGTTATCAAAATCTCGGGACACGGTGAGAAAAAACGTTTCACTGTTCGCAAGATGTCTGATAACGTTGGTGTAGAAAGAATTTTCCCTATCGAATCTCCATTTATTGACAGCATCACTGTAAATAAAATTGGTAAAGTTCGTCGTGCTAAATTGTATTACCTACGTGGTCTTACAGGTAAAAAAGCCAGAATCAAAGAAAAAAGAGTTGCAAAGCAAGCTTAATTTCTTATTCTGCCGGTTGCACGGAAAAAGATATAGGAGAGTCTGTCTACAAACAGGCTCTTTTTTTGTATAGGAATATCCTGATTGTATAAAAAGTAAACCAATGAAAATATTTAATTATTTCCCTTAATCCAGCCACCAAAGGATAGTTTTCAGATTATTATTCTTTATAGAAGTAATATCTGCTCCTTATCCCAAATTATTTTTATCTTTAATTTTTGTATTGAGTTTTATCAGCTCATTGCAAATATCATTTTCTAAACAGACTATATGAGAGATTTTATCATATCGGAATCAAAAAATAAAGAGGCCGTACTTGTAGGCCTTATTACACAATACCAGACCGAAGAACAGGTAAACGAATACCTTGACGAGCTTGCATTTCTGGCTGAAACAGCAGGTATTATTCCTGTAAAAAACTTTACCCAGAAACTGGAACATTCCAATCCTGTAACGTTTGTGGGAACCGGAAAGCTACAGGAGATAAAGCAGTATATGGAAGATAACGAAATAGACCTTGTTATCTTCGACGACGAACTGTCTCCGAAGCAGATTCGCAATATAGAAAAGGAATTGCAGGTGAAGATACTGGACCGTACCAGCCTTATTCTGGATATTTTTGCGATGCGTGCGCAGACCGCCTATGCAAAGACTCAGGTAGAATTGGCGCAGTATCAATACCTGTTGCCCCGGCTTACCCGTATGTGGACTCACCTCGACCGTCAGCGAGGTGGAGGTGTGATGATGCGTGGTGTGGGTGAAACCCAGCTGGAAACCGACCGTCGTATCATTCTCAACAAGATCGCTTTACTGAAAGAAGAGCTGAAAAATATCGACAAACAGATGGCATCACAGCGCAAGAACAGAGGTAAAATGGTTCGCGTTGCCCTTGTGGGATATACTAACGTGGGTAAATCTACCTTAATGAACCTGTTGAGTAAGTCTGAAGTTTTTGCAGAGAATAAACTGTTCGCCACATTGGATACAACTGTGCGCAAAGTGATTATCGACAATCTTCCGTTTCTGTTATCAGATACCGTAGGATTTATCCGTAAATTGCCGACTCACTTGGTAGAATCTTTCAAATCGACACTGGATGAAGTCCGTGAAGCAGACCTGCTGGTTCATGTAGTGGATATTTCCCATCCTAATTTTGAAGAACAGATTGAAGTGGTGAATAAAACTCTTTTGGAGATAGATAAGGAAGAAAAACCTACTATTCTGGTATTTAACAAGGTGGATGCTTTTACCTACACGCCGAAAGATGAGGATGATCTGACGCCTGCCACAAAAGAGAATATATCACTGGAAGAACTGGAGAAATCGTGGATGCACAAGTTGCACGATGATTGCATCTTTATCTCGGCAAAACAAAAGATCAATATTGATGAATTGAAAAAGAAAGTTTACGAACAGGTAAAAGCTATTCATATAGAACGTTATCCGTATAATGATTTCCTTTTTCAGAAATATGACGATGAAGCTAACGATGCGTAAGGTAGTTTCACACATAAAAGAATCATTGGAAGCGTATTATCCCGAAAGTGAAATTTCGGGATTTACACGTGTTATAATAGAGCATATTACAAAGAAGCCTTATCCGCAGGTATGTGTAGATCCGCCTGTTTTTACACCCGAATTACACGCCCGGATAGATATTATCCTGAACCGGCTGAAGAAATATGAACCGGTACAATATATCATAGAAGAAACGGAATTTTTCGGATTACTGTTTTTTGTTAATCAAAGTGTACTTATTCCCCGTCCTGAAACAGAGGAGCTTGTAGAGCTTATTCTCAAAGAAAATAAAAAATCAGGATTGAGCTTATTGGATATCGGAACAGGCAGTGGGGCTATTGCGGTTGCTTTAGCGAAAAATATGGCTGGAGCTTCGGTTTCGGCATGGGACATTTCGTCTAAAGCATTGGATATAGCCGTACTTAATTCTAAAGCAAACTCAACAGATATTTCGTTCAGCGGGGTAGATGTACTGGGAGATTATCCCACAGATAAGAAATATGATATTATTGTCAGCAATCCGCCATATGTGTTGGAAAGTGAAAAGGAGCAAATGGAACTGAATGTGCTGGAATATGAACCTCATACAGCTCTCTTTGTACCCGACAATAATGCGCTCCTGTTCTATGAGCGGATAGCAGATATAGCGTTGAATTTATTAACTCCGGCCGGAAGGCTTTATTTTGAGATTAATCAGGCAAAAGGGGCAGAGACTGTAAAAATGCTTGAAAAAAAGGGTTTTGCGGAAGTCACCTTGTTTCAGGATTTAAGTAAGAAAGACCGGATGATAAAGGCTGAACTAAAGCAATAAACTGAATGAAACTTTCCGAGCCTCAAGCCCTCAATCGTGTAGCAGCTTATTGTTCCAAAGCGGAACGATGCGAGTTCGATGTACGTAAGAAGCTTGTGGAATGGGAATTACCGGACGAAGCCGTTAAACGGATACTTGACCGCCTGAAGAAGGAACGCTATCTCGATGATACCCGTTTTGCAGGGAGTTTTATTAATGATAAGTTGAAATTCAATAAATGGGGAAAGACGAAGATCATTTATGAATTAAGAAAAAGGAATATTCCCGAATCGGTTTACAATCCGATACTGGAAGACCTGTCCGGCGATGAATTCGAGAAACAGCTGATGCATATCCTGACTATAAAAGCTAAATCGGTAAAAGCGAAGACAGAATATGAACGAAAGACAAAACTGATCCGTTTTGTTCTTGGCCGGGGATTCTCTATGGATTTGGCAATCAGATGTGTGAATAAATTGCTCGGAGGTGATTATGAGGAATTTATTTCGTGATTTTCTTAATCTCTTTTTCCCTGACCTTTGTGTAGTCTGTAATCAAAGATTAAGCGAAGGTGAAGAGTATATCTGTACCGATTGTTTACTATTACTGCCCAAAACGAATTTTCATTTGCAGTCCGGTAACCGTCTTGAACAGTTCTTTGCCGGACGGATACCATTCCAGCAAATAGCGGCATTCGCTTACTTCGTCAAAGGAGGAAGTATTCAAAGTATAATTCACGAACTAAAATATAAGCGTAATCCGGAAATAGGGCATTTTATAGGAATGCTGTGCGGTGAAAATATAAAAGACAGTGCTTTTATAGCAGATATAGACTATCTGGTTCCCGTTCCCCTGCATCCTAAACGTCAGAAAGAAAGAGGGTACAATCAGTCTCTGGAAATTTGTAAGGGCATATCGGGTATAACAGGCATGCCGATAGATGATAAAACACTTATCCGGAAAGTGAATAATAAG
>X355_Hoffmanns_Two_toed_Sloth__coassemble_2449_pt1 | contig 11994 bp, 3 predicted proteins | sample X355_Hoffmanns_Two_toed_Sloth__metabat2_low_PE_021 | metagenome-assembled genome bin X355_Hoffmanns_Two_toed_Sloth | reverse complement strand
AAATACAGTAACATACAAAGTCGGAAATGTAGAATATACCAGAGAATATTTTTGCAGTAATCCTGATGATGCGCTCATTATCCGCCTCACAGCCAATAAACCGAAGTCTTTGAAATTTGATCTTTCATTAGATATGTTGCGTGAGTCCGTTTTCACTGCTACAAATAACAGTATTGAATTTTCGGGTAAAGTCTCTTTCCCAAAACAGGGACCGGGCGGGGTCAACTTTATGGGTAAAGTCTCTGTGAACGTTAAGGATGGAAAAGTATCGGGTACAAAAGATAAGATTAGCATAGAAGACGCGACATCTGTTACTATTGCTGTAGATATAAGAACAGATTATGCTAACGGACAATACAAGGAGGACTGTGTAAAAACAGTAGATAACGTATTAACGCAGGATTATAATATAGTGAAAAGTAGGCATATAAATGATTACTCTAATCTTTACAAACGTGTTGATCTGTTTTTAGGAAAGAGTGAATCCGACAATTTACCCACAGATAAGAGATGGGAGCGTGTAAAAGCCGGAAAGAATGATATTGGCATGGATGCCTTGTTTTTCCAGTATGCAAGATATCTGCAAATTGCCGCCTCCCGTGAGAATTCGCCATTACCTGCTAATCTGCAAGGGATATGGAATGATAACCTTGCCTGCAACATGGGATGGACAAACGATTACCATCTCGATATCAATACCCAGCAAAACTATTGGCTGTCAAATATCGGGAACCTGCATGAAACGAATATACCTTTATTCAATTACATAGAAGACCTGTCCATACATGGGCAGAGGACGGCAAAAAACACTTACGGAGCAAGAGGCTGGCTGGCAAATACAGTCGCAAATGTATGGGGATATACTCCATCGGGACAGGGGGTCAATTGGGGATTGTTTCCACTTGCAGGAACATGGATTGCATCTCATCTGTGGACGCACTATGTTTATACGTTAGACAGAGATTTCCTGAAAAAGCAGGCATATCCTATCTTGAAAAGCAATGCTGAGTTCCTGATTGACTATATGGTTCAGGACCCTAAGACAGGGTATTTAATAACAGGTCCGAGTACTTCCCCTGAAAATTCATTCAGATACAAGGGAGACGAGTTATCCATATCGATGATGCCGGCCTGTGACAGGCAACTAGCCTATGAAGCCTTTGCTTCATGCATTGCTGCTTCGGAAGTACTAGGTGTAGACGCATCGTTCCGGAAAGAAATAAAGGCTGCATTGAAAGATCTACCTCCGATAATGATAGGTAAGAATGGAGCCATACAGGAATGGTTCGAAGACTTTGAAGAGGCGCAGCCGAATCATCGGCATACTACCCATTTACTGGCATTATATCCTTTCTCCCAGATTTCAGCGATAAAGACACCCGGGCTGGCTGCAGCAGCCAGAAAAACAATAGAATACAGGTTAGCTGCACCTGACTGGGAAGATGTGGAATGGAGCCGGGCAAATATGATCTGCTTATACGCGCGTCTGTTTGATGCACAAAAGGCATATGAAAGTGTGGTTCAGTTACAACGTGAATTTACACGTGAGAACCTGCTGACTATCTCACCCGAAGGCATTGCCGGAGCTCCTTATGATATATTCATATATGATGGAAATGAAGCCGGAGGTGCAGGTATTGCAGAAATGCTTATACAGAGTCATGAGGGATATATAGAATTTCTCCCGGCTTTACCTCAGCAATGGAATACAGGTTATTTTAAAGGCTTATGTGTGAGGGGAGGTGCCGAAATTGATCTGAACTGGAAAAATGGTAAAGTGGAGAAGGCATTGATAAAAGCTAAAATAGATAATAACTTCTCCGTCAAATTACCTGAAAATATGCCGTCTCCTCGAATCTTGAAAAATGGTAAGAAAATAGGATTAAGGCAGAATACAAACAGGCTAATTGAATTTGGTCTGAAGAAAGGAGATATTTTGGTAATTGAATAAACAGCGGTCTTTATGCTTTATGAGAGACTCTTTTCCGATGGTAGAAAATTTGCTTTTGGGGGACAGTTAATGATGATCGTTTAAACGTGTTGGTAATTAATGATATAAATCTTTTTTGTGAGCGTTGTTTGTCATGTTCTGAAACTTGTGGATTTACTCCTTCTGATTTATCGGTTGTCCGTATTTCGATGGAGAACATTTATACTGGGCTTTGAAACATTTGCTGAAATAGAACGGATCGTCAAAGCCTACCTTGTAAGATATTTCGGATACAGTAAGTTCTCCCTGTAAAAGCAGTTCGGCGGCGCGTTTCAATCGCTTTATCTTTATGAGTTCGTTAGGCGAAAGTCCGGTTATGCCTTTAACCTTTTTGTAGAAAATAGTACGTCTTTGTTTGGCTAATTCGGCAAACTTATCTACAGAAAATTCGGTGTCGGCAAGATGTTCTTCCAGTATTTTATCTATCAGGTTGAAGAATTCCTTATCCTTGTCTGTAGATGTAATCAGGTTGCCGTCGAGAACATACTCATTCGAAAAACGTTTTTTCAGTTGTTCCCGTTGTTCTATCAGTTTAAACACTCTGGTTACAAGATATTTCAGACTGAATGGCTTCATGATATATGCATCCGCCCCGCTCTGGATACCTTCCAGTTGATGCTCTATCGACGAATGTGCCGTTAACAGGATGATAGGAATATGGCAGGTCTGGAAATCTTCTTTCAGTCTCCGTGTCACTTCAAATCCATCCATGGCAGGCATCATTACATCGCAGATAATAAGGTCTGGGTTTGTTTCAACCGCCTTTTGCAATCCTTTTTGTCCGTCTTCGGCAACTTCTACCATAAAGTATTTGCTGAATTCATCAATCAGGAAATTGCGGATATCATCGTTGTCATCGATTATCAGCATCTTATAATTGGAGAGTGTGGAATCGTCTATATCCGGTAACTGGATGCTTTCAGTATTATCCGATGGATAAAGTATCTTGCTCTTGTTTTCGGTAGGGATAATATCGGAATGAGTTGGAGTAATGAAATTTTCGCCTTTGTAAGTTTCCTTATTTACAGATATCTCCACATTGAATATGGAACCTTGTTCTTCATTGTTCTCGTACCAGATTCTGCCTTTATGTACATCGACAAACTCTTTTACCAGAGACAGACCTACACCGGTTCCGGACGATGAAAAGTTGATTTGCATGAAACGGCTGAACAGCATATGCTGCTTATCTTTGTCGACACCTATACCGTTATCTTTCACTTTGAAAAGGCATGTTTGCTTTTGCTGGTCGATAGAAATCATAAGTTCTATTTTGCCCCCGTTAGGAGTAAACTTGAATGCGTTGGATAACAGGTTATACAGGATCTTATCCACCTTGCGGCGATCTATAAACATCTTATATGAATCGGTATTGCTGATAAACGAGTACTCTATTTTCTTCTGATTAGCAGCTTCCTGAAAATTGGAATATATGTCTTTGGAGAAGTCTATGATATCGGTATCTTCCAAATCGAGAGTCAATACATTATTCTGTAGTTTTCGGAATTCTAGTAACTGGTCGATGAGCCGGGTGAGTATAACGGAGTTTCTACCCAGAATGTTTATCTGCTTCATTGCGTGCGGAGATACACCTGTTTGTTCATTCAGGTTTTCCACAGCCCCTCTGATCAGCGTCAGCGGGGTTCTGAACTCGTGGGATATGTTGGTAAAGAAACGCAGTTTATGATTTGTCAGCTCTTTTTCTAGTTTTACATTATTATTCAGCATATTAAACTTATAGATAAGCCTGAACGCGATATATAAGAGGAGCATTACTAACAGTCCATAAATAATATAGGCGTACCACGATTTCCAGAAGGGGGGGGCGATAATGATTTCAATCTGAGTGACTTCCTCATTCCAGATTCCGTCACTGTTAGTCCCTCTTACTTTGAATATATATTTCCCCGGTGAAAGATTTTTGTAGGTGGCTGTATTATAATGGCTTATTGCGCTCCATTGCTTATCATAGTTTTCCAGCATATAGACGTACCTGTTTTTTGCCGGATCTTTTAATACTAAGGAGGCAAATTCGATAGTGAATGTATTCTGCTTATAGTTTAGGTTTATTTTATCAGAATAGCTTATCGATTGTTTCAGGGGTGAGTCTTTTTTTCCGGCCTCAACCTTGACATCATAAATGAAAAAGTCTGTCAATGTAACAGGTGGGGTATTTTGGTCGGGCACGAACGATTCGGGGTTGAAAACGATTAATCCATCGAGGCTACCCCACAGCATATTGCCGTTTTTGTAGTGGATATTTGCATTCTCATTGAAATGATTGCCGTATGTTTTCTCAGAAAACTGATAGATTATGAATGTGTTTGTATTCTTATTAAACTTGGTTATTCCACTTTCTGTGCTGATCCACAGATTATGTTCTTTGTCTTCTTGAATACCTGATACAAAATCACCGGACAAACCGTTTGCAGTAGTATAAGCTATAAAATGTTCATCATTTTCTGCAGTAGCAGGAATAAACTTATTTAGTCCGCCTCCGGCAGTACCTATCCAGATGATGCCTTCCTCGTCTTCAAATATTGTCTTTATATCATTACAGTTAATACCGTTTTTCTTATTCAGGTTCATGCGGTATGTTTTATAGGCTTTAGGATTTTTTATCAACTCTTCCGGATTGAATAAAAGGATGCCGTCGCTACTTCCTGCCCATATACGGTCTTTACTATCCTGATATATATACCTGATATAACTACGGTTGCCGTCGTCGAAGAAGAAACGTTTGAACTTAATACCGCCGGGTGTATCTTCGGCAAGGTTTATCCCTCCTCCGAAAGTGCCTATCCACATACGGCTTTTATTGTCTTTATATATATTGAAGATGGTATTGTAGCTTAGTGAATTGGTATCTGTCTCTATATTCGTATAGTGAGCTATTTCTTTGTATGTGGCCAGATCTATGATGTATAAGCCTTTTCCTTTAGTCCCTACCCACATTCTTTTTCTGGAGTCTTCGGTCAAAGTATAAGGATTCATATCTTTATATATACATCTCCCGGCTTCCAGGATGTCTTCATATACATATAAGCTGCCATTCTTTGTGCCTACCCATGTTTTGTCGAATGCGTCGGCATATATTGTGCGTACATTGTTGTTTTTCCCTATTGAAGTCTCTATCTCAGGGCGGACAATCTGTATGTCGTAATTGGGTTTGGTAACCTTAATGATACCTGCATATTCGCTTCCAATCCAGATATTACCATATCTGTCTTCCGTGATGGACAGGAGATAATCCGATGCAGGACTGTTCTTGTCGGCGCTATACTTATAGTTCTGTAGAATCTCAGTTTCAGGATTATAGTAAAATAGTCCATTCCCATATGTCGTAATCCAGATGAAACCTTTAGAATCTATGAATACATTATATCTCTCTAAGTCGATGATTTGAGCAATAGCCGATGGTATTAATTCCATCTTTTTTACCTTTCGGCTGTTTTGATTATAATACCATACTATACCGGAGTGATTATATATCCAGATACCCTGATTCTTATCGATTATAAACTCTGTATTACCTACGAGTTGCGGATCTTTTGCCCAAACAGGTTTGTCAAAAAGTCCGGTGCTTATATTATATGAAATAAGTCCCGACGCTTTTGCTGCTATCAATAGTTCATTATCTGATAATTTAGTCACATCGGAATAAATGTCATTGAGTGAGGTGTTGGCAGTTTCCTGAAATGATTTTCGTTTAATATCATATTCGACGATAGCCGACTTTTCGGTTATGAAGTATATTTTATTATTAAGTTCTATTGCTTTAGTAAAAGAATGCTTATTGTAAAAGAGGGTATCTGCCTTATCTCCCGATATCATGAAAAGACCGGATTCGCCGCCAACCCATATTGCAGCTTTGGAGTCTTCGAAGAGAAATTTACAGTCTTTCTTATTCTCTGTTGTCTTCCCGGTAAGAAATGATTTTGTGGAAAATCTACTCCCCGTTTTGTGTATTCGCAGGCAACCGTTGGTATTTCCCCACAACCAGATAGTACCATCCGAAGTTTCATAATAATTTATATAATATGCATTGTTTTCATGGATCTTATTTCCCTGTGAATGGTAGTTTACAAAGGAATCTGAAACCGGATTATAACAGCTGAACTCATTCTTATATGTCTTGATCCACAAATACCCGTCTTTGTCCTGAAAAACGTCTTTTATACGATGGTCTATCAGTGAATTCGGATTGTTAAGCTGAGGTTTGTAAGCAATAAGATTATAGCCATCATATCTGTTCAGTCCATCTAAAGTTCCTGCCCAGATAAAACCTTTTTTATCCTCGAGAATTGCCCGGACAGTATTTTGCGACAGTCCGTCTTTCGTACTGATTTGTGTGAACTGCAAGTTGTTGTCCTTTGCCGGATACGATTTTACAGGTAAGATAATGAATAGAATAATGAAGACTATAGATTTCAATAGGTTCATAAGGCTAACAATATTTGAAACTCTTATCAAAAGTACGAAAACTAATGTTTATTCGGGGCCGGGTGGCTAAAAATCTATGAGATTGAACGATTTTACAGATGTCATGTTCCTTTGTCCTGCAATCTGCGAAAGTCTGGCTTGTAACTGTTTCCTGTAAACAATTTCCGAAATTTGCATTTTTACAATATTGTATGTTTTGTAATAGCAAAAATGAATTTCCATAACTATGAACAAAAATACATTTTTCTGAAAATATGTTAATCTTAGTTTTGCTACTGTAAATAGAAATATGAAAAACCTGGTGTTGGAATTTTTAGAATCTAAAGCAAAAAGAATTTAAACACACGAAACTCAATTACCATTTTAAATTAATATTTATGAGGAATTACCATGGAAAACGGCTTTTAAGAGCCAGAGGTATGTTGACATTGATTCTCGTTTTTATGTCGACATTAGTTTTTGCGCAGACAAAGACTGTAACCGGTACAGTTGTCGATGATCTGGGAGATGGTGTAATCGGAGCTGTAATAACAGTAAAAGGATCAACAAAAGGAACGGTAACAGATCATGACGGGAATTTTTCTGTTGTGGCAGGTGCCCAGGATGTACTCAATATAAAGCTCATCGGCTATATTGAGCAGAATATTACGGTAGGATCACAAACACACATTAAAATTGAGCTTCACGAAGATACACAAATGCTGGATGAAGTAATCGTTGTTGGATATGGAGTTCAGAAGAAAAGTGATGTGACCGGAGCTATGGTGAGAGTTGGTGAGAAAGAAATGAAAGCTATGCCTGTGCAAAATGTTTTACAAGCTATGCAGGGAAAACTAGCCGGAGTAGATATAACTTCTAATGAACGTCCGGGAGAAGTAGGCTCTATACGTGTACGTGGTGAACGTTCTATCAATGCGACTAATGGCCCTTTATATGTAGTGGATGGTATTCCATTACAGGGATTAGGTATTGAAAATTTAAATCCGGGCGATATAGAGTCGGTAGATGTTCTTAAAGATGCCTCGGCAGCAGCTATTTATGGATCAAGAGGTGCCAATGGGGTAATTCTTGTTACAACGAAGAGAGGTAAGACTGGTAAAGTCTCAATAAATTATTCAGGAACTTTTTCCGTGGAAAATATGCATGACCGACTGGAAATGATGAATTCTCAGGAATGGATTGATTATAGCCGTGCGGCAAAGATAAAAGCAGGCACATATAATGGATCTACAACTATTTCGATGGAGAATGATGAAAAGGTATATGGACAAGATCCTTATGCATGGGCTCAATTCAAAAAAGGATGGGCCGGCGGTTCTTGGGATGGGAGCCTTGTCCCTACTTATGATTGGACAGACGCAGGTCTTCAAACGGCTTTTACTCACGAGCATACACTTAGTGCCAGCGGAGGTTCTGATAAAATGCAGGCTTATTTCTCCTTTGGATATTTAAATCAGGACGGCACGCAACCGGGACAACGTTATCAAAGATATACTGCAAAAACGAGTGTGGATATGCAAGCTAACGATTGGTTCAAGTTAGGGGGTAGTATGAACGTCACATGGGGAGACCAGGAGTATGGTTATAACTTTCGCAAGAGTACAACGGGTGCATCCAATCTTTATTTTGCTTTGCAAGGTATGCTACCCTGGACTGTACCTTATGATGATAATGGGGGATATATCCGAAATCCGGGAGGAGACGTAAATATCATCAACCCGATAAGAGAGGCTGAATATTGTAACAATCAACGGCAAAATCTTCGTGCTTTCGGTAGTTTTTATGCCGAATTGAATATGGGAAAGATGGCAGGGGTATTGGACGGACTGCGGTACCGTTTCCAGTTCGGACCCGATTTCCGTTATGGTCGTACAGGTATAGCCGATCCGGCTGAATCTATAAATGGGGATGGGAAAAATCTGGCTCAGTACAATACTGAAACCAAACGCTCATGGACTCTGGACAATCTGTTGTATTACGACAAGACTATTGGCAAGCATAATTTAGGTCTTACTTTATTGCAAAGTGCATCAGCCTATCATCTGGAAGGTTCAAATATGAGAAGCTATGTTAATTCATCACAGGAACTCTGGTATAACATTGCTTCGAAAAGCGATATCCAAAGCTATGGAACGTATCTCACAGAAACATCTCTCCAATCATATATGGTTCGTATGAATTATGCATTTTCAGATAAATATCTTCTTACGGCTTCCGGGCGTTGGGACGGAGCGTCTCAATTGGCAGAGGGGCATAAATGGGATTTCTTTCCATCTGCAGCTTTGGGTTGGAGAGCAGAGCAGGAAGAATTTCTGAAAGAGATGAGTTGGATCAACTTGCTTAAACTTCGTTTAGGTGTGGGTATTACAGGAAACTCGGCAATTGATGCATATGCGACAAAAGGTGCTATTGCTCCTAACTATTACCATTTCGGAGACGTTACGGTAAATGGTATGGTCGCATCAGACCCTTCTGCAAAAGATCCGGTAGTAATGGCAAATCCGGAATTGGGATGGGAAAAGACTACCCAATATAATCTGGGTTTAGACTTCTCTTTCCTGAAAGGACGTATAGGAGGCTCTATCGATTTATATAAATCGAAAACCTCAGACCTGTTGATGACAAAAAGTTTACCTTCTCTGACCGGCTATTTGAGAACCTGGGCAAATGTAGGAAAGACTGAAAATAAAGGGATTGATATCACTTTAAATACAACTAATATACAAACAAAAGATTTTGGATGGACTTCGTCTATTACGTTCTCTGCTGATAAAAATAAGATTACAGAGTTGGCGGATGGAAAAACTCAGGATATAGCCAACGGATGGTTTGTCGGAGAATCTATAGGCTCGTATTATGACTATGTCTACGATGGTGTGTGGAAAACCAGCGAAAAAGAAGAAGCTGCAAAATATGGCCGTGAACCGGGACAGTTGAAAGTCAGGGATCTTAATGGAGACGGAAATATAGATGCTAATAATGACAGGCAAATTGTAGGTAAAGCTCGCCCTGACTGGTCCGGAGGCCTACTGAATACATTTACTTATAAAAACTGGGAACTATCGTTCTTCTTATACGGGCGTTTTGGGTTTACTGTTCGTACAGGAGAGGAAACTCTTTCCGGACGTTTTGCTATGCGCAAACTCGACTACTGGATTGAAGGAGTGAATGAAAGTGCTGAATATTATGCTCCAGGTGTAGGTGGAGAGAATGGTGATACATACAAAGCTTCGATGAGTTATCGCGACGGTTCGTTCGTCAAATTGAGAAATATCTCATTAGGATATAACTTCTCTCCGAAAATAACCAAATCTTTAGGTATTAATAATCTTAAGCTTTATGCACAATGTATGAATCCGGGCCTCATTTATTCAAAGATAGACTTTATCGATCCGGACTTAGGTGGGTCTACATTCAACCGTAGTTTTGTTTTTGGTATTAATGTCGGATTTTAATAAATGCTTATTATGAATAATAAATATAAAATATTATATACGGGGCTGATAATTGCATCCTCAATATTTGGCCTTTCGTCTTGTAGCGCTGATTTTCTCAATGAGAAATTGATAACAACAGAAAGTACGCAGTCTTTCGAAACACAGGAAGGTCTTGACAAGCTGTCTATCGGCCTCTATCAAAATCTTGAGTTTCATTTCAACTATGAATGGGTCTATACCCTCTGGCAATACGGGACAGACGAGATGGCTGTGGCAAATGACGGGATTCAGGAACCTTACAATAGTTATACATCGGCTTTTGATCCCAGCAGGGCAAATGGAATGCCCGAACTATGGGATAATATGTATTCCGGCATATCTTCGGCTAATATATTGATAAAGAATGTTCCTTTGTATTATGATTCGAATAGCGCTAACTATAATACCCGTTTGGGAGAAGGGTATTTTATGAGGGGATTCAACTATTTCCGTTTAGTTTGTCAATTCGGAGGAGTGCCTTTATTGAAGGAACCTGTCATAGGTGCAACGACCGATTTTGAACGTGGCAGTATTGAAGATACATACAATCTTGTAATATCCGATTTGAAAGAAGCGTACAATTTATTACCTCCAAGCGTCAGCCAAACAGGCCGTTTAACAAAATGGGCGGCAGCTCATTTTATTGCCAAAGCTTGTTTATTCCGGGCGAGTGAATTAAACGACTCCTGGAATAGTGGTTATAAAACTCAGGACTTAGACGATGTTATAAAATTTTCAAAGGAGGTTATTACCGCTCATCCTTTATGTAATGATTTTGTTGATTTATGGAATTATCAGGAGCCTAACGGTGCAAATGAAAAAGTAACGGAAGTTGTATTAGCCGCCCAGTTTTCAAATGATGCCTCATCTAAAGGTCGTTATGGTAATCAGGTACATTTATATTATCCATCTCTTTATCAGAATCTTGTGGGTTTGAAGAGGGATATATCGGGTGACCGTGAATTTTCCCGTTTGCGTACAACCGAATATGCCCTTGATGTATATGACAGGGTGAATGATTCACGTTTTTGGAAAAGTTATATAACATCATATCGTTGCAATAATCCTTCGGCGGCACCTAAGTGGGGTAGTTACGCCCCTGCCGGAAAAACGGCAGATGATCCTAGATTTACCGGAGGAGAAGAAGCGGTCCGCTATATAGTTAACGATGCAGGAGATACCCGTTATACTTCAGACAACCTTAATTATTATGCCCCTTATATGTTTGTCCGCTACTTTAAAGGTGAGTCAAAATCATACATCGGCGAACATGGCAACAGTGGTACATATGCGACTAAATCACGTTATGTCGCATTAAGTAAATTCCGTGATGGTTCGCGTACTACAGTTGCGGATCAGTTCGGATGCCGCGATGGTATACTGGCCCGTTCGGCAGAGGATTATCTGATGGTTGCGGAGGCTTATGGCCGTCAGGGTAAATACAGTGAAGCTCTTCCGTATATCAATAAGCTACGTGAGAGAGCCGGATATGCTGATGGGGAAGTGCGTAGTAAAAATGTCGACGGAGGACAGGCTTATAAGAAGAATTCGGCAGGACACGGGAGTGGTACCGGATTTGCAGTGTACTCGGAGACAAATACATACTACGAATCTAATAATAATATGCCGGAGACGACAGCTCCTACAAAGAGTGTGATGCAGTTTGCGTCGGTAAGTGATATATTTAATTCCACAAAAGAATTTTATGATGTTCTGAATGCAAGTTCAGATGCCGAGAAGTTTATGGTCTTTATCATGAATGAGCGTTCTCGTGAATTGATGGGTGAATTACATCGTTGGCCAGACTTGGCTCGTAGCAAACAGCTTGAAAAACGGTTTGAAGCATTTAATGACGGTTCGGTTATTACAGGTTCGGCTTTTAAGGCAAGTAAGCACTACCTTCGTCCATTGCCACAAACTTTCCTCGATGCTGTAACTAAAAACGGACAATCTTTATCCGCAGGAGAAAAGCAGGCTATGCAAAATCCCGAATGGTAATTAATCTGCCTGTTTTCTAAGAATATCTTTAAATGAGGGTGTGTCAAAAGTATTTTTCACTTTCTATTTACATACGCTACGCTCCTG
>X355_Hoffmanns_Two_toed_Sloth__coassemble_2443_pt1 | contig 12014 bp, 9 predicted proteins | sample X355_Hoffmanns_Two_toed_Sloth__metabat2_low_PE_021 | metagenome-assembled genome bin X355_Hoffmanns_Two_toed_Sloth | reverse complement strand
GGGTATAAGAAGTATTAAAATAATAATTAAAATATGCAGTTGATTTGTTTTTTTTCGTGGCCGGTACATCCGGAATGGGAGCGTCTTACTCCCGGTTTATTTCTGTTTTTTCCTTTGAATATTTTTTTATCCGCAAGCGATAATCTTTAACTACAAACTCAATGAAAAGAATGAAGAAAACTTTACAACTATTTGCTGTCACCGGGTCCTTATTCTTCCTGGCAGTATTCCCGTTACAGTCTCAGGTGACGATAGGGGCGGGCATCGAACCTGTCAGAGCGGCTTTGCTGGACCTGAAAGATAATGATCCGGATGGGGATAATGTAACATCCAAAACGGAGGGATTGGTTCTGGTCCGTGTGAAACTGAAACACATGAAATCAACTTTAGTGCAGCGAATGATTACACAACCAACCTGCAGTGTCATTGGCTTTCTACCCCTCCTCCGGGTAGCGTCCTTGTGAGTGCTACCGCGGAAAACATCAAATTGGGTGACAGCACCGGAGGTATGCTGTGGATCGGTTCACCTGATGTAAGCATGTCAAAAACTAACGGCTGGATTGTATTCGATCTTACAAGCGTGGGGGGCACAAATGAATCTAAGACATTCTACTGCGTTTGGCACGGAATGCGCATCAACGCGGAAGGCGTAAACGGTATTGATCTGCTCAAGTTCCGAGGCCAGTATTACAACATACAAGGGAATCAGGCCATGCCAGCACACACGGTCAGTGTGAATATCATCTGGGAGAAAGTGGCGTTCTAAGCCGGGCCTACCCCCCCCCGCTCGCGCAGACGTCCCGTCTGTGTGTTGCGTAGCAAATATTTTTGCCCTGTCAACAAGACACGAATGGAAGTCCGCGCCAGCAGGAAAAATAACGGAATATAAAAATACAGTAAAGTCGTTATGTAATCTATATAAAGAATACCCGAAGTATTCATACTTTTTCAAAATTGGAATCTGTGGGTCGTGATGATCCGCAGATTTTTTTTATGGATATATTGCTTTATGCGGGAATAATATTTAATGGAATACATATCGGAATTTTGTAAATAATTATTACATTTGCGCCTGATTTACATAACACAAACTAATAGAAGAAAAAACTACGCAAAATGAAACGGTTATTATTAACAATATTTCTGTTTGTAGTAATGGGAATGCAAGCAAATCTTGATGCGCAAACAGGTGCAGAGGGCATGAGGCTCCTCAACGGGGTGGAATACTCCCCTAAAGAGAAAAAGACGGAAGCACATAGCGGACCGCTGCGATATCTGCGGGGAGATTATCTGATATTGATACTTGGAGTGGGTGCATACATTATGATAAAGAGAAGAAAAACCAGAAGAATAGATCTTTAAATACAGAGCCGACATTTAGTTTTCGGCTTTTTTTATGCTTAATTGGTAATGTGAAAAACAATTTTAAGAATGGAAGAGAAAAAAGTAGTATTAGGAATTAAAGAGAAGCCCAGGCCGGCACAATGGCTGCTGTTGAGTATTCAGCATTTATTCGCCATGTTTGGCGCTACAGTCTTGGTTCCCGCTCTGACAGGGATGAGCCCCGCAGTAGCATTGATCTCCAGTGGTATAGGCACACTTGTCTTTATTGTGATAACGAAGGGTAAGGTGCCTTCTTATTTAGGGTCTTCATTTGCCTTTATCAATCCTATTATCGCAGTAAAAGCCTTGGAGCTCGATCCTGCATCGGGAGTAGGTATGGGAAGTTTTCTTGTCGGGAGTTTTCTTGTCGGGGTCACTTATTCTGTTGTCGCTTTGATTATTACCAAGGCGGGTACGAAATGGCTGATGAAATTATTACCGCCTGTAGTTGTCGGTCCGGTTATAATGGTGATTGGGTTGGGCCTTTCGGCAACGGCAGTGAATATGTCTACGAATAATCCGGCCGGGGATTATGATCTTACCTATGTTATAGTTGGTCTGGTAACTCTTACCATAACTATTCTCACTGCGATATTTACCCGTGGTTTCCTGAGCGTGATACCGGTTCTTGTGGGTATCGTAGGGGGATATATATTCTCTATAATTCTGGGTATTGTCGATTTGCAGGCTGTCATAGATGCCAAATGGATTCAACTTCCTCCATTCGAAGTGCCTTTTGTTCATTATACGCCATCATTTACATGGAGGATATTCCTGATGATGGTTCCTGTAGCTATCGTTCCTATTGCCGAGCATATCGGGCATCAGTTGGTACTTAGTAAAGTTGTAAATAAAGATTTGATAAAAGACCCGGGGCTGGACCGGTCCATGCTCGGAGATGGTGTTGCTACAATGATAGCGGCCTCAATCGGTGGGCCTCCGGTAACAACATATGGAGAGAATATCGGAGTGTTGGCTATTACGCGCGCATTCAGTATCTATCTGTTTGTCGGCGCTGCCATATTTGCGATCCTGTTTGGCTTCTGCGGTAAAATAGCGGCCTTGCTTGCCACAATTCCGACTCCGGTTATGGGAGGAGTTTCCATCTTATTGTTTGGTATTATTGCTTCCAGCGGATTGCGTATGCTGGTAGAAAACAAAGTGGATTTCAGCCGTAAGCGCAATCTTATCATATCATCGGTTATTTTGGTTATCGGTATTGGCGGCGCAGCTATTCATATAGGAAAAACTTTTTCACTGGAGGGTATGGCCCTGGCCTCTATCATCGGTGTCGTATTGAATCAGGTATTGCCCGGCAAACAAGTTGTCGATTTCGACGAAATGTTTAAAGATTAAGCATAAAAAACTAATTCTGAGTTATGAATTATATCATTTGTGTTTATAATTCATAACTCATTTCTTTTATATCCTGCACAATTTTACTCTTTGCCTTATCTTCTTTTCAAAGTCCAGAAAATAATAAATGCCGTATTTTCACCATGTTATAATAAGTTAACAGTTGTGATCGATGGTTTATTTGTTATCTTGCTATTTTTTAGCGGTTTATCCGGAAGTATGCTGTAAAACATGTTTAAAATGCTGTTAAATAGTCCTTTTTTGCGGGGAATGAGGTTGCGAGCTTTTGAAAATAGTTTTATATTTGACGGTTATATAAGCTAAATCGTATTCATTTCGAACCAAAAATTATGGAGAAAACCCTTGTTATTCTGAAACCTTCATGCGTTCAACGGGCGTTGATGGGAGAGGTTATTTCCCGCTTTGAAAAGAAAGGTTTACGTTTGGCAGGGATGAAGATGATGCAGTTGACCGACGCTATTTTAAACGAACATTATGCACATCTGAAAGAACGTCCGTTCTTTCGGCGAGTAAAAGATTCTATGCAGATATGCCCCGTTGTAGTTCAATGTTGGGAAGGGATTGATGCGGCTAAGGTAGTTCGCTCACTGATTGGTGTTACCAACGGACGTGAGGCTGCTGCAGGGACTGTCAGAGGCGATTTTTCGGTGAGTGCCCAGGAAAATATTGTACATGCTTCTGATTCCGCAGAGTCGGCAAGAATAGAATTAAAAAGATTTTTCGCAGATAACGAGATATTTGATTATAAACTATCTACATATGCACACTTGTATGCATGTGACGAGATTTAAATTATATTATGCAAGAAAAGAAAAACAGTTTGACCGGGGGCTTAAAAAAACTGAGACTACTACCTTTAGCAGCTATGTTTTTACTACCTATGAGTAGCTTCGCCCAACACACTGCCAATACCTCAGAATCTAATGCAGACAGAGTAGAATTAAAGTATAAACAACGTCACAGCCGGATGAACGCCAATAATCTTTATGCTGATGGTATAAAGATCAAAAGGGACCTTTCCATATTGAAGGAAGTTCAGGAAGAACGTGTGCTTGCAGCAGATGAAATACCGGCCGAAGACCTTTACAGCGGTATCTGGAACAACCGTTATGTAAACGCTTACCGCTCAATAGAAAATATACCCGATACATTTACTGTAAATCTGGCCAATTTTACAATGCCTACTATGGGGTATATAACATCCAACTTCGGGCCTCGCCGCCGCAGAATGCACTATGGTATAGACCTGAAAGTGCAGACCGGTGATACTATCTATGCCGCATTTGACGGAAAAGTACGTGTAAAGCAATATGAACGCCGTGGATACGGTTATTATCTGGCACTCCGCCACCCGAACGGATTGGAAACGGTATATGGGCATTTGTCTAAGTTTCTGGTAGACGAAGACGATGTTGTAAAGTCAGGCGATCCTATTGCGTTGGGAGGAAATACCGGCCGCTCTACAGGTTCGCATCTCCATTTCGAAATACGTTTCCTGGGGAATCCGATTAATCCTATAAAAATAGTCGATTTCGAAAATAAAGTATGCCATAAAGATACGTATGTGGTAACAGCTGATAGTTATAGCAGAAGTTCGAAAGGGGTGAATGTGAATACATTGGCATCTGCCAGTACCCGTTCGAAAGCTAATGTGAAAAATAAATATGCTTCAGGTAATGTTAATTACCATCGTATAAAGTCCGGTGATACATTAGGTGCAATAGCCCGTAAATATGGGACAACAGTAAGTAAAATCTGTTCTTTGAATAGTATAACTGCAAAAACAACATTGCGTCTGGGAAAATCCTTGAGAGTGTCCTGACCTGTAGTTAATTTATAAATAATAACGAAGGCTGCAATAATTAATTATTACAGCCTTCGTTGTTTATATAGAGGCAGAATGGCCGTTGTCTGTTTTGTTGACGAATTGTTTTTATCTATTAGATACAACAAGTAGTTAATTGAGGTTTAATTTTTTGGTTATTAATATTTTTTTAGAACTTTGTGCTTAAACTATATTAAGATATATAGTGATAGAACTGGTTTATCGATGAAATAAATAGAAGGATTTTTATGCAAAGAAATATACAGGAAATAACATCTTATTGTGTTTATTTTCCTCCTGAATATTTGGGAGTTAGCATTATTTTATTAGAGAGAGAGAGAGAGAGAGAGAGAGAGAGAGAGAGAGAGAGAGAGAGAGAGAGAGGAGAATAAAGTAAATATTTCGAACCATAACCATACCTTAGAAGATAAAAACTTTATTCTGATTTATAAATCAGAATAAAGTTTTTATGCGTAATACTGAAAAGAATATAGAAATAACAAGAAAACAACGGGCATACATATGCTTAAGGCTACGATATATAGAACGTCTCCTACATGTATAAAACAGTAATAATATGACAGAACCTTTTGACCTGAAATTATTTAATAAATTTTATACAGATTATTATCCTCGCTTTATACGTTTTGCAAATACATATGTAAGGGATATTTCCATTGCAGAGGATATTACAACCGAAGCCTTTATGTCGTACTGGGAGAACAGGCAAAATCTGGCACCAGGGTCTAATGTTAAAGCGTATGTATTGACTATCATAAAAAATAAGTGTCTTAACTATCTCGAACATAAAAGTTTGCAAAATAAGACGCTCGATAATATTCAGACTCTGGCGCACTGGGAACTTAATATGCGTATCACAACGCTTTCGGCATGTAATCCGGAAGAACTTTTTTCGGCAGAAGTGGAAAGAATAATCGATCAAACCCTGGCGTCTCTGCCGGAAAGAACAGTAGAAGTATTTAAAATGAGCCGTTACGAGAATAAATCACATAAGGAAATAGCAGAGGCGTTGAATATTACAACGAAAGGCGTTGAGTTTCACATTACAAAAGCCTTGTCGCAGCTTCGTTCCAGTCTTAAAGATTATATGTCCGTATTCTTAGCATTCTTCTCGGTTTAGAAACCATTTCTAAGAAAAAATATTTTTCTACTAGGGATATTTGCCGCTCATCTGTTGTTTATATAGAGGTTAATGAAAAATGGATTTTAAACTATTATATAAATTTTTTGAAGGTCTTACGACTCAGGCTGAAGATGAGATTATAAGGCAGTGGATAATGGATTCTCCCGACAATGAGAAACGCTTTTTCGAAGAACGGAAAATGTTTGACGCTATACTTCTTAATAGTAAGGAGCCGGATATCAATGAGAATACAGAACTATTGTCTGTCCCTTCCGGGAATCGTCGTCGTATATCTGCCTATTTTAGAGAATTTATAAAGATAGCGGCAATTGTAGCTATTACTTTATTCGGCAGTTGGTATTATTTCCTTCATATAAATAAGAAAGACCGACGAGTGGCTACTCAAACGATTTCGGTGCCTGCCGGACAGCGTTTGAACATAATATTGCCTGATGGTACGGATGTGTGGCTGAATGCCAAAACAACAATAAAATACCCGGTATCCTTTAATGAAAAGGAACGATTGATATCGTTGGACGGACAAGCTTATTTTAATGTGGCAAAGAATAAAGACATACCTTTTTTTGTTAAAACACGGGATGGGGTAGTTCAGGCATTGGGAACAAAGTTTGACGTAATGGCTTATTCGGACAGTCGCAGTTTCGAAACTGTGCTGATGGAAGGTAAGGTAAAAGTAAGAGCTGCATGTGATTCTTTGCAGTCAATAATATTGACGCCTAACAATAAGGCATATCTGAAAAACGGAAAATTAGAGACCGTATATGTAGAGGACTTTAGTGCTTATGAATGGAAAGATGGCCTGATTAGCTTCAAAAATGAACCTTTTGCCCAAATAATGAAATCATTTGAGAAGGTATATGATATAAAAATCGTAATCGAAAATTCTCGGGTCGGCAATCTTATATATACTGGTAAATTCCGTGTTATTGATGGTGTAGACTATGCTTTACGAGTATTGCAGAAAGACGTTAAATTCAAATATGAAAGGGATACCGAAAAGCATATCGTGTATATAAAGTAGATATTGATAGATGTGTGGACAAAGACAGATGTGTAAGTACAGGACTATTCCTGGATAGAAGTATAACTGCAACAGAAGAGGGAATCTGGTATTATAAATTGTTTTCTGTGATTTAATAATAAGATAAGTAGATACAATCAATCGTTTAACCTTATAAAAAATGACCGCCTATGGGAAACATCTGAAAAAAAACGCTTTTATCGTGTAAACGAAAAAGCCAATAAGTGCGGCAACACCTATTGGCTAGGAAAATTAATACAATTTTTAGACCATATTAATCAAAAACATCGTAAATCTATGGAAAATAAAGTTTTTCACGACCGCTTTTTGTTGAAAAATGAAAAAATTAAACATTTTTTTAGAATCATGAAAATCACGACGTTATTATTATTCGTCGGCATCCTCTCTATTTATGCTGAAGACTCTTATTCACAAAAAGCAAGAGTTACTATCAATGAAAAAAATATCCGGCTCGAAAAAGTGCTGACGGAAATAGAGAAGCAGACCGATTATCTTTTCATTTATAATGATAAAGTAGAAACAGATCAGAACGTGTCGGTAAAGGCTAATACAAAGCCTGTTTACCAGGTGTTGAACGATTTGTTTAAAGAAACGAATGTCAGCTATTCGATGGAGGGTTCACATATCATTCTATCGAATAGAAACGAACAGGGGGAATCTTCTGTAAATACTCCTTTGCAGGAAGGTAAAACAATAACCGGTAAAGTTCAGGATGAACAGGGAGAGCCTTTGGTCGGAGTAAGTGTCGCGGTAAAAGGAACTACCACCGGAACTGTAACCGACATGGATGGAGCATATACACTCAAAGTAACAAATCCGAATGCTACACTGGTTTTTTCGTTTATCGGCTTTCTTGCCCAGGAAGTGGAATTGAAAGGACAAAGCCTTGTAAATATAACATTGACAGAAGATGTGAAGATGCTGGACGAAATAGTGGTAGTAGGTTATGGAACTATGAGAAAGTCTGATGTTACAGGTTCGATCGCTGTCGCTAAAGGAGACGATATGGTAAAAGCCCAGAATTTTAGTGCTGTTGAAAATCTGCGAGGTAAGGCATCGGGAGTTAATATTTTTTCTAATTCCAGCCAACCCGGAGCGTATTCAAATAGGGTGGTGATACGTGGTATGTCTACAATTAACTCGTCTTCGGACCCATTGTATGTTGTGGACGGTGTAGTCATGTCTGATTTTTATCTGCTGAATCCCAATGATATAGAAAGTATAGAAGTATTGAAAGATGCGTCTGCTGCGGCTATTTATGGAGCCAGAGGTGCAAATGGTGTAATTCTGGTAACTACTAAGCGCGGAAATAAAGGCGAAGGTACGGTCGTTAGCTATCAGGGATCGCTTAGCTTTAGTTCTGTTGCCCGTTATATGGATACTATGAATGCCCAGGAATGGACAGATGCTTTTATGATCGGCTTAGAAAATGAAAATAAATATCAGGGAACAAACTGGTCTTTAAATCGTGCAGATTGGTTTACGGACAGGAATTACTTTGATGCAAACGGTAATCCTTTATATGATACTAACTGGCAAAAAGAGGCGACGCGTACAGCCGTTTCTCATAATCACCAGTTTAATATCCAACAAGGAGGAAAGAATTCTTCAATAGGGGCATTCCTTAATTATACAGATCAACAAGGTGTCGTAAATAATACTTACGCTAAACGGTTGAATACTAAAATAACATACGATGCGAAACCTCTGCCATGGTTGTCAACAGCTGTCAATCTCTTGGTTAACCATACATGGGGGCGATATACACCGGAAACAGGAGGTGGACAAGATGCCCGTCGTACTATGATAGAGATGGTACCATGGTTGCCGGTGCGTGATGCGAATGGTGAATACACTACGTCCGCATCTTCTACGATGAATGAAACATTTGGTTTCGAAGGTATGTCTAATCCTGTAATGATATTGGATTTGCAAAAGCGCATGAAATACAATACCAAAATATTCGGTAATGCAGCCTTGACATTCCACCTGATGGACGGTCTGGATTTGAAGACTCAATTGGGTATTGATAGCAAGCAACAATCGACTAAAGGATATTCTTCAGTAAGCCTTAATAATATTTCCATGCCGAACGGATGGGCTTACAGAAGCCATACAAATGAGCTTTATTGGCAGGAAGAAACCTATCTGACATATAATAAGGTATTGGAAAATCATCGTATTAACGCTATGGCCGGACTTTCGTGGAGCCAGACTACCTACGATTACGATTATATGTATACAGAAGGATTTGCTGACGACTTTTACGAGTATAACAATATGTCGGTCGGCACTACCCCATCTTCGCCTCAATCCGACTGGAATAAGCGCTCTATGAACTCTTATTTCTTGCGCTTGGCGTACACATATAAAGATCGTTATTCTGCCACAGTAACCGGTCGTTACGATGGATCTTCCAAGTTTGGTAAAAATAATAAATATGCGTTCTTCCCATCTGCCGGTTTAGCATGGAACATCTCCAATGAAGAATTTCTTGCAAATAATCCCGCTATAAGCAATTTGAAGCTACATACCAGTTACGGGCTTACCGGTAATTCTGAAATAGATCCTTATAAGTCTTTAGCTTCTGTTTCGGCAGGAACTTTCTTGCTCGATGGTTCGCGCGCGCCTTATTCTTATATCAGTTCAATGGCTAATCCCGATCTGAAATGGGAGAAAACTGCACAATGGGATATAGGTATTGATTTGGGCTTGTTCAAACAACGCTTGAATTTTGACGTCGCTTTCTATAATAAAAAGACAACAGACTTGTTGCTGGATTGTCCGATCCCGACTTCTACCGGTTATAGTACTGTATTTAAGAACATCGGTTCGGTAAGAAACCAGGGATTGGATCTTATGATTAACGCAACTCCGGTAAAGACTAACACTTTCAACTGGAATACGACATTAAACATGAACTACAATAAGAACAAAGTACTTTCTCTGGGTGAAAACGATGAAGACATCTTATTGAATAGCTGGGTAGGAGGCTATGAAAGTATTATCCGTGTAGGTGAAAACATGAATAGTTTTTATGGTTACAGAAGATATGGTGTTTATACTGAGGAAGATTACGCTGCCGGAGAATGCGAACTGAATCAGGTAGGCCGTGCTAAACGATCTACAGATAAGGAAATTCTGGGAAAGGGTACTCCTGACTGGACTGGTAGTTTTATCAATAATTTCTCATATAAGAATTTTGACCTGACTGTTGATATGCAGTTTGTATGGGGGGTAGAAACCATGCAGCAATTCTATCACTCCACATACGACCGTTTTGGTATTACTAACGGCTTGAGTAGTATTCTATACGATGCCTATAACGGATCAAACCCGAATACTATGCAACAGGCTATTTATTTATGTAACTCCGGTCATGCAGGTCAGGATACTACTGTTGATTCTTCTTGGGTGGTAGACGGTTCTTATATCCGTTGCAATATGGTGCAATTAGGGTATACATTCGCTCCGAAATTATGTAAAACCTTAGGTGTTTCAGCGTTACGGGTTTATGGAAGTGCAAATAACTTATTCCTGATTTGTTCAAGCGACTTTAAGGGATATGATCCGGAAAGTACTTCTCAGGGAGATACCAACAAGTTTGGACAAAATATGACTTTCTTCTCATATCCGAGGGCAAAAACATTCACACTGGGTCTTAATTTAACATTTTGATTAATCTAAAAAAATGAATGAAATGAAAAAATTAATATATATACTTGCGTGCGTAAGTTTGTTGGTGATGACAGCATGTAATGACTTTTTGGACGAGGAGCCTAGATCATCTACCACTTCTGCTGCCTATTATAAAACAGAGGCACAAGCCTTGGCGAATGTGAATTACCTATACAGGAACGGAGCTCCCGGTCGTATTTCCAATGCCGGTAGTGCATATCTTGGCCCCAATGCTTCCATTGATCCTATGTTGACAGGATATTTCACCAACAGCTATGAAGGGCAAGAGGCTATTTGTATGTACGCGCGTCTGCTTACACGTCAGCAAAATACGAGTACAATATCCAGTACAATGAATGATATCTGGGACAACTGTTACAGGGCAATTAACGTTGCTAATGGCGCGATTAAATATATTCCGGATATAAGTATGTCTTCAACGACAGCATCTCAGCTGATAGCTGAAGCTAAATTCTTCCGTGCATTCAATTATTATTATTTAGTGAAAACATTCGGTGACGTCCCGATGTCTACCGAGCCTTATGAATCATTGGAGAATCTCTATTTGGCAAGAACAGACAAGGCTTCTGTCTATGGACTAATGGAGGCGGACCTGAAAGAGGCGGTAGAAGTTCTGCCATCTGTTAAATTTGCCGGTAACAACCACCGTATAACAAAATATGCCGCGGCAATGTTACTTTCCAATGTGTATTTACGTCAGAATAAATATGGAGATGCCGCTACTATGGCTAGAATCGTAATTGATTCTCCTCATAAATTGACAACAAACGATAATCTGGCATTAGGTAGTGCTTATAATAAGCTTCGTAGCACAGACGATTTAGATGAAGTAATATATGCTCAGGAATATGATGCGACAATAAATAACGGTGGCTGGTGGCCGACATATGCATTCAGTTCATCAGCTGTATCCGTATTCGGTACTTATTCTATTTTTGAAAGAGTGTTCGGTCCTACCAATCGTTTCCTTAATGTATATAAAGCAGATGATTTGCGTATTCAGCCAAATCAATTTTTCCATTGGAATTATACCAATCCGGCTACAGGTGCGGTATGGACATCTACTACAGTAGCCGGCTGTTGGTATTACTACGATGAAAATGCTTTATTAACTACAGGTAAGGCTACTAAAGACTGGAATTTCTTTCGTGCGGCAGAGGCATTACTGGTTGCTGCGGAAGCCATTGCTCAAAGCGAAGGTGTTACAGCTGAGGCTGCCGGCTATCTGGCTCAGATTAAAGCTCGTGCGGATATTCACGGAAAGACTGCCGACCAGTATAAAACAGAGCTTCAGGCTATGGCTAAAGAAGCTTTTGTACAGGAGTGCTGGACTGAGCGTTTACGGGAGTTTCCATTGGAATTTAAAATCTGGGATGACTGTGTTCGTACGGGCATGTTCCCTGTGATCTCTGAAACTGAACCCGGCAAGGTTGAATATGTGAGCCTTGTAGGAGCAACCAATGGTTCGGGTGCGAAATTTAAAGAGTCGGATTTGTTGTGGCCAATCTCTCACGATGAAATGC
>X355_Hoffmanns_Two_toed_Sloth__coassemble_2441_pt1 | contig 12045 bp, 9 predicted proteins | sample X355_Hoffmanns_Two_toed_Sloth__metabat2_low_PE_021 | metagenome-assembled genome bin X355_Hoffmanns_Two_toed_Sloth | reverse complement strand
ATACAAATAAAGCACTCCTGGCTACGATTAACTATCGGACTGGAGAAAATGGGAGAAAACAATGTTATTGAATGATTTTTACGAAATAACCGATGTAATGAAAGGTGAGCCCGCTCATCGTTTAAGAGTGAAGCTGAATCCTTCGCATCGCATATATGAAGGACATTTCGCGGGACAACCGATAGTTCCGGGAGTATGCACATTACAAATCATAAAAGACTGCGCTGAAAAACTATCCGGTAAAGAGTATATGTACGCATACATATCCTCCTCAAAGTTCCTGTCATTGGTCGACCCGATGGTTAACGGCCTGATAGAGTTTAATATTTCGTTAAAAGATACAGACGATAACCGTATCTCCCTGTCCGCAGAAGGAAAATATCAAAACACAGATACCGTATTCATCAAAGTAAAAGCAACTTTGAAAGAGATTGAAAATGAATGAATCCGTAGATACTATAATATGGCAGGAGAAATTAAATAATCTCGGTATCGTTGTTATTATCCCTACATACAATAACGACAGGACTCTCCTATCCGTTATCGAAGGGGTAAAACAATACAGCAAACATATTATAGTGGTCAACGATGGCTCTACAGACACAACATCCGGAATACTGAAATTCATCCCCGGCATTCAGATCATTACCCACACAAAAAATAAAGGAAAAGGCTATGCTCTCAAAAATGGATTATCAGCAGCAAAAGAACAGGGATTCAGATATGCGATAACGATAGACTCCGACGGACAGCATTACCCAGCCGATATCCCTGCGTTTGTGAATGAAATAGAAATGCATCCTGATTCTATGCTTGTGGGGGCAAGAAATCTGACAGCCAATAATATGCCGGGTAAAAATACATTTGCCAATAAATTCTCGAACTTCTGGTTTCAGCTGGAAACAGGTATAAAACTGGAAGACACACAATCCGGCTATCGCCTTTATCCGCTCCATCATATAGGAAAAATGAAGTATTGCACAGCCAAATACGAATTCGAACTGGAAATGATCGTATTTCTGGCATGGAAAGGTGTGAATGTAAAAAATATCCCTGTAAATGTATATTACCCGCCACAGGGCGAACGGATATCGCACTTCCGACCGTTAAGGGATTTTACACGCATCAGCATACTGAATACAATACTTGTTATAGTCACCTTCTTGTGGATATTACCCTTGAAATTTTTCAGGAAACTGACATGGACAAATATCCGCGCTTTTATAGATAAGGAAATACTAAAGTCGAAAGATTCGAACAGAACCATGACACTATCCATTATGTTGGGGATTTTCATGGGGATTGTTCCCATATGGGGTTATCAGATGATTGTGACGGTTTTCCTTGCCCATTTTCTGAAACTGAACAAAGTAATTTCGCTGGTTGCGTCCAATATCAGTATTCCCCCGATAATGCCGTTTCTTTTATATGGGAGCTATGCTACAGGCTGCTTTCTTACAAATAGCCCTGTATCGTTCGATGTCACCGATGTTTCATTGGAAAGGATGAAAACGGTCTTGTTCCAGTATCTGACCGGCAGTATAGTTTTCGCTTTGGTTTGCAGCATGCTGGCAGGTATTATATCGGCAAGTTTACTGCTGATATTCAGAAAAAGGAAACAGGCAGTAGATATTTAAGTAATCAAACAAATTAATGACATATTTAAACGTTCTATTATTTAATGTAATTTTTACTACGCACAATCAGAGATTGCTTGTGTTCCTTTTGGCCAAAGCCCCAAAAGGAACCAAAAACTCTTTAGCACCCGCTTCAAAGGCCGACCCGTAACGGACTAAAAGACGAAACGGAAAAACTCGCTGGAAAGATTGTATAATCCGAATCAGCGATTAAGCTCAAACACGTTTCCGTTTTTTTCGTCTTTTCATCCTACGGGTATCCCGTCCATGAAGCTAACGGCGCAGGCTGACGCACGATAAGGCTAGCGCATATTGAGCTTAGGGACTTTGCCCTCACTATGGCGTCAGCCTCTGCGCATTAGTGACGCAGGCGGGGAAACCCACACGGTACAGGCGGCGTAGAAAGAGACGGGGCGATAGCCCGTTCGTCACTTTCAGCAGGCAAACCGATTGTGGCTCCCTCTCCCTTTGGAGAGGGCGGGGGGTGAGGTCGAACGAAGCGCTAGCTTTTTGCTTCCTTTTGGGCAATGCCAAAAGGAAGGACAAGCCCGGGAGGGCGCGGCAGTAATGAGCTAAAGCCTCCAATTTAAAATTAAGATGGTGACTATACATTAAATAATAGAACATTTAAACGTATAAATAAATGTACAATACTTAACATAGAGTGTAAATGAGTAACTTTTTCGTCAACCTATATAATTATTTCGCACGGCATAAGATAATCCTCTATTTATCGCTGGTTGCAAGTATAGCCATTATGGGTTATTTTGCCCTGCAACTCAAATTCGAGGAAAATATCACCCAGTTCTTTCCTGATACCAAAAACGAACAAAACCTGAATACTGTTTTCGACAACCTGCGTATCAAGGACAAGATTATTGTCATGTTCTCGTTCTCGTCATCAGATAAGGAACAGGACAACAATACCGCAGTATTGACAGAAAGCGCGACCTTATTCGCAGATAGCCTGTTGGCCCGGACACAAGGAACATATGTAAACAATATACTCCTCCGCATAGACGACAGTCTGAAAACCGAGATGCAGAATTTCGTCTATGACAATCTTCCGATCTTACTCAGCGACAGCGATTATCAGCGTATAGATTCCTTGTTTTCAAAAGAAAAAGTCGCATCAGTTATGCACCGAAATTATTCCAACCTGTTGTCTCCGGCCGGAGGCTTTCTCAAAGAATACATTATGAGAGACCCTCTCAGTCTTGGAGGAAATGCACTGAAACGCCTGCAAGACTTCCAACTGGATAGTAATTTCGAGCAACAAGACGGATACATCTTCTCCAAAGACGGCTCCATGTTGCTGCTGTTCATTACTCCTACATACAGCATGGGAAGTACGGGGCAAAACGATAAACTGATTTCAGCTATCGAAAAGGAAATAGCCGCTATTAACAAAGACTACCCTTCGGTAAAAGCCGAATACTACGGAGGTCCTTCTGTCGGTGTATATAATGCCCGTCAGATAAAAGAAGACTCCATACTGACAATCACTTTAGCACTGATTATAATCATTGTTTTCATCCTGCTGGCCTTTAGACAAAAGAGAACGATCTTTCAAATTATCACACCGACTATCTTCGGGGGATTGTTTGCCCTCTTTATGATTTCACTCTTGAAAGGTAGTATTTCGTCTATCGCCGTCGGTTCCGGCTCCATAATCATGGGCGTCGCGCTGAGTTATTCCATACACATGGTCGTACACCAGAGCCATGTCGCGTCTGTGACGCAACTGATAAAGGAACTCACCTACCCTCTCACTGTCGGTAGTTTTACAACAATCGGCGCATTTTTAGGATTACTTTTCACCAGTTCGGAATTATTACGAGACTTCGGACTTTTTGCATCTATGACGCTGATAGGTACAATTATCTTCTGTCTCATATACCTGCCTCATTTCCTCGACGGGAGGGTTCATCAGAAAAGAAGCGCATTACTCCGCTTTATAGAGCGCTTCAATGCTTACCGCTTCGATAAAAACAAATGGCTTGTAGGCGGTATCTTAATATTAACGGTCATCTGTATATTTACTTCACGCAATGTGGGTTTCGATGCCGACATGATGCATATGAATTATGAACCGGAACATTTGAAAGAAGCTGAACAGAAATTGGCGGAGATCGTAGATAACGATAAGAAAAATATCCTGTTCGTAAGTGTCGGAAAGAATACAGATGAAGCAATACAAAACTATAATGCGACCAATAAAAAATTATCAGTACTAAAAGAACAAGGCCTGATTAACAACTTTGCTTCCGCCGATTACTTCCTTATCCCCGAAGATATCCGGCAAGAACGTTTACAAAAATGGAATAATTACTGGACTGCCGGGAAGAAAGAATTTTTGAAAACAACGCTGAAAAGCGAGTCTGCAACATTTAATTTTCGTCAGGACGCTTTTGCCCCATTCTACAAATGGATAGATTCTGACTTTACCCTGCATAAAGATATTACAGAGACAAACCGGATATTAAACGACTGGCAAACTAATGTGCCGGGCCTTACCCTGCTCATTTCACAAGTGCAGCTCGATGATAAAAATAAGGAAGAAGTATATCAACATTTCAATAATGGTAATGAAGTTGTGATTTTAGACCGTTCCTTCTTTACAAAGAAGTGGGTATCTGCTATCAATGATGATTTTTATCTGATATTATTCATTTCATCATTCCTCATTTTCATCACTTTACTTATATCTTACGGACGTATCGAATTAACACTGATTAGTTTCTCCCCAATGTTTATCAGCTGGATTATCATTATCGGTATCATGGGAATATCCGGGATGGAATTCAATATCATCAATATCATCCTGTCCACTTTCATATTTGGTATCGGGGACGATTTCAGTATATTTATTATGGACGGTTTACAGAATAAATACCGGACAAATAAGCCTGCGCTGAACGGACATAAAACAGCCATCTTCTTTTCAGCTTTCACCATTATTGTAGGAATGGGAGCCTTGATTTTCGCACAGCACCCCGCTTTGCAATCTATTTCATTGATGTCTATCCTCGGAATGATAGTTGTGGTTCTGGTTTCATATACTATTCCTCCTGTCATCTTCCGCATCTTTATGTCTTCACAGACAACAAAAGGGCTGCCGCCATATACACTGGCCTCTATTTTGATAACCGCCTTTATATACGGGCTATTCCTTGCCGGATGTCTATTTCTCCGCATAACCATTTTGTTATTGTATCTTGTTCCTGTAAAGAGAAGTAAAAAGCGGCAATTCATTTGCTACCTGATAATGCTCAACTGCCGGTTCATCTGCTTTGCAGGATTTATACTGAAGAAAAAGAAAGTAAATACCGCTGGCGAAACATTTAAGAAACCCGCCATTATCATAGCCAACCATCAGTCTTTCCTCGATATACTCCTGTTGCTTACGCTCCATCCTAAAATGGTAATGGTTACAAACGAATGGGTATGGAAATCTCCGTTCTTCGGCGCAGTAATCAGGTATGCAGGCTATTTTTATACAGGCGAAGGATATGAAAATTCGGTATCGCATATCAAAGAACGTATCGATGAAGGATACTCCGTTGTCATATTCCCTGAAGGCACACGTTCATACGATGGAAGATTGAAGCGCTTCCACAAAGGTGCGTTCTATCTATCTGAGGCACTGAAACTGGATATAATCCCCATCATATTATATGGCACGGGGATGGTTATTTCAAAATCACAGCCATTCTATCTGAAACGGGGAATAATAGCAACTAAAATCCTGCCCCGCATTACTTATGAAGACCGCTCGTTCGGAAACACTTATAAAGAAAGGACAAAAAACACGGCGGCTTATTTCGCATCCGAATATATAAGAGTTTGCACAGAATATAATACAGCTATCAACCCGTATTTCTATCATATGCTGGTAAAGAATTACATCTATAAGGGGCCGGTGATGGAATGGTATGTACGCATAAAGGTGAAAATGGAAAAAAGCTATAAAATATTCGATGAACTGATACCTGAGAGGGGGCAAATCACAGACATCGGTTGCGGATATGGCACTTTAGGATATATGCTTGCCATGCTATCACCTGACAGGCAAGTATTAGGCATAGATTATGATGAAGATAAAGCCGGAGTCGCCCGATACGGATATTTACATAAAGAGAATACCGTATTTGTATATGCCGATGCATTGGAATATTCGCTACCCGAAAGCGATGTGTTTGTATTGAATGACATGTTGCATTATATGGATAGCCAGAAACAGGAATCGTTATTAAAAAAGTGCATACGGAATCTTCGTGATGACGGATTGATTATCGTTCGTGACGGAGATAGCCGGGATAAGCAAAAACAAAAACTGACAAAGTTATCGGAGATATTCTCTACCCGTATATTTGGTTTTAATAAAACAAAAGAAGAACTTTGTTTTACTTCGGCTGAAAAGCTGTATGAAATAGCAGAAAGCTGTAATATGGCAATAGAGAGCTTCAAAAACGATAAATATACGTCTAATACTATTTTTATATTTAAGAAGAAAGAAGAGAAAACAAATGGGTAAATACGATATCATTATAGCCGGAAGCGGATTGGGCGGTCTCGAATGCGCTGCCATTCTGAGCAAGGAGGGATACAATGTATGCGTGCTTGAAAAGAACGTGCTATTCGGTGGATGCCTGCAAACATACATCCGGAAAGGACATCAATTCGATACAGGGATTCATTATATCGGTAGTCTGGATGAGGGACAGATAATGAACCAGTATTTCAAATACTTCGGTATAATGGATAAGCTGAACATAAAACGTCTCGACACCGACTCTTTCGATACCATATTCTATAAAGACAAAATATATAATTACGCTGTTGGCCACGACCATTTTGCAGATACGCTGGCCCAATCTTTTCCCCATGAACGGGAAAACCTGAAAACATATACCTCTATCCTTAAAGATGTGAGCAGGCTCATAGATGTGGATAACCTGAAAAAAGGAAATATAGCACAAAACGGCATGAAATATTTTTATACTTCGGCTACTCAGATGATAGCTGATACGGTCAAGGATGAAACACTGAGAAGCGTTTTAGCCGCTACATCCATGCTGTATGGAGGGATAAAGAATAGTTCGACTTTCTATCATCATGCGATGACCAATAACTCGTATATCGAAAGTCCGTACCGTTTTGTAGACGGAACCATGCAGATAGCCGAACGGCTGATAGACGTTATCCGGGCGAATGGAGGTACCGTATTGAACAATAAGGAAGTTACCCGCCTGATAGTAACGGATAATCAGGTAACAGCCGCAGAAGTAAACAATGAAGAAATATTCGAGGCCGATCATTTCATCTCCAATATCCACCCCAAACGCACATTGGAGATACTGGAAAAGAGCCGCTATATAAAAAACGCTTATATATCCCGCATCAATGCTTTGCCTAATTCATTCGGAGTCTTCACAACGTATCTGGTGATGAAGCCGGATTCCCAACCCTATATCAACAGTAATTATTATGTGCATGGGACTGATAATGTATGGTATAATGACGATTCGTCCCGGGATAAGATCAACAACGCCCTGCTCTGCTTCCAATGCAACAGCAATAGCGACTATACGGATATAATCTCGGTATTGACACCAATGTATATGTCGGAACTAAAAGAGTGGGAAAATACCACTGTGGGCAAGCGGGGGGATGATTACATCGCTTTCAAGAAAGCCTATTCAAACAAAGTACTTGAGTTTCTGAAAGGCAAAGGATTCGATTTCTCCGGTAAGATAGAAAGTATATATAGCACCACACCGTTAAGTTACCGCGACTATACGGGAACGCCTTACGGCTCGGCATACGGTATAGTAAAAGATTGTAAGTTTCCCGAATTAGGTTTTATTTCCACAAAAACGAAACTGAAAAACCTTTACTTTACAGGCCAGAATATGAATGTACATGGTGCTCTGGGGGTAACGCTCACATCCATGTTCACTTGCGCCGACTTTGTAGGTCAGGAATATTTAGCTAAAAAAGTAGGGAATGCATAAATTGCTGAAAAAGGGTCTGAAGGCCGGATTATATGTGCTGCTGATATTCATTCTCGCTTTTGGAGGAATTATCGCCTACATGTATTTTTCAGCGGATATGTGTGTACCAGAAATAGAGGAAGAAGTCCCCCGCTACAAACTGACAGAAGAACCTGATTACCGTCAGTGGGGTGATAATTATCTCCGCAAGAGTGAAAGCGGATTGTGGGAACTGAAAGTCTCCGGCAGCGATTATGAACGGGGCATCGCCATAGGAGAGATGTCGAAAGACCTGCTATATTACCAGGAAAAAGTATTTGTAGACCAGATAAAGATACTTGTCCCATCCGAAAATTACCTGCGGTTTCTTGGCTTCTTTACCATCCTGTACAACCGTAATCTGGGAAAGAATATACCTGAAGAATACAGACGCGAAATTTACGGGATATCCCATTCCTGCTCCGATGAATTCCATTATATCGGCACTCCCTACGAAAGACAGTTAAACTACCACGCCGCACATGATTTAGGGCATGCTATGCAAGACTATATGCTCGTAGGATGCAGTTCCTTTGCTACATGGGGTACGGCAAGCGCCGATTCAACATTGGTAATCGGCCGCAATTTCGATTTTTATGCAGGGGATGATTTTGCAAAAAATAAAGAAGTACAGTTCTATGCGCCCGAAAAAGGTTATAAATTCGTATCTGTAGCCTGGCCGGGGATGACCGGCGTATTATCGGGAATGAATGAGGAAGGGCTGACTGTAACAATTAATGCCGCAAAATCAACCATGCCTGCGTCCGCTAAAACGCCAATATCCATCCTTACAAGAGAGATATTGCAATATGCGTCAACAATTGAGGAAGCGTATGAGATTGCGGAAAAAAGAGAGACTTTTGTATCCGAATCCATCCTTATAGGTTCAGCGAAAGACAAGAAAGCGGCCATTATAGAAAAATCGCCTGATAAAATAGGTTTATTCACTACCGATGAAGAACAAATTATATGTACCAATCATTTCCAATCCGAAATATTCGCTAAGGACGAGCGAAATCTCGAAAATATCCGTACAACAGACAGCCAATACCGTTTCCGGCGATTGACAGAGCTCCTTGATAAAAACAAACCTTTAGATGCGAAAAAAGCGGCCTCTATCCTTCGCAACACAAAAGGATCGGGAGATAAGGAAATAGGCCTGACAAACGAAATGGCAATCAATCAGTTTATCGCACACCACTCGGTCATATTTAAGCCCGAACAGCGAATAATATGGGTATCTACCCACCCCTGGCAAATGGGTAAATATGTATCCTATGACCTGAATAAGATATTCGGGGAAGATACGGATTTCAGGAGAGAGGTATATTCCCCGGAATACACTATTCCCGAAGATTCATTACTACATGGCGATATGTTCAATAATCTTATGGTATATAAGGAGCTGACGAAAGATATAAAAGCTAAGACAAAAGAGAAGAGGTCCGTATCTTCCGGAATATTAAATAAATATGAAGCTTCTAATCCCGAATATTATCATATGTACGAAATAATCGGGGATTATTACCTGTCGCAAGGAGAAATAAAGAAGGCGAAGGATTACTGGCAAAAAGCATTGACAAAAGAGATACCGAAAGTCTCCGAAAAGGAACGGATATTGAAAAAAATCAGGTCATAGACCTATTTATTACTTTGTTTAGATTAAATACAACAAGCACTTAGATTGAAGTTATATATCATTAAATACTTTCTTTTGCTTAAAATGACAACCCAATGGAAAAGCACCCTGACATACAATTTCAGCCTGCCATCAAGATCAAAGAATATCAGGAAACGAAACTACAGGCTACACTGCAATACCTAAAGGAACATTCTGCTTTTTATCAAAGGATGTTCAAAGAACAGAATATAGCTATAAACGGGATCGAGACAATTGAAGATCTACGGCAATTGCCCGTCACCACGAAGAATGACCTGCAAAAATACAGTGAAGATTTTATTTGTGTAGAGAAGTCCCGGATTATCGATTATGTAACTACATCGGGGACTCTGGGCGATCCCATCACATTTGTTCTCACCGGCAAAGATCTCGACCGCCTCGCCTATAACGAATACCTGTCTTTTACCACCGCAGGATTTACCAAAGATGACATCATGCAATTGATGACAACTATAGACCGCCGTTTCATGGCCGGGCTGGCTTATTTCCTCGGAGCGCGCGAACTGGGCATGGGTGTTGCCCGTGTGGGAAACGGAATACCCGAACTTCAATGGGATACAATAGAACGGATACAGCCCACATGCGGGATAGCAGTCCCCTCATTCCTTATAAAGCTGATAGATTTTGCCGAAAAAAATAAGATCGATTATAACAACAGCTCTGTAAAGAAATGCCTTTGCATAGGAGAATCTTTACGCAAAGAGAACTTCGAACTAAATACTTTGGGTAGACGCATCCAGGAAAAATGGAGTTCCATGCAATTATACTCCACGTATGCCTCTACCGAAATGCAGGCATCATTCACGGAATGCGACGGCTTTTGCGGCGGCCACCTACAGCCGGAACTGATTATAGTGGAATTTCTGGACGATAACGACAATCCTGTCGGAGAAGGCGAGTCCGGAGAAGTCACGATTACTACTCTGGGAGTGGAAGGTATGCCCCTCCTGCGTTTCAAGACAGGGGATGTATGCTATCACTATACCGAACCTTGCAGCTGTGGCAGGAATACCACACGCCTGAGCAGCGTATTGGGACGCAGGGGCCAAATGATAAAATATAAGGGAACCACACTTTATCCACCGGCCTTATTCGATATACTGGACAATATACCTCATATCAAGAACTATGTAGTTGAAGTATTTACCAACGATCTGGGAACAGACGAAATACTAGTGCGGGTAGGCTGTGATGAAAACAGGAGCGAAGCTTTTATAAAAGAAATCAAGGACTTGTTCAGATCAAAGGTTAGAGTTGCTCCAAACATAACTTTCGAATCCCCTGAATATATTGCGCAGATTCAGACTCCGCCTATGAGCCGGAAAGCTGTTAAATTTATAGATTTACGGTAATTCTTTTGATAAGAAGAGGCTTTTTCTTACATTTGGTATAAAATCACTAATAAAATCTTATTTATATGAAAAAATTAGTTTTACTTATCGCCCTATTGGCCAGCGTATGCGGTTTTGCACAAAAAAAAGAGGTTTTAAAAGACATTGAAGCTATTAATTTCTACGGAGTTGATTTTTCGCATGCGAAGGTATATGGTGCAAAAGAATCCGGTGAACATTTTAAATATGCTTTTCAGGATATAAACAATCTATTCATTACAGAAGCAAAAAAATATGACATTGCTAAGTATTTGAGAAAAAGGGTTCTGGGTGTTTATGTTGATGATGTTAAAGCACGTATATCAGATCTTAAAGCGGACAATATATTTACTACTGACGCTGCATATCAGCTAGAGGACAACACAATAAAAGACATCATAAAATCCCTTTCGATAAAAGAGACTGATGGCACGGGGGTAATCATCATAGCAGAAAGATTAAGTAAGGCAAAAAACAGAGGATACTTCGATGTCGTATTTTTTGATATAAAAACCCGTAATATCATTGATAGCTGGAAATCTGATGGTAAGGCGCAGGGATTCGGCCTTCGCAATTTCTGGGCTCACTCGGTACGCGAAGTACTGAAATTCAGCGAATCTGCATTGAAATAAGAGTCCTGTATTCGTACCAGAGCCTTTTTGTTTATTCAAATAACAACCTAATTAATAACGATTTAAATCTTTCAGGCAATAGTCCTGAAAGATTTAAATTGTTTATAGAATAATCGTTTGGCATAGACTCATAGTTAAAAGTAAAACTTTGTTTCACAGTATAGATAAATATAAAATCATTGCTGGAACCGGCATGTACGAGAACATCAAAAGTAGGAACTTTTGTTTGAACACGATGCAGGCAGCGCCTATGCCGAATCAAGAGAAGAAAATATAAATTCCATGTATTATGCCGATCAGTATTTGAAAACTTTATCTATATATTTAGCTGATAGTTGATAGTTCTTTGATACTTTTAAATGAAGCCGTCCAGACTTTTCAAAAAAAGTTTCTTTTTATCTGTTTTTATTCTCTTTGTCATGTTGAACGGTAGTGAATTGAAAATCGACGGAGTCAAAATCGTTGAAGCGAGACAAGGCAAACATCCCCTGAAATGAGATTCTTCGTACCTCAGAAGCAACGTTCGGCAGAGCGAAGCGGAGCCAATGACAAAATAATACTAAAATAAAAAGTCCTGACGACTTTAATGTATAAGTTTTTAGTATCCTGGTTTATCAGAGGATAAAAAATAAAGGAATAAAAATAGTGCAAAATGTGTCAAGTTTGTCAAGTTTTTATATAGTGTCCTTC
>X355_Hoffmanns_Two_toed_Sloth__coassemble_2430_pt1 | contig 12207 bp, 8 predicted proteins | sample X355_Hoffmanns_Two_toed_Sloth__metabat2_low_PE_021 | metagenome-assembled genome bin X355_Hoffmanns_Two_toed_Sloth | reverse complement strand
GTATCTTTTGCATGGAAAAATGGAAAAGTTACTGATGTTGATTTCATTGCCCGGACAGCAAATACATTTGTTTTTAAACTCGCTGATGATAAAATGGGTATATCAGGGACAAAGAACTATAAAACAGAGAATGGTAAATTATTCCTTCATCTGGAAAAAGGAGAAATAATTAGAATATCAAAATTTCCATAATGAATGAGAATCAGCAGCTGAAAGGACTGTAACTTTTCTATATGATTTTATCTATACAAGGCAGATAGCAAGCGTGTTATCGGACAGAAAGGATGCAATAAGAAAAACGATAGAAAGGTGTTACTTTTGTTACCTTTTACAAGTAATAAGTTTTAGGTAAATAGACACGAGTAAACAAGATACAAGAAACGAGTTATTAACTGATTACTGTTGACTCTTGACTGAAAAGTGTTACATCTGTTACCTTTTAACAATATAATGCAAACAGAGGTTAAATAAATAAAGGTTACACGATGTATATTGTTAAAAAAAGAGAGTCGTAAATATAGAGATGTTACTTTTTGAGTTGAACGTTGAAAATGAATAATGAATAGTAAGGAGACACAAGTTGTTCCCTGATGACTGACGAGATGCTTCGCTCTGCTCAGCATGACAAGCTAAATATTAATTTTTCATTCTTAATTATTAATTGCTTTCTGTGTTACTTTTTTTACATTTTATGCAGGGAGAATCCCTCGTGGGTACCCGCATAGCAGCTAGCGGGAAGGCACAAGTACATACCTGACAAGAATGGGAAAAGGTAACAAGTAGAAAAAATTGTAAAATATGTAACTTTTGTAACTTTTTGGAAAAGCTACAACTAAGTGAGGTATTATTGTTGACCGTTATCTATTGACTGAAAACTGTTTTAACCTCTGATTCCCATAATTAGTAAAAAACATAATAATTATAAGATAACATGAAAAAAACATTTATTTGTGGTTTGCTTGGCCTTTTCTTAATCAATAGTGTGAAGGCACAAATAAACGCTACTCCGGTTTATCTGGACGATAGTAAACCTATAGAGACCCGGATAGAGGATGCCTTATCGCGCATGACTCTTGAAGAAAAAATTGCTTTCATCCATGCACAATCGAAATTCAGTACACCGGGTGTTCCCCGTTTGGGTATTCCTGAATTGTGGATGAGCGACGGTCCTCATGGCGTGCGTATGGAAATAGATTGGGATACATGGGCGCATGCCGGATGGACAAACGATTCGTGCACGGCTTTCCCCGCACTGACATGTCTTGCAGCGACTTTCAATCCGGAATTATCATCATTATACGGGAATGCTATAGGCGAAGAAGCCCGTTACAGGAAAAAAGATATACTATTAGGACCGGGTGTGAATATTTACCGCACTCCGATGAACGGGCGTAACTTCGAATATCTGGGTGAAGACCCGTATCTGGCTTCTAAAATGGTGGTGCCCTATATTAAAGGTGTACAGAAGAATGGAGTGTCGGCATGCTTAAAACATTTTGCGCTGAATAATCAGGAAGTATGGCGTAATGTTATTGATGTAGAAGTAAGTGACAGGGCATTATATGAAATTTATTTACCTGCATTTAAGGCCGGAGTTCAGGAGGGTGGAGTATGGTCTGTAATGGGCTCGTACAACAAGTTCAGAGGACAGTATTGTAGCCACCATGAGATATTGATTAATAAGATATTAAAAGGTGAGTGGAGCTACGATGGCATTGTTGTAACAGACTGGGGTAGTGCCCACGATACGAAAGAAGCCGCTCTCTACGGACTGGATGTGGAAATGGGAACATGGACGAACGGTTTGACTTGGGGCGAGAGTTTCGCATACGATAATTATTATCTGGCCCAGCCTTATCTGAAGATGCTGAAAAGCGGTGAATTGCCGATGTCTACTCTTGATGATAAAGTGCGCCGTGTGCTTCGCCTGACATTCCGGACTAATATGGACAGGAAACGTCCGTTTGGCAGCTTTGCTACAAAGGAACACGCCGAGGTGAGCCGTAAAGTAGCCGAAGAAGGTATTGTTTTGATGAAAAATACCAACAATTTTTTCCCTGTTTCAAAAGGCAGATACAATAAAATTGTGGTGATCGGCGAAAATGCTACACGTTCCCTTACTGTGGGAGGTGGTTCGTCGGAACTGAAAGTTAAAAAAGAAGTTTCACCACTCGAAGGACTGATAAATAAATATGGTAAAGATAAAGTATTCTATACAATGGGCTACGGTTCCGGACCCACAGTATATGATAATTTTGTTCCGTCCCCATATAATGCCGATTCTTTGAAACGTGAAGCTCTGGCATTAGTTAAGGATGCCGATGTAGTTCTTTTCTTCGGCGGGCTGAACAAAAATTATCAGCAGGATTGTGAAGGGGCCGACCGCATCACTTACGACCTTCCTTTTGGACAAAACGAATTGATAGAAGACTTGCTGAAAGTGAATAAGAATACGGGTGTCGTTATTGTCAGCGGTAATGCCGTGGCAATGCCATGGCTGGATAAAGTACCCGCATTGATACAGTCTTGGTATCTTGGTTCAGAAGCGGGTAATGCGACAGCGAATATAATAGCAGGTGATATAAATCCGTCGGGTAAACTGCCTTTCAGTATTCCAGCAAAACTGGAAGACAACGGAGCGATGTCATTCGGTACGGTTTCATATCCGGGCGACAGTATCACACAGATATATAAAGAAGATATACTGGTAGGTTATCGCTGGCACGATACGAAGAAGATACCTGCATTATTCCCGTTTGGATACGGATTGTCATATACTACGTTCGAATATGGGAAAGTATCCGCCGACAAGAAAGAATATGGAAAAGATGATGTCATAAAAGTTTCTTTTACTCTTTCCAATAGCGGAAGTGTAGCCGGTGCAGAATCAGTACAGATATATGCCTCGCAGGCAAAACCATCGCTGGAACGCCCTGCCAAAGAACTGAAGGCATTCAAAAAAGTGTATCTTAATGCAGGTGAAAGTAAAACCGTAGAACTATCTGTTCCGGTGAAAGATCTGGCCTTCTTCGATGATAAAACCCACAGTTGGGTAGTAGAACCGGATAAATTTACACTGCATTGTGCGGCATCGTCTGCCGATGTGAAAAGTTCTGTAACTGTTCAGATTAAATAACTAATATTCGTCTTGTCATGCTGAACGAAGTGAAGAATGACAAAGAGGGCACAAAAACAACCCAAAATAGTAATATATGAAAATACATAAAATGAAAAATAAGCTATTTCAATTATTTATCATTATGGTTTTGGTGAATATATTCACTATGAATGTATTCTCTCAGTCCGGCTATAAAAATCCTGTAGTCAGGGGATTTAATCCCGATCCCAGCATTTGCCGGGTGAACGATGATTTTTATATTGTTACCTCTTCTTTCGAGTATTTCCCGGGTTTGCCCATTTATCATAGCAAAGACCTTGTTAACTGGCGGCAGACAGGGCATTGCCTTACCCGCGATTCACAGCTCCCGTTACACAAGGCTCCGGCTTCGGGAGGGCTGTTTGCACCGTCTTTGCGCTATCATGATGGGCTGTTCTATGTGATATGCACAAATGTGTCGGGTGGAGGTAATTTTTTTTGTACCGCTATTGATCCTGCTGGTCCGTGGAGCGAACCTACATGGGTGGATATAAAAAGTATCGACCCCGATATCTTTTGGGATGAAGATGGTAAAACTTATTTCGTCACACAAGGCGATGAAGGTATCAGAGTGACAGAAGTAGACCTGAAAACAGGAAAAGTGATTGGCCCCGAGCATCTTGTGTGGGGAGGTATCGGAGGCCGTTTTCCCGAGGCTCCTCATATTTATAAGAAAGATGGGTTTTACTACCTTCTTCTGGGTGAAGGTGGTACGGAATATATGCATAGTGCTACGATAGGGCGTAGCAAAAACCTTCTTGGCCCTTACGAATCATGCCCTCTGAATCCTATACTCACACATGCAAACAGGATAGGGCAGGGGAACCCGATACAGGGAGTAGGACATGCCGACCTCGTGCAGGCCAAAGACGGCTCGTGGTGGATGGTATTTCTCGGGTTCAGGGTTACACAGGTATATTCCTATTATCATATACTGGGGCGGGAAACATTCCTTGCGCCTGTAGACTGGCCGAAAGGCGGGTGGCCGCAGGTGAATGGGAACGGGACTGTTTCGCTGGATATGAATGTTCCGGCATTGCCGTTACATCCTTTTGAGAAAACTCCGGTAAGAACCAATTTTGATGAGGAAAAATTAGGTTTCGACTGGCAATATCTGCGTAACCCCATAAGGGGAAATTATTCTCTTACCGAGAGAAAAGGATATTTGAGAATCAGTGCTTCATCATATACATTGAATGAAACCGAGGCTGTATCTTTCGTGGCACGCAGACAGACAGAACATGACTTCAGCGCGGAAACGTTTTTTGAATTTGAGTCCTCTACCGAAAATGAAGAAGCAGGCATCACACTTATTCAGAACAATACCCACCACTACGATTTACTTCTAAAAAAAGTAAAAGGGCAGTATATTATACAATTGCGTGTGCAAGCAGGCTCACTTTCTTATATAGCTGCCGAAAAAGCAATTAAGGGCAATAGCGTGAAATTTAAGATTGGAGGGACTCCACTACAATATTCGTTTTTTTATTCCGATACAGAAAATGGAGATTATAATGAATTGGGAAAACTGGATACCCGTTACCTGAGTACCGAGGTTGCAGGAGGTTTCACCGGTGTAATGATCGGACTGTACGCTTCATCGAACGGTAAAGCCAGTAAGGCAAAAGCGTATTACGACTGGTTCGATTATGAAGTGAAATGATATTTATATAAGATTATTCTCATGTTATGTTGAACGCAGTGAAACATCTCCTCTATAATTAAAAAAGATTCTTCACTGCGTTCAGAATGACAAAGATGTAGTAAAAGTTATTTCTCAAAACAAACCGGCTGTTTTCTCTATCCACATGTCAGCCATCCGTTTATGGGCGGCGGCGGTAGGATGGATACCGTCCCAAAGCCAGTAGCCGGCAGGAACATTCGGGTATCTGACCAATAGGTCGCTGTATAATTTATCGAACGGAACAAGGATAGCACTGTAGTCCAATGCAATCTTTTCTATAATTTTGCTGCATTCTCCAAGCAATTTCTGTCGTAAATTCCAAGGTCCCTGTTTGTTCAGATTCTCTGTTTCATAAGCAAAAGGTGTACATATTACTATTTTAAGATTCGGATTCTTTGCTGTGGATAAATCCAGAAGTTTGCGGTATTTCATATCCCAACCAGTCAGATCAAAGTCTTTATCTGTCCCGCTGCTTAGATATCGGGCTATGTCATTGGTACCGATAAGAATGGATAATATATCCGGATTTATTTCCAGAGCATCGTCTTTCCATCGTTTTTCGAGGTCATCTAATGCGTTTCCACTAATTCCTCTGTTATAAAATACATATCCTTGCTCCGGAAAAGTTCCCATAAAGTAAGCCGCACATAAATACATATAGCCACTGCCGAAAATATGGTTTTGATCCCAATGATTACGTTCCGATGACGGCTTTGCATCACCTCCGCCCCAGTTGCCGTCAGTGATGGAGTCGCCTATATACAGGAATCTTTTGCCTTTTTTAACCGAGTCTTGGGCTATAGCATTATTTATTATTAAAGAAAGCAGAATAAACAGTATGGCCTTTTTCATAATCAGATTGTTACCGGATAAATACCTTTATAAATTTACTATGTAAATATAGTGAATTGTACGAAAAAGTTTGGTGATAAACACTCTAAATGTAGCCTGAGTTTTGTACCAATAATATTCAGATGATAAAATAAAAGAGATTACTTCGTATGTAATCTCTTTATATATAATTAAATATTAGATAATGTCGGCATCTCTTTTCTGTTATATCTCAACTCTTTTTCTTTCTTTTTATTCAACTCTTTTTCTGCCCTTGCTTTTCTGATAAGAATATTTACAGAGATTGCTATTGTGCAATATGTCAGGAATGGAACGACAATAAAATACGGTATATAACTTGTATATTCTCCAAAATCAAAATCGCCCACAGCCAGAATCAGTAAATAAGAAAAGAAAACGATGTATGAAATCCTGTGTATTACCTTGTATTTCTCATATTTTTGCATAATAATCAAATTTTAATCTGTTATAAACTATAAGAAATTAGATTCTTAAAATAATTAGCAGTGAAGTCTTTTCATACGCACCCTTTCTTTAAAAAATATTTATGTAATATGTTTGGATAAACATAGACCTTAAAAAGCAGATTTCCAAATATTTTACATAATCTTTACAATTACTGGTACCTTTATTGGATATTTTGATATAAATTGCAGTCTGTTTTTGTTGTATTTAAAACAACTTCTTCTCCAGGAAGTAAAAAAACAATGATAAAATTTGTATTTAAAAAAAAGTTTATAACTTTGTGTTCACTTTTTGATATGAAATTATGACAAATTGCTTTTTACATGTCCTCGTTCTTGATATTCTCCTCGTCGGCCAGAATAAATGAGAAAGGTGTGTATATTAGCTTGATAATATAAGGAATAAATAAAATATAGCCTTTCTCATTCTTGGGAAAGGCTTTTTTATAATATTTCGGATAATAAATAAACTAAAAGACAACTATAAGCGTGTGGCGATGAGCTAACGGCTAAATTAAGAAAGTTATGGGATTTGAATTAAGAAGTTCGACAAGCACACAAGGTAGACGCATGGCAGGAGCCAGAGCTTTATGGCGTGCAAACGGTATGAAGGAGGAACAAATGGGGAAACCATTGATCGCCATCGTAAATTCATTTACGCAGTTTGTACCGGGGCATGTTCACTTACACGAAATTGGGCAAAAGGTTAAAGCTGAAATAGAAGCACAAGGTTGCTTCGCTGCAGAATTCAATACAATTGCCATCGATGATGGTATTGCAATGGGACATGACGGCATGTTATATTCTCTTCCTTCGCGTGACCTGATAGCCGATAGTGTGGAATATATGGTAAATGCACATAAGGCCGATGCAATGATTTGTATCAGCAACTGCGACAAAATTACTCCCGGAATGCTGATGGCCGCCATGAGACTGAACATTCCGACTATTTTCGTTTCAGGTGGACCTATGGAAGCAGGCAAACTGGATGGACAACAGCTCGACCTTATAGATGCTATGATAAAGTCAGCTGATGATTCTGTTTCTGATAGGGAAGTAAGTTTAATAGAAAAGGCAGCTTGTCCTACTTGTGGTTCTTGCTCGGGTATGTTTACGGCAAATTCAATGAACTGCCTGAACGAAGCTATCGGATTAGCTTTGCCCGGCAACGGGACTATCGTAGCTACACATGCTAATCGTATGCAGTTGTTCAGGAATGCGGCAAAACAAATAGTTACTAATGCCTATCGTTACTACAGTGATGGAGACGAGTCGGTTCTTCCCCGCAAAATTGCAACAAAAACGGCTTTCCTTAACGCTATGACACTGGATATAGCTATGGGAGGTTCTACAAATACCATCCTTCATCTTTTAGCCATTGCTCAGGAAGCCGAAGTGGATTTTACAATGGATGATATTGACAAATTGTCCCGTAAAACACCATGTCTTTGCAAAGTCGCTCCCAATACACAGAAATATCATATACAGGATGTAAACCGAGCAGGTGGCATTTTAGGTATTATGAAAGAACTGGATAGAGCCAAGTTGATAGATACTTCTGTTTCAAGGGCTGATGGTCTTACACTTGCCCAAGCCATTAGTAAATATGATATTACAAAAAATACAATTATAACCAGAGATGCAGAGCTTACATACAAATCGGCTCCCGGCAACCGTTTCAATCTTGTAATGGGATCTCAGGATAATTATTTCCCTACACTCGATATAGACAGGGAAGCAGGCTGTATCCGTAATTTCGAACATGCCTATACGAAAGATGGCGGGCTTGCTATACTGAAAGGGAATATTGCCCTGAACGGATGTGTTGTAAAGACGGCAGGGGTTGACGAGAGCATCTTCAAATTTAAGGGAACCGCAAAAGTATTTCATTCGCAGGATGCAGCATGTGAGGGTATTCTGAAGGGTGAAGTTGTTGCCGGAGATGTGGTCATCATTACATATGAAGGGCCAAAGGGTGGACCTGGTATGCAGGAAATGTTATATCCTACGTCCTATATTAAGTCGAAGCATTTAGGGAAAGCATGTGCTTTAGTTACAGATGGCCGTTTCTCGGGTGGTACATCCGGTTTGTCTATCGGCCACGTTTCTCCCGAAGCCGCATCGGGAGGTGCAATTGGTTTGGTTCGTAACGGCGATATTATAGAAATAAATATTCCTAAACGTTCCATCAATGTGAAATTATCTGATGCAGAACTGGAAGCACGACGTCAGGAGGAATTAGCAAAAGGTAAAGATGCATTCAGGCCAAATCGTGAGCGTTATGTATCCAAAGCGCTGAAAGCCTATGCAAGCATGGTGAGTTCGGCTGATTTGGGAGCAATCAGAATTGTAGAATAAATTCGGGTATAAATGAGTCAAGTAGCCAATTCTACCATATTAAACAATAGAATGGATATTGTATTTTGTATCGATGATAATTATATCATGCCTTGTGGAGTTACGATAATCTCTTTATTGGAAAACCATAAGGACAATATGATTACTTTTCATACTGTAGGTTTGGAACTTAAAGAAGAGTCTAAGAAAAAGCTATCATCCGTTTGTTCCCGGTATCGTAATGCTTCGATATTATTTTACGATGTAAGTAAGGAATCTTTAGATTCATATAAATTATCCTTGCAAAATTCCAGACATCTGAGTTTAGCTACATATGCCAGACTTTTCATCGAAAATATGTTGCCGCATGATGTGGATAAAGTTTTGTACCTGGATTGCGATCTGATAGTTGTTAATAATTTGTCTGAATTATGGAATACGGACATCGATGGTTATGCAATTGCCGGAGTACCGGATTTTTACATCTGCAGTTCGCGTCCGGATACTTTTCAGAGATTGGATTACTCCAGTGTAAAAGGATATGTGAATGCCGGAGTATTGCTTATTAATCTGAAATACTGGAGAGAGAAAAAGCTAATAAACGTTTTCCTTAGCTTTATTAAAGAAAAGTATGACTATCTGGCATTCCATGATCAGGATGTTATCAATGGAACACTGTATGACAGCAAATTGTTTCTGCCGATAAGGTTTAATATTCTCAATTCATATTATATGTCTGTGAATAACGATATAAACGGCCATGAAGATGAAGTTTATGAGGCACTGGCAGATCCTGCGATCATCCATTATACATCACCGGAAAAGCCTTGGCTCAGACTTAGCATGCATCCGCTGAATCGGGAGTTTATAAAGTATAAAAAACTGTCTCCTTGGAAAGACGAGGCTTTAGCCTGGCCGAATATAAGCCTAAGCAGAAAATTTAGATATTACAAAAGAAAGGTATTGTATGCATTGGGTTTGAAAAAGCCGAAATATATGGACGTAAGAAAAGATTCCGGCACCGGAAAATATAATATAAAAAAAGGTAAAACATGGATAACAATAAAATAACAGGAAGTGAAGCCCTTATCCGTTCTTTGATAAATGAAGGGGTAGATACTATATTCGGATATCCGGGAGGCGCTATTATGCCCGTATTCGATTGTTTATACGATTTCAAAAAAGAGATTAATCATATCCTTGTTCGTCACGAACAGGGTGCGACACATGCAGCACAAGGTTATGCACGCACATCGGGTAAGGTTGGCGTGGCTCTGGTCACCTCCGGCCCCGGAGCGACGAATGCTGTTACAGGTATCGCCGATGCTATGCTCGACAGTACGCCTATGGTTGTGATATCCGGTCAGGTTGTTTCTTCCCTGCTGGGCAGCGATGCCTTTCAGGAAGCCGATGTTGTAGGTATTACCCAGCCTATTTCGAAATGGTCGTATCAGATACGCCGTCCCGAAGATATGGCATGGGCGGTTGCCAGAGCATTTTATATAGCCTCTACCGGTCGTCCCGGTCCGGTTGTGCTTGATATAACCAAAGATGCTCAGTTTGGAAAGGTGGATAATTACACATATGAAAAGGGAGCGTTTATACGCAGTTATCAGCCTAAACCCGACATAAAGGATGCTGAGATAGAAGTTGCCGCGCAGATAATAAATGAGGCGAAGAAGCCTTTGGCCTTAGTAGGACAGGGGGTCATTCTGGGTAATGCCGAAAAAGAACTGCTTGCTTTTCTTGAAAAATCGGGTATTCCTGCTGCATCTACCATACTGGGACTCTCGGCTATACCATCCGATCATCCGCAACATGTAGGTATGCTGGGCATGCATGGTAACATCGGTCCTAATCGTAAAACGAATGAATGTGATGTGTTGATTGCCATCGGGATGCGTTTCGATGACCGTGTAACCGGAGATTTGAAGACATATGCCAAACAGGCGAAGATCATACACTTCGATATAGACAAGGCTGAAATAAACAAAAATGTAACAGTGACTGCCCGTGTATTGGGAGATGTAAAAGATTCTTTGCCAAAAATTACAGAGCAACTTAAAGGAAATAAATTCCCGGAATGGTTGTCTGAATTTAAAGCCTGCGATGATGAGGAATATAATTTTGTAATCAAAGATGAACTACATCCTGAATCCGGCAAGTTGAAAATGGGTGAGGTTATTAATAAAGTATCTGAGGCTACGAATAATGACGCGGTGCTTGTTACAGATGTAGGGCAACACCAGATGATGGGAGTTCGCTATTTTAAATACAACCGTAGTCGTAGCGTAGTTACTTCCGGTGGATTGGGTACCATGGGATTTGGTCTTCCGGCAGCTATCGGAGCTAAATATGGCGCTCCTGACCGTACTGTATGCCTGTTTGTTGGTGATGGCGGTATACAAATGACCATACAGGAACTGGGTACTATTATGCAAACGGATATTGATGTTAAAATCGTAATTTTGAATAATCACTTTCTGGGAATGGTACGTCAGTGGCAGGAACTTTTCTTTGATGAGCGGTATTCCGAAACTGTAATGAAAAACCCTGATTTTGTAAAAATTGCCGAGGCATATAACATTCCGGCCAAGAAGGTGGATACAAGAGAAGAATTGGATAAAGCTATAGCCGACATGTTAAATCATAAAGGCTCTTATTTGCTGGATGTACAGGTAGAGACTAAAGGAATGGTATATCCAATGATTCCGGCAGGTACATGTGTGACAAATATATTATTGGGGAATGAATAATTAATTCGCAAATTCGGATATTCGCAAATTAAAAAATGAATGAGAGATATATTCTATTTTCGATATTTGCCGATATGCTAATTTTCAAATTTTCAAATTAAAAATTATGCAAGATAAAACATTATATACAGTAACCATATTCTCGGAGAATACAGTCGGGCTGCTCAGTCAGGTAACCAGTGTATTTACCCGTCGCCAGTTGAATATAGAGACTCTATCCGTTTCACCATCGGCCCTGAAGGGCATACATAAATTTACAATCACCGTCTTTTGCGATGAGGAGATGATTAAGAAGGTTGTTCTGCAGGTCGATAAACGTGTAGATGTTCTGAAATCATATTATAATACAAATGATGAGTTGATACATCAGGAGATTGCTCTGTACAAACTGTCTACTCCCGATTTTCTGAAAATCGAGTCGGTAGAAGGACTTATCAGGAAATATAATGCGCGAATTCTGGATATAAATGAAAATAGCGTGGTTTTAGAGAAAACCGGACATTATCAGGAAACACAGGATTTGTTTGAAGAATTGAGTAAAACCATAGGTGTCCTACAGTTTATCCGTTCCGGACGAGTGGCGATCACTAAATCCAAAATAGAGCGCCTGAGCGATATGCTGGCCGAACTGGATAAAAAATACGAAGCAGATAAGTAATGAGTTGTTAACAGATTTGAGTATTTTTACAAATCGTTATTAACTTAATACTAACTCATATACTTATAACATGATGACTCCTATTGGCCGATACGAATTCGGAATTGACGCGTACTTAACAGATTTCAGAGGAAAAGCTACATTGCCGATGATTGGCGGATTTATGCTTCAGGCAGCAACAAAGCATGCCGAAGAACGTGGATTCGGCTATTCTGCAATGACATCCCAACAACGGGTTTGGGTGCTTTCCCGAATAGCGATCGAAGTATTTGAATATCCGAAAAACGATACGGTAATGG
>X355_Hoffmanns_Two_toed_Sloth__coassemble_2422_pt1 | contig 12302 bp, 5 predicted proteins | sample X355_Hoffmanns_Two_toed_Sloth__metabat2_low_PE_021 | metagenome-assembled genome bin X355_Hoffmanns_Two_toed_Sloth | reverse complement strand
GTATGAAAATATAGAAAATAAATTGACATTAAAAGATCTGGCAACGTATTTTGGCTATTCAGAATCTTATTTTTATCGTCTTTTTTTTAAGGAAATTCAATATGCCCCGGTGGAGTATTTTAATCAGTTGAAAATACAAAGGGCTTGCCAGTTGTTAAAAAGTACGAACATGAAAATTAGCCAGATAGCCTTAAAGCTGGCATTTGATGATCCTTATTATTTTAGCCGTATTTTTAAAAAGACAGTAGGACAGTCTCCCAAAGCTTATCGGCAATCGGATTATGAGTGGAATTCAAAATTGCTGCCAATCAGGTAGTACACAATACCTAACAATTGTAATATTAACAACATTACTATTCATCACGCGTGAATTAAACCCTCCTGATTCGATTAAATCAAATTCTTATAAGGATGTGGATAATCATTGCCCATTGTCTTTTTATACTCTGTAATAAATGTCTGATACCTGATCCGAGCTTCATCATTCATCTTTAGCTTCTGCAAAGCTTTGGTTTGGTAGATCAGCGCTTCATCATTGAATGGATCTATAGAAAATAAGACATCTGCAAGATCAATCGTTGTCTGATAGGCCTCTGATATGAAACTTTTTTCTATCTCTTTCAATAATACAGGTTCTAGCCTATGTTCCATCTCTACCTTAAGAGGGTCAAAGAGTGCTTCATCAGAAGATTTCAAGAACTTTCCCCGTGTTAATATCGCTATCAGTTCTTCCCGATTCTCATCTATTTTATTTGTTGAAATGATATCGATACATCTTACAAAATCACAATAGCATTCCGACTCCAGTATGATTTTGAAAAAGCCTTTATCATGGACGAATTCGATGCCGTCAAGTTCTCCCAGAACTTTGCGTAAATGATTTATAGTCACATTTCTGGAGTTTTTAACCTTATCCTTAGGTCTGTCGGGCCATAATATATTGCTGAGTCGCTGTGATGTAATACCACCCTCCATACTGTATTCCAGAATAAGGCAAAACATCTGTTTCAGCCGTACAGAAAACATGTAAGTTATATCCTTACCCGATCTGTCCCGTACTGTAAAATCACCGAAAAGATAAATCGAATTAGGCCGAAGGACGGTCTGTCCTGCTTTCTTGTTGTTGGGTTGGTGTTTTATATTGTGTACTTTTTTATAAGATTTTCGCTTAAAAAAGAGAATTGTAACAGTTGTAATGATTACACAGGAAATAACTATCACCAGTATAGCACTCTTTTCACTGGAATGCTCATAGCTGACCAGATCTTCGGCTGTTATGGGCGGAAATGCAAGGGAGTAAACCTTCAGGTCGGAAACAATATCATCATCAAATTCCTGAACAATGGCATACAGACAATTGAGTTGTTTGTCATAATACAGATTGGCATTTGTAGTAATACGATCTGAATGTATAGGAATTGAATTTCCGAGGATTTTATAACTCCCGTCTTTTAATGAGAACTGGTAAAGCCTGAGGTATGAGTCGGAAAAATGTTCCGGATAGCATAAAGTATAAAAGCAGGAGTCATTGAGTATTACCATTCCCCTCACAGGAACCACATTGTCTTCGGTCCATGGTATTTCCCAGCGCTTTGTAACCTGTCTTGTTGTCAGGTTAATCTCATGCAGATCATAGAAATATTTTCGTCCTACAACTTGTTCTCCGGATTCATTACCCATACCTCCGAATATGTATATGGAATTTGTTTTCTCCAGATATCCAAGAGATGAAAAATATCGAGGGAAAATGGTATCTCCCTTAAAATCTTCAAGTATTTCCCACTTTTTAGAATTTAAATCGAAAGAATAAAAATTTTTATTATAATGCATATTACCGAATCCCCCGAATATTGTATACCGGGAAGTGGATGGATCAAAATAAGAATCATGATGATGTAGCTGGGATAGAAGTTCATCGGTAGATTCTGTTTCCCAGTCTTCAAGATGGGTCAAATCGATACTCGCCATGGTTACCTCCTCCGGTACTCTCTCATTATAAACCTCATATGCGTATAGCCTGTTGTTTTCTGTATTAATAAAATTAGTACCTAAGGCTAGCCGTACAGGGCATTTATTACTAAAAACCCTCATACTTGTTTTTCTTGATCTGACATTATATATATAAATCGAATCCCGGTTAAAATAATATATTTCTTTCCTTTCCGGATTGTAATTTGCCCCGGCTACAGTTTTAGATTTAAATGAGGCTAAAAATGACCAGTGGTACGAATCGTTAATCAGCCATCTTGGATTAGAAACGTCACCTAAAGCATTACCATTCAAATCATGAACAATATTACCTTCGCTCTCCTTTAATGGAAAAGAATACATTTCCTGATTTCCCGCGGACAGATCTTTAATAGCAAAAGAGGGTACATCAATAATGTGGTCACTCTTACCAAAAACAATGACAGGATAATACTTGTCAGGAAGATTTGCATTCCCTACGCCGAATGTATGATTGTGGATGGTAAGCTTGATAGAATCATTTTTCAGGTCGAATGATATTTTCATTTTAAACCAGTGAACATTGAGAAGTTCATCCATATCTATCTCGGCAGTGATGAGGCTACTCTTTCCTTCTTCATTAAATTTGAAGATATGATTTTGCCCCTGACCGTCATAAAACAGATTATAGATTTTATTGCTGTTCTTATTCTTAATCCGTATAATATATCCTATTTGTGTGTCCGGGTAAAGAGACAGATTGCACTCAATATTGAAATATTGTGAGAATTCGACATCTTTATTGCTAAAGACATTATAGGATGTCCGCTTATCTATTGGTACTTCTCCGCCGTTAAATTTCAGCCCTTGTGAAAATGATTCAGGCGAAACTAAATAACCTAAAATGAGGAATATATAACACAGATATTTGCAAAGAGAAGTTTTTGCGACTGCTAATGTTTTTATCATGGCTATGTAATAACTGAAATCAGAAATTGATTTTGACGATAAAGATATTAAAAATCCTTTAAACCAAAAAAATGCTGGGGTAAACGTACGAAAAGAGACTCTACATTCATAATTTATTACCCTTTGCTATTTTTACATTTATTAACCGAGTACTGTTAAAAAGTAACAAACGTAACAACTTTTGCAGTGAACAGTAGCAGTCATCAGTTAACAACTTGTATCTTGTATCTCATATAACATTCAACTTGTTAAAAAGTAACAAAGGTAACAACCTTTACAGTGAACGGTCAACAGTTAGCAGTCAACAGTTCTTAAAATGTAAAAACTTTGCGCCTTAGCGTGAAACAAAACAGGGCGCCAGCCAACCCGTAACTTGTAACTGCCCGCAGGGCGCAGTAACTCGTAACTTTCAAAAAAAGGTAACACATGTAACACTTTTTTTAGCTTTTTACATGTGTCTCTTTTTAGTTTTTCACTCTTCTTTCTTTCCCCCTCCAAGGTCCAGGGGGCCTGTTCAATCTTTCAAAGAACTATAAGTTAATACTAACAGCTATAAGCTATATACATAGATAAAGTATTTTCCAAAAGATTAAATTTCGTGCATTTACCCTAAAACGAAACTTGGCTTCTACAAATAAAAAGCATAAAATAGGCAGGTTAATGATTTTTTATGACTAATAATCCTCTTTTAACCCAAAATTTAACCCTTTAACTATAATATTTGATATAGAATACTATGTCGTTGACTTCGGCTGATTCTAAACTGAAAACTAAAGCATAAAGCATATTGTGTCTAGTACTTTACTTTTTAATCAACTCCTTATATTAAGTGAATAACATGAAACTAGTGAAAATTTTGAGAGTTTTTATGTTTATTGTCTTGCTTGGTACTATAACAAGTTCCTGTTTAGCAATGACAGCTGCATGTAGTGATAATACTGAAGTCGATAATGACGGAGGCGGTAATAATTCCGGAATTATCCGGTCAGACCACCTTGCGGAGCAAAACATCCTCCGGTCGATGCAGCTGGTAGACAGTGCAGTGTCTTATCACTTTAAGGGGGAAGGCATGGCAATGTCGAGATATTATAATCCTTATACAAATTCGAATGTAAATAAGGATGGAACAGATGAAAAAGGCAGTGTATGGATGTATACAAGCTCTATCGAGGCCGTGAATGCAATTTTGCATGGACTGAAAGCCCATAAGGAGAACGGCAGGGCAGAACTGTACGACAAGCATTTTAACCGTTATACAGCCTTGTTGGCTAAACTATATGATAATATAGCATATTACAAGGGCACGTTCCGTCTGACCTCATATACTCAAACGAAAGACTGGTCCGTATATGGAGTAGACAGGGGAAATGCTAAAGGAACGGCACAGGTGGAAGGTATCTATAATGTATATGACGATCAGCAATGGTTAATGAGGGAACTGATCGAAGCCTATAGGCTGACGGGAACCTATACTTACCTGACAGAAGCGGAATATCTGGCCGAATATGTATTGGATGGTTGGGATTGTGTCCTCGATACCAATGGAAAAGAGTACGGAGGTATTCCATGGGGACCGAGCTATGTAACAAAGCATTCATGTAGCAATGGGCCTGTAGTAAGTCCGCTGGTATGGTTGCACGAACTGTATAAAGGTAAGAATGATGAAATTTCTTATAAATATATAGCAACTGACGGCAGCCGCAAAACCGCTACACTAAAGAAAAGCGACTATTACTTAAAATTTGCAAAGGCTGTTTATGCCTGGCAAAAGACCAATTTGCTACGCGAGGATGGAGTATATCACGACATGATGGGTGGCTGTGATCCTGACTGCAATGTAGCATATGAAACCGTAAATGGCGTGACATACCGCAAGCATACCAACCTGCGCGATCGTGTGGGAGCTGCCTATTCATACAATTGCGGCTCCATGCTTTCCGGTGCAGCCGACTTGTATCGTGCAACAGGAGAAAATACATATGTGGAAGATGCCAAAAAATTGTCGGATGCCAGTTTCAAATATTTTGCTAAACAGGGAGTAAATAAGCCCGGGTATTATACATATGATATAATAGGTTTCAACAACTGGTTTAATGGAGTGCTGATGCGTGCATATGTCGATGTATATCCTTCATACAATAATGCGTCTGCATACGTCGATAGTTTCCAGAAGAACCTGGATTACGGGTATGAAAACTTCTTCTATAAAGGATTTCTTCCTCCTGATTTATTAGCAGGGTGGACCCGTGAAAATGGCAATAACAGGGTGGAAGGTATGTTTACCTTTGCTTTTGCTGCCGAATACGCTACCCTGGCACGGTACGAATTGGAAAAAAATAACTAATTCAGAAAATATTGTAGTAATTTTATTGATTACTAACTTTAAAAAATAAAGAATATTTCCTACCCCTCTTTTTTTGAAATTTGTATCGATTCGGAACAACAATTAAGAATAAATTTGGATATAGCTATGAAAAAGAATGTATTGATCTTATTCCTTTTTGGTCTCACTCTTCTACCGAAAGCCCAGATCAAAGACAATGTTAAAACTACATTCCAGACTTCACGCGAGTGGAGGCCGACAATAGATAACAGGGCAGATGCCGTTATGGTATATGGAGTAGGTGGAAATCCTTCCGACAAATCAAAAAGGATACCCTTCGAAGAGCGTGTGCAGTCTTGGCGTGATAAGGGTTATATAGTACACTTCATGACAGGGATAGCATGGGGTGAATATCAGGAATACTTTACCGGCCGGTGGGATGGAAAAATGCATCTGGACGAAGGGCAGGTACAACAAAATGGTGATACAATATGGCACGGGCATATGGTACCTTATATTGTTCCCACTGAAAATTATTTAAAATACATAAAAGAGAAACATGTGAAGCGGGTCATTGATGCCGGTATCGACGCCATCTTTATGGAAGAACCCGAATTCTGGGCTCGTGCAGGTTATAGTGAAGCCTTTAAGCGGGAATGGAAAAGTTACTATGGCTTTGATTGGAGGCCGCAACATGAGTCTCCCGAAAATACTTATTTATCCAGTAAACTGAAGTACCAATTATATTATAATGCTTTGAAAGAAGTATTTACATATGCCAAAGAATATGGTAAGAGTAAAGGAATGAATGTGAAGTGCTATGTACCTACACATTCGCTTGTTAATTATTCGCAATGGATGATTGTCAGTCCCGAAGCCAGTTTGGCCTCTCTGTCGTGTGTCGACGGTTATATAGCGCAAGTGTGGACGGGTACGTCACGCGAACCAAACTATTATAACGGTAAGGCAAAAGAAAGGGTGTTCGAAACAGCTTTTCTGGAATACGGATCAATGGAATCCATGACAGCCCCCACAGGACGTAAAATGTTTTTCCTGACCGATCCCATTGAAGACTGGCCGAGAGACTGGGCAGATTATAAAAAGAACTATCAGGCAACCTTTACGGCACAATTATTATATCCCAATATAGCGGATTATGAAATAATGCCTTGGCCCGAGCGCATTTATGAAGGACTTTACAGGACTAGCCCGGATAGTGACCGGCGGGAAAGAATACCGAGACATTATTCTACCCAGATGCAGGTGATGATAAACTCTTTGAATCATATGCCTTTGTCGGACAACAAGGTAACAGGATCTGCCGGAATAAGTGTATTGATGGCTAATTCGCTGATGTTTCAGCGGTTTCCTACACATGTAGGGTATGAAGATCCTCAGTTGTCGAACTTCTACGGGCAGGCTTTACCTTTCCTGAAACGGGGAGTACCTGTGAAAACAGTTCATATTGAAAATTTAGGCTATAAAGAGGCCTTGGCCGATACCAAGGTATTACTTATGACTTATTCGAATATGAAACCTTTGTCGCCGGAAGCTCATACGCATATTGCCCAATGGGTAAAAGACGGTGGTGTACTGATATATAGTGGCCTCGACAGCGATCCGTTCCAGACTGTACTGGAATGGTGGAACACAGGGGGCAATAACTATGCGGCTCCTTCCGGCCATTTGTTTGAGCAGATGAACATTGCAACGTCGCCTAAAGAAGGAGAATATAGCTACGGAAAAGGAGCTGTATATATTATCAGGACTGATCCGAAGAATTTTGTGTTGGAAAATGATAACGACAAGCAGCTGATTGATGTTGTGAGAAGAATGTATGAACAGAAGGCGAAAGCGGGCAAGTTGCTTTTCAAAAATAATTTTTATCTTCAAAGAGGAGTTTATGACCTGGTTGCCGTTCTGGACGAGAGTATTGGTAACGAGCCGTATCAGATAAAGGGGACTCTTATAGACCTCTTTGACCCTAAATTACCCGTATATAAATCTAAGATTATACAGCCCGGCGAGCAGGCATTCTTCTTAAATATAGACAGAGTACCGGATAAACAAAGACCGCAGGTCCTTGCCGCAGCATCCAGGGTTTATGAAGAAAGAATGGAAAAGAATTCTTATTCGTTTGTAGCAAAGAGTCCTGTTAATACTACAAATATATCGAGGATTTTACTTCCCCGAAATCCGGTGAGCGTGCGGGTTGAAGGTAAAGAAGAATTGGTTACCGGTGCCTGGGATCAGCAGTCCAAAACTTATTTGCTGGAATTTGAGAATAATCCTGAAGGTGTATCAGTGAATATAAAATGGTAACTTATATACATACGCAGGGAAAGTTAAAAAAAAGTACGTTGTTCTATCGGAAATAAGGAAAGATAGACAGAACAAATAATAATGAGCAGGATATATTTTACTTTGCCGTCCGTTAGCTAAGGGTGGCAGGGTAAAATATATTCTGCTTTAATAGTAAAAGCCAGATTAATATTATCAGGAAAGGTTTCGCTTAAATATTAGCGGGAAAATAAATTACAATAACTTTAAATTCTTATTTTTGCAGGCAAACAATTTCAGATTTAGAATATTATGGAAGAAACGACAGTTAAGAGAAACAGTCATGGTGTGAATCTGTAAATATTTACTTACCATACTTTTATTCCTATTCGTCAGTTCCAACAATTGTTACCAGCAACAAGATATATACGAGTTCAACAGACTCGAAGTTGAATGTAAGAACTATTTTCATTTTTAATGAGAGATCCTATTGATAATTTTGTAGATGACTCTTCCTTATGGAAAAGCTTTCTGGCCGGAAATGATGTCGCATTTACTCATATTTATAAAAAATATGTCCAGACTTTGTTTCACTATGGTATGCAATTTTCATCAGATAGGGAACTTGTAAAAGATTGTATTCAGGATATCTTCATTAATTTATATGATAATAAAGAAAAGATAGGCTTTACCGATAACATAAAATTCTATCTATTCAGAATCTTGAAAAATCATCTGATAAATGCCTTAAAACGTAATCAAACTCATATAGCGTTTCTTGATTCTCAGGAGAAGCAGGCAGAAGCTTATACAGAAGACACCGCCGAAACATTGCTGATAGATATTGAAGTGGATATGTATGTTAAAGCAACTGTGGACAAAGTGATGTCTCTGCTCACTATCAGGCAACGGGAGATTATATACTATCGTTTTGTGGAGAGCATGAGTATTGACGAAATCAGCATTCTTACAGAAATGAATTATCAGTCTGTAGCGAATGTCATACAACGGTCGTTAAAAAAAATAAGAAGTTTCTGTAAAAAAACAGAATAAAATTGAGTATAAAAAGAAGGTGTCTTTGTTTACTTAATAAATGAACAAAAAAGGTATGCCTGGGAATACTCAAGAATCAGATTATTTGAATTATTCATTTGAAGATTTCCTTCAAGACGATTTCTTTATTTCTTCTGTCAAAGAACCATCCGAAGAATCTGAAATTTTTTGGACAAATTTTCAGGACAGAGGGCCAGATAATATACAAGAGTATGTACTTGCAAAACAATATCTCCAATCTATAGCTGTTCCGGCTGATCCTCTGTCTGATGATGAAATATCACATATGTGGAATAATATTTCTTCACATAGAGAGGAGAATAAGAAACGTAAGAGAGGAAAGCTACTGTTTATTGTTATAGGAGTGGCTGCAAGTATAGCTGTACTGGTCATCTCATTCCCTTTTTTAATGGATATATTTTCCCATAAAGATGCATCAGATATAATCGCTTACGCGGATAAAAATAAAGTAGAGGTGCCCGATAATTCTGAAATACAACTTGTTATATCTGATAATAAGACTATACTTTTTGAAGAAAAAGAAGCGACAATTACTTACAACCAAAATGAGATAAAAACAGAAAAAGGAGTTCTTGAAAAAGAAGAGTCTGTAACAATACATCAATTGATTATACCAAAAGGTAAACGCTCTGTACTTACCTTGTCCGATGGCTCCAAGTTATGGGCTAATGCCGGTTCGAGGGTTATTTATCCGAGTGAATTCGGTAAAGATAAAAGAGAAATATATGTCGATGGTGAAATATTTGTCGAAGTTGCTAAAGATGCAAACAAGCCTTTTTTTGTCAGGACCAAAGATATGAGCGTACAGGCTCTGGGTACGAGCTTCAATGTCATGGCTTATGAATCTGATGCTTTGAAACGGGTTGTTTTAGTCTCGGGTATAGTAAAAGTAGAAACTAAGGAATCTAAAGGTACCGTATTGAATCCCAATACAATGTTCCAGTATCAGGGAGGCGATGAAAAGATAATTCCTGTAGAAGCAGATAAATATATCTCCTGGATAAAAGGGCTTTACCTGTTCCGGAATGAAAGACTGGGAGTCGTATTCGAACGATTGTCGAGATATTATGGAATAAAAATAGAATGCAGTCCGGAAGCTTCAATGATAAGATGTTCCGGAAAACTGGATTTGAAAGATAATATTGAGGAAATAATGAAAGGATTGTCTTTTGACGGGAAAATCATTTATTCTCAGGACGGAAATGTGTATAAAATAAATAAAGGCCAATGAGAAAATACCATTTAAAATAAGTATTAACCTTAAATCAGTAAAATGCCTATGTAGATGAAGCTTACGAAAAAAATTGGATGGTAGTACCAGTACCATCCAATAGAATTTAAATTGTTAAAACTGTACAAAGTCTAACCTTTAAATCATAACAAATGTATGATAAAAAAATGTTCTTTTAGCATAAAAGATGCTAATATTAGAAAAATATTGCGGATTATGAGACTGATTATATGTTTCCTGCTACTGGGAATAAATCTGTCATATGCCGTGGAAAGTTATTCTCAGACAACAAGAATCTCCGTTAATTTAAAGAATACACCCTTAAAAGAAATTTTCTCAGAAATAGAGAAAAACAGTGAGTATGTTTTTTTCTATTATGATGAATCTGTGGATTTGAACAAAAGTATGACCATAGATATAAAAGGTCAGACTATCGACAAAGTATTGAAAGAGCTTTTTAAATCCACTGATTATATTTACACAGTATCCGACAGGCAGGTATTTGTATCCAGACAGCCGGCACCTGCTACTTCCCGGCAAAATCAGAATAAAATTACTGTCAGGGGAAATATAACGGATATGAAAGGTGAACCTTTGATCGGAGTTTCTATTATTGTTAAGAGTAATCCAAGTACAGGCACAGTTACAGATACCGACGGAAATTATTCAATAAATGTACCCGATAAATATACTGTACTACAGTACAAATACATAGGATTTATTCCTAAAGAAGAAACTGTAGGTGAGCGTAAAATAGTAAATGTAATAATGCAGGAAGATGTCGGGCAGCTGGACGAAGTCGTAGTTGTCGGATACAGTACTCAGAAGAAAGAATCTGTAGTAGGCTCTATTTCCACTATCGAACCCGGAAAGCTTGCAGCCGGAACTACCCGCTCGATGAGCAATAATCTTGCAGGGCAATTAGCCGGTGTTATTGGCGTACAACGATCGGGTGAGCCCGGTTATGATAATTCCAATTTCTGGATACGCGGTATCAGTACATTTCAGGGAAATAGGAATCCTTTAGTGCTGATTGACGGTATTGAGCGTTCCCTGAATAATATCGATCCTGAAGAAATTGAATCTTTCTCTGTCTTGAAAGATGCGTCTGCCAGTGCAGTATATGGGGTGAGAGGCGCAAATGGAGTAATACTCATCAATACAAAACGCGGACGTGTGGGTAAGCCTACCGTTTCTTTTAAGATGGAGCAGGCAATAACACAACCGACTAAGATACCTGAATTTGTCGGTGCAGCCGATTACCTCGAAGTAATGAACAGCATACGTCACGAGAGTGGAAAAGAGCCGATGTATAGCCATCAGCATATCGATAATATTAGAAATGGTGTAGATTCAGATCTATATCCGAGCGTGGACTGGATGGACGCAATACTTAAAGATTTCGGTACTAATACCAGAGCTTCTATCGATATTAACGGAGGATCGGAGGTCTTGCGCTATTCTTTTGTGGGCGCTTTTTACCATGAAGGTGGAATTCTTGAAAGAGATAAAAACCAGGGATGGAATTCTTCTCTCAGACTGAACAGATATAATATGCGTTCCAATGTGGATATAAATCTGACCCCTACTACTTTGGTAAGGTTCAATATAGGAGGCTATATGCAGGAACGCACATCTCCGCCGCAGAGTATTGATAACCTTTTTGCAATGGCATACCAGACACCCCCATATCAGCATCCCACACGTTATTCTACAGGTGAAATCCCGCAAGTACCACAACGGGTGAATCCATGGGCATTACTCACTCAAACGGGTTATGAACGTGTGGTACAGAGTAAACTTGAATCTCTGTTTGTAGTGGAACAGGATTTGAAAATGTTTCTTCCCGGATTGAAAATAAAAGGAACATTCTCCTTTGATAATTATTCCGATAATAGTGTGAAGAGAGGTAAGAGTCCCGATTATTATAATCCTGCTACAGGGAGAGATCCCGAAACAGGCCAATTGGAACTCGTTGTTTCTTCATATGGACAGGAATTTCTGGATCATTCTGTAGGAGCTAATTTTGGTAATAAAAATACCTATCTGGAAGGTACGCTTACATATGACAATACATTCGGAGACCATACTGTAAATGCTCTTTTCTTATATAATCAGCGTAATTATGACGACGGAGGCAAACTACCGTTCCGTTTTCAGGGAATAGCGGGTCGCATGTCATATACGATGAAGGGACGATATATAGGCGAGTTTAATTTCGGTTATAATGGTTCTGAAAACTTTGCTAAAGGCAAGCGTTATGGTTTCTTCCCTTCTGTTGCTGCCGGATGGATTTTATCAGAAGAGCCCTTTATGCAAGGCGTAAGAAATACCTTGTCTAAAGTAAAATTCAGAGGATCGTGGGGGCTTGTCGGAAATGACCGTTTCAAGATAGGTGATACGGAATATCGCTTCCCGTATATTTCTACCATAAATAATACAGATGGCTATGTATGGGGATATAATAGAGATGAATTC
>X355_Hoffmanns_Two_toed_Sloth__coassemble_2421_pt1 | contig 12304 bp, 4 predicted proteins | sample X355_Hoffmanns_Two_toed_Sloth__metabat2_low_PE_021 | metagenome-assembled genome bin X355_Hoffmanns_Two_toed_Sloth | reverse complement strand
TCTTTTACCTCTGTATAGTTATAGCGGTTTGTTGCATCAAACGTAACAGAAGTGCGTACCCCGAATCTGATAAAATATTTTCGTGCATAGTCCGGGAAAGACTTTGATGCCGACGAAGTATTTATTGTAAAAGTAGTTCCGTTAGGTCCTAAAATTTCAGATGCTCCCACCCCCATTCTGGCGGGATCGCATTTAACCGAATAATTAGGACTATAGCTGAAATCTCCCACATAGTCGGTCTCGCTAATAAATAGCCATCCTTCAACCAAAGGTTTCTGATATGTCGCGTTATTAGATCCGTATGTAACTTTTACCTTAACGGTTACAGTTCTGTCCGCATTTACAACCGGTTCGCCATCCCATTCTATACGAAGGATAGGTTCTACCTCATACGTTTTTTCCACTGTACCGCTAATGGTCATCTTTTCTTCAGGTAGCGGAACGAATGCACCGGATGGTGTAATTCCATATTCACCTTTGAATACCTTTGTATTATTGAATGTACCATCCATTTTACAGTTAAAGTCATACGGTTGAGGTGTATCGCTCCAGCTATACTCCATCATCCTGATGCGCACGCCGGTATTCCCAATAGCTGTCTGGAAAGGCTTATTTGTTCCTTTTTCGACAAACTTACCTCTGAATGTCTCTTTAGGCTCGGGATAATTATCATCGGCACACGATGACATCCCCAAGAACATCGATAGAGACAAAGCAATATATATTATAGTATTTCTCATATCATCAATATTTTTGTTATTAATAACCCGGATTTTGTTTACAGTTCGGATTTTTAGTTATCTCACCTGTAGGTATTTGCTGATAATAATTCTTAGTATCAAAATTAAAAATATAGTTATTTCCGGCTTTTGATTCCATGAATCTTGAATCCAGAAAATATTTTTCAGCATCGGTGGAATAAAAGGCATATAAAACTCTATAGCGTCTGTTGGTTTGTTCATCATATATGACTCTCCAACGTTTCAAATCCCAATAAATCTTATGTTCGAAAGCAAGCTCTTTTCTTCTTTCTGTCCGTACAACATTAATATCACTCAAAGTAGCGGAACTTGCCAGCAAAGTCGCTCCTGCACGTCTTCTTATAAGATTGATACAACGAAATGCTTCTTCGCGATAGCTTTCTCCTGTCGACGCCGTACTTACACCTGCGAGAAATAGCTCGTTAGCAGCTTCTGCCCTGTTAAGCAATACCTCCGCATAGCGGATTTCAATCCAGCTCTGGCTCGACTTATTGCCATTATTATCTGTTTGGTTCGGATTCAAATATTTGCGAAGATAGAAACCACTGATATTTCCAAAATCCCACCCCGAAACGATACCGCTTTCTCCTGCTCTCTTCATCTTACTTACACCATCCTTCAACAAGATAGCATTAGCGGCCTGATTATTGAAAGAAAAATCGCTGGAAAGCTTCAAATTACTTGATTCGCCATATACTACATTATAATCGGTGACACTTCCCTCAGGCATAAGCGGACTAATACCTGTTCCTACGGTTCCCGTCCATATTCCGCGACGTAGATCTATCGTCTTACCCATGAACTGATCCATAGGGAGTATTACTGTTGCCCTCAGACGGGGTTCACAATTTGCGAAAGCGTCAAGCGGTGAATTATACAGTACATACTTGCCGCTGGCATCCAGATTTTTCAATTTTCCATTAGCATCCTTATCTATACCGTCAAACATCTCAACAAAGTCTAAAGTCGGGCAAATTTCCGAATTATTACCTCCCGAAGATGTCTGCATCGGTTGTGCCGAATCATCGAAACCATGCACCGATTCCGGATTTTTATAATATCTCACAAATATATTCTCCTTCGTATCTTTAAGGAATATATTAGTAAAATTAGTTGCTTGCGCAGTCTTATCTCCATCAACCCATTCCGCTTCATACAAGCCATAGGCCGTTGTTTCATCAAGTATTTTACTGGCTTCGTAAGCAGCTTTGAAATAATCATTTGCACGGGTAGACGGTATCCCGCATATTCTGACGCCATTATATACTTCACTGATAGTATTATACTTGGCTATAGATCCTGCATGAAGCATTGTACGTGATTTGAATGCAGCGGCTACATATCTGTTTGCACGTCCTTTCTGATTCGTTTTAGGCAAATTATTTATTGCATAATCCAGATCAGACGCAATAAGATCCCATATGGCCTCTTCCGAATCGCGGAAAAGCTTCGTACCCTCAACATCGACACTCGCCGGATAATCGATTACATAATCCACCTTAGGCACACCTCCATAACGCTTAACAAGTGAATAGTAAAGGAATGCTCTTATAAAGTAAGCCTCAGCCAGATAAGTATTATAGTTGGCCTGAGTATGTGCCGAAGCGTATTTGGGCAGAGTCTCTATAAATAAGTTCGCATCACGGATTGCCGAATAAGCATTATCCCAATAGCTTGCATGCTCACCTTCTGCTCCTTTAGTGTCACGGCCCAGAGCTTCACCGGTCAGACACGATTGTTGCTTATATTTTGTATCAGCATTATTGAACAGACCGCTTTTTTCATAATTGTACCGGAAATCTTCCATAGGAAGCGTGCTATACATCCGGGCAATATAACTCATCGTACCCTCTGTAGTACCGAATATATCCGGGTCCCCGATTATATTCTTAGGCGGGATATCCAAATCTGTACATGCCATGAAAAGGCCCAGACAAAGTAATAAAATATATTTTATTTGTTTCATAATATTAAATGTTTAGAATTTTACATTCATACCTACTGTTACAGTTTTGTTGAGCGGGTAACTATATCCATAATCACCTAATCCTCCCTTACTCTCGTCAGGATTTGTAAAAAATTCAGGATCGATATACTTTAATTTTGTAAATGTCAGTAGATTATATGAACTAACATATACCCTTACATTCTGTATATTCAAAGTCGAAAGCCATTTCTTCGGAAGCGTATATCCCAATTCGATATTCTTTAACCTTAAATATGCCCCGTTTTGAATATTAAATTCAGAATTGTAATTAGGGCTTGTACCTGTATAGGCATAATACCCGCTTATCCATTCTGTAGCAGGATCGTAAGGACTTGCTGTCGGGTCTGACGGACGCCAGCGATCCAAAAACTGAGTAAGAGCATTTGTGTCTGCCCATAAAGGTTGATATAAAAACTGTCTTGGAGCGACATAACGTTTACCCCCGCCTTGCCAAAGCATAGTAAGGTCTATTCCTTTCCACGATGCAGATATAGTGATTCCGTAATAAATAAGCGGTGTCATACCGTTCATCGCAAGCGGATGTACATCCAGGTCATTTATTTGTCCGTCGCCATTCCAGTCTTGATATTGATAATCTCCCATAGTTGTACCACGGCCGATGTAAACAGGGTTATGATATATCTGATCCCAGCTGGTGATACGTCCGTCTCCTCCATATCCCCACCATATATTATTGTAGCGGTCGTTGTTATTTTGGCGCCAGTTCAGATATGAGTTGCCTCGCTTCGATTGTTCGTAATAAATTGTTTTCACACGGGTAAACGACATATTACCTTTCACCTGATACTCAAAATCACCTATTTTATTGCGGTGGCTGAGTTCCAATTCGAAGCCTCTCGTAAGGTCACTGTTAAGATTTTCCTGCGGTTGAGCAGCACCTACGATTCCCGGAATCGATTGTGCCCGGGTTGCTAATAAACCTGTACGTTTTCTCTGAAAATACTCGGCAGTTAGTCCAAAAAGACCGTTCCACGCATCCATGTCCAGACCGATATTCAGCATATCGGATTTATACCAGGTAATTGCTGTGTTTGCCAATCCCTTATTGTTGGAACTATTAACAAATGATCCATCGAAAACATAACCGGAAGGTAAACCTGCACTATTGCCGCCCGAAGATGGATAGTAATATCCGGTCAAGAAATTATAGTCATTTGTTGAAGCATCATCAAGCATTCTGCCGTAAGATCCGCGTAATTTCAGATTATCAATGAATTTAAGCGGTGATTTCTTAAAGAATCCCTCTTCCGATATACGCCAGGCTGCCATAACCGCCGGAGTTGTTGCCCAACGGGAATTATCCGGAAATCTTGATGACGATTCATGTCGTAAAGTAAATTCGGCCAGATATTTCCCGGCAAAGTCATACTTAACACGGCCTACATAGGCATTATACGCGTAATCGTAAAGAGATGAAGCGGCTGTAGACTGATTAATCTGCATTTTGTCTGTTATACCGGTAAATAGTTGATCCAATGGCAATAGAAGCTGCCTGTTTCCATAAAAATTATCTCCTTCTCTATGTGTATTTTCATAGAGTGCCATTGCCGATACATTATGCTTGCCAAATTGCCTGTCAAAACCGAGCTGAACATTCCACAGAGTACCATCTTTACCATAAAAATAACGGGCTACCCTGTTAGGCGCATCACTCTGAGCATTCCATGTCTTGGCCGCGCCGCCCGAGTCGTAAAGTTTATAAGCTTTCATGAATTCTTTATTGTCATTCAATGTATAATCGTAGCTATACATACCTTTCACATACAAGCCTTTAACGAACGGCATATCATATCTTAGCGAAGCATTCGACTGGAACCATTTACTTTTGTATGAATTAGCACCTGTCATATCCTTGTTCATCATAGTTACCGGATTTTGCAGACCGCCATTGGTCGGTTGCCAGTATTGACCTTCCTCTTCATTGTAGTATACTTTATCCATCGGTTGCATAAGCCACATGCCACGTATTATATCACTGGAACCATATACTGACGATTGTCGCTCATCGAGTAATCCGGCCAGATTCAAGTCGAACCGGAGATTTTTTGTAATCTGAGAAGAAATATTACTACGAATAGTATATTTCTCATAATTAATAGCATTTGTCTTCAAGAAACTCTCCTGAGTCTGATATCCGATGCTTGCATAATAGCTCAAAGCTTCTGTTCCACCCGTAGCACTTAATGTATGCATAGTCTGAGGTGCACTGCTGCGAAGAACCTCTTTTTTCCAATCGGTGCTCTGCATTGTGCCATTGCGGTAAGCATCGATCTGCTCATCTGTATAAGGACGGTTGGGACCATCTACATTGTGCATTGTGCGCTCGTTGAATAAGGTCATCCAGTCTACGGCATTTGCCAGATCCGGAAAATTTGTAGGCATCTGCCAGGACATATTTCCTGAATAACTAAGGTTGACCTTTCCTTTTTCACCTCTTTTGGTTGTAACCAAAATCACACCATTTGCCGAGTTGACACCATAAATAGCGGCCGAAGCATCTTTAAGTACAGAAATACTCTCGATATCCTCTGCATCCAAACGCGCCATATTACCACGTGGTACTCCGTCGATAACTATCAGCGGGGTTCCCAGGCCCCGTATATCCATTGAGCCACTGAACTGGCCTGGTTCCGATGAATTCTGAACCACACGCAAGCCCGCGACTTTACCGGTAAGCATATTCTGCACGCTTTCATTTTTGGTAGTGATAATCTCTTCATTTTTAATGGCAGAAACCGCACCTGTCAATGTAGCTTTCTTTTGTACGCCATATCCTACAACTACTACTTCGTCCATAATCCTGCTGTCTGCTACCAACACAATATTAAGGGAAGCGAGGGAGGTTTGATTCCCCACTTTTATTTCCTGCGTTACATATCCGATAGAAGATATTACCAATGTAGAATTTGGATTTACCTTTATCGAAAAACTCCCGTCTACATCAGTCGCTATACCATTGGTAGTACCTTTCTCTACCACGCTTGCTCCTATAATGGCCTCATTCGTCGCATCTTTTACAACACCTGAAACCTCTGTCTTGCTTTGCTGCGAATAAAGATTTGCAGAGGCCAGCAATAATGTGGCACACATACAAATTTTAAGCAGGCTAAATAGATTTAAGAAGTTAACTTTAAATTTCATACTTCATAGTTTTTAATGTGTTTGATAAATCAATAATAAGTAACAGATAGAATTTGATGATATACTTTCGAATCATAATTTATCCTTGTTGTTTTACTTACTCAAATAATAAACAGGCCTGTGACCTTCATTTAAATTTCATTTTCACTTAAGCATTGCTAAGTAGCAGCATCAAACGAATCTTTCATTTTCATGGATTGTTTTTTAGTTAATATTTTAGAATCATTTATTTAGTTCTGTGTTAGGTTTATCTGATAGCCTGATCGACATGCGGCCGCCTTTGACCACTTCCGAAAAAGGCAATTGAACCGTATTGTGCGGCTTTCCATTTACATCTACTGATTGGATGTAAATATTATCTTTGGTATTATTCAGTGTTTCTATCACAAACTTCTTACCCGGATAATAATTCTTGTTGAGCCTGATCGTAATTTTATCGAACAACGGGCTGCCAATCTGGAATGTAGGATCTATCCCGGTCAAACCTTTTACATCGAAAAGTCCTATTGCCGCCATTACATACCATGCACCCAATTGCCCCTGATCTTCATCTTGCCCGTAACCATAGCCGTGTGTGCCTTCTACTCCGTAGAATTCGTTACAGATAGCCCGCACCCATTTTTGAGACAGATATGGTTTTCCCGAAAAGTTGAACAACCAGGAGATATGCAGATTCGGCTGATTGCCATGATTGTAATATGTATGCAAACCTGCGAATGCATCTATAGTCTCTCCTCCACCAAATATATTCTTTTGTGATATCTGAAATGTGCTGTCGAGACGTACATTAAAATCATCAGCCCCTATCAGTTTTATAAGTTCATCTATTTGATGAGGTACATAGTATGTGTACTGGATTGCATTACCCTCCTGAAATCCTATCCATGGTGCAAACGGATCGAAGTCTTTTATAAATTCGCCCTTGTCGTCGCGCGGACGTATCAGTTTTGTCTCAGGATCGAAGAGAGTTTTCCAGCCCTCCGATAACTTCGATAAAAGTTTATAATCATCCTCTTTATTCAAATGCTTTGCCATCTGAGCCACAGCAAAACTACTGAATGAATATTCCATTGTATGCGATGCTCCGAAACCCGAACCTTCGGGAGTAGTACGCATAGACAGGCCGGTTGTATAAGGTGAGTAACCCCTGTTTACGAACTGCTCCACATCCAGCTTACCTGCTCCTGCCAAACGGTCTTTTCCATCTACTTCATTCTTCAGGGCCGCCTCGTATGCAGTATTCACATCAAAGTCGCGGATACCGCAATTATAAGCTGCCGCAATAGCCAGACTGGTAAAATTAGTTCCTACACCCGATACATATTTGCTACAGGCAATACCATCGCCCAGCCACCCGGCATCTTTATAAACAAGAAGCTGGCTTTGTATCCAGTCCGAATAATATTCGGGATAAGCAACCGCCCACAATTGAGTAAGATTCCAGAATGCGCCCCAAATAGCATCCGTATTATAATGATTATGAACCGGTTTCCCTTTTTCATTCAGTGGTATCTGCCCTACCCCGCCATCATTCTTCGGATAAGCTCCGTTTACATCGCTTGCTAACCCACGGCCAAGCAGCGCATGATACAAACCTGTATAGAATTTCACACGATCGTTATATTCCCCGCCTTCCACTTCTATCCGGCCAAGATATTCTTCCCATGTATCCGTCGCATTTTTATGAGCTTTGTCGAAACTCATATTTTTAGCTTCAGTTTCCATATTCAGGCGTGCATTTTCTATAGAAGTATAGGATAGTCCTATCTTCACATTTACAGCCTCCTGCTCTTTGGTCTTGAATTTGAAATAAAGTCCGGCTCCAACACCTGTCTGAGTCTTCGAATCGGGATATACAGTATCTTTCACAAATGAGCCGAACGCGGTTGGTTTCTTATCCAGTTCCGCACTGAAATACATAGACACAGTAGCGCCTTTTTGATATATATTCACATAGACCGGCGTAGTGGTAACCCATCCTTCTATACGTCCCTCGTCTGTGTATGTCACCGAGGCTTCTTTCACATAACCGCTTTCTCCCTGACGGTTACCGATATCGAATATCAGATTAGCTTCCTTAGACGCAGGGAACGTATAACGATGAAAGCCCACACGCTTTGTAGCCGTTAGTTCGGCTTTCACATTGTAGTCTTTGAGTAATACGGAATAGTATCCCGGAGAAGCGGATTCATCTTTTTTGTCGAAAGATGAGCGATAACCGCTCTCAACACTATCCAATGCTCCCGGAACAGTTTGCAGTTTGCCGACTGTAGGTGCTATAACAACGCCACCAATCTGGAACTCATGAAAATTAGCAAAACCCTCGATAGAAGTATGCCTGGCATCGTAACCAACAGCCTGCCATCCACCCGTATTTCCCAAGTGTCCGTCTGTAGACGGAGCGAGTTTAGCCATACCGAACGGAACGGCAGCCGGTGTATAGAAGAACCAGCGTGAGTGCGCAGTACCGATGCCCGGATCGACATAATCCGACAAGAGAGGCTTTTTCTCGCAAGACGCTATTATACAAGAAAATGCAAGTACTGTGATTGGAATAATTCGTTTTATCATATTATAAAATTGTTTTTCGGTTTATATTTTACTGATAACTTTCAAGGTTATGCATTCATGAGGTTTAAGCCAAAAAGAAGAATCATCGAACTCCCCTGCTTTTTGCTGGTTATGATCGCAGAGGTATACTTCATCAGCCTGCATTCTGTTCCAGATAAATGAAGAATGTACACTCTGGTCATTGAGGTTCAGTAAACGGATAATATAGCCTTTGCCATCATCGGAAGGCTTTATTGTAGAAACTGAAATCTGATTCTTACCTTTAAGCCTGAAAAGATTATCTATTCCGACAGGTTTTTCAGAAACAACCGCAATCATTTTTTGCGCCTGTTCCGTGCCTTGCTTCTTCAGTTGCTGATCGAACGGATCGAAAAACTCCAGTGAGTAGCGGAATGTCGCGATACCTTCCTGAGAGGCTTTGTAATTTGTCCTCCATGAGTTATTCATCACCCACGAATATATCTTCGGAGAAATCAAAGCCGAAGACCACCAGCCAAGCCCGCCTCCTTCCTTACGCCATACATCGCTGGTCATCTCTCCCAGTTCTACGAAAGGAGCATCCGTTGTTGTCAGGTAGATACCATGGCTAAGATTGCTTGCACTGATGCCATTCTGTATCGAATAGTAATTTTTATTCACTCCTGCCAACTGGTCACGCTCGGGATGCATATCCCCCATTGCCAGATCCATTTTGATATCTGCATGGGCTATATTGAAAGGGAAAATAAAGCGGACATTTTCCGGCTTATAAATATTTTCTTTATCTATAGTGTTCAAAATATCTACGCGGCCCAACTGTTTATAGACCGTAATATCCCTCCATAACGAACGGCAACCCGGCGCATCCGACTCTACGCGCAAGGTCGCTGCAACTTCGCCATCGTCCAGTACAATAATCCGTTTGATATTATCCACCCATTGCGGGTCTGAAGCGAAACGCCCTGTGTAGATATAATCATTCAAACCTCGCTCTGACGCATAATTATACTCCTCACCAACCTTTGTAAAAGAAGAAATTGTACCTTTTCTCTTATCTATTTCTACCTTTACAATGCCATTATCCAGTATATTATCATTTACCATCGTGGATATATTCGACTTCTTTCCCTTATCATCAGTGATCTTGTAAGCTACGGAGGAAAGGGCAGGAATGTCTTTTGCCATAAATATCCATCTGCCGTCGTGCAATTTCTGCAAAGGAATCATCTCGCCTGATGGGCTTTCCAATACTTTACCGGTCAGATCGTTATCGTTATCAATCGTCACTACATCAGTTCTTTTCCACAGATTCGTATTGAATACATGTATATAGCCGCCTTTGTCGGATTTCATTTCTGAAAAGACATCGGTATAGAGTTTTCTCGACTGCATATCTGCATTATCCGCATATAATTTCTTTCCTGCCCACAGTTTTTTTGTAAATTCCGATTCAGGTTCAGGTCCACTGGCCGAAGCCCCCCAGGTATGCTCCGAAAACAAGACGACATTCTTCCATGCTTCCAGAAAATCGTTTGCGGGAAACTGCTTCGGATTAAACATACTCCATAGTATTTCCGTCTGGTTCAGACGCTCCGAGCTTTCACGGTTCATAGCCAGTTCACGGGCAGTAGAAGCGGCTCCGTCTTCCCATGTAGGAGTTATATCGCCACCATAAACCGGGATCTCATCGCCGTATTGTTTTTCAAACTCAGTGAAAAGTTCTTTGGTTGTACCTATATAAAATTGGGGTGATTCGTATTTTTCATTCCATTCTTTTATTACATCCGGCATCCACTGATCGGGCGGCCCGTTATCTCCGTTTACCGTATAGCGCAGATAAGTAGTAGCATACGGATATTCCTTCGATTCCAAATCGGTAAGGTATTCCCATATAGGAGTGACTCCACAGGCCGAAAGTCTGTTTATCAACCAGCCATGAAACCATGAATATCCCCTGCCGGTCTGCCAAAACAATACTTTTTCCTTACCAGACTGAGACAGCCAGTAAAACGGTTTATCACCCCACTTCACATGCAGGTGTGCAGCCCTGTCGTTACCAACCTTTCCATAGAAAGGCACATAGTTGGGTCCTGATGAATAGTATTTCACACCATTCTGAGCCATTGCCGTAACCATCCCCCACGATTGTCCGGGAACATCGCTCATCATCGCCGTATTGAATTCCACTCCTGTCAACCCGGAAATACGATGCGCATCATCGAACATATGCATCAGTTCCTCCTGCTTGCAAATTCCGGTGAGTATGCTGCCCAAAGATGCATCGACGCCAATAATACCGTCTTTGATAGCCTGAATCATCTTATCACCTTTTTCCGTTCCTTTGTAATGATCGAGATATCCCATCAAAGCCCATGTAGCCTCCGAATTCCATTTGAACCGTGACCCCTCGGGATTATCGGCCGTACGCTCCGCCAGTTCCAGCGCCCGCTCAAAATTGCGCCATTGCAGTTTCATTACATCATCCTGCGCATGTGTATAACCTATGTCCAAATGCGAATGAGGTAAGAAATACAGTTTCCACCTGCGGGCTCCCAAAACAGTATAACTATCGGCTAAATTGCCCTGTCTGCTGCGAAGGTTCACCGATACTTCGGCACTCTCCTCCATATAGCCTGCCGGAAACCGTCCCTCGATTACAGTTGTTCCTATCGCGGATGGCTTGATGTTCTCCGTCCATTTCCGTCCGTTTATATCGAAATCGAGTTGACCTCCACAAAACAGGGGCGCATCAAACTTCAATGTATATTCACGGGTCGGCCCTTTATCCGTTTTCAAATATCCTTGTGAAGCAACTAAAGACATCTTGCTTAATGGGGCAAGTTTTGCTATCTGTTTGTTTTCCTTCCGGTAGAATCTTATCTCACTCAGTCCGTAATAATTTACATTCTGCTGCATATCAATAGCTTCCCTGATTATATATTTGTCTTCAGGGTCGTAATAATTACCGTTTCCATCAGCATCGGCTGTAAAACATATATATTTCGCCTTAATCCCTCTGGTATCAAATGTGAAATTTGCAGGCTCGGGATTCTGCCCTTTCGATTCATTTATAATATGATAGTCCAGTCCATTGTTTTTCAAGAGTTTCCACGTCTTCCCATCAGCGGAGTATTCTATGTATACTTTCTTCAATCCCCTGCGTGTATGCTGACTTTGGTTGTCATTCCATATTCTGATTAAATCGACATGTGCAGGACCTGATGTTTTTCCTATCTCGCACATAAACCAGACAATGCCCTCTTTGGTAAATCCATTAGCTCTCACCTTATGTATAGAAGCCTGAGATGTCCACATTGTGTGTCCAAGATTATGCGCTATATGCATATCTCCGTTCATTCCTTCGCCATTAACAGCCATCATAGCTGTCGCCCCCGGCAATTCACTACTTGCCGTTGCCTGAATCTGATCGGATGGAATCTGAGTATATACTTTGGTGCTTTGTGCATATATTCCGATGGTATTCACTAAGATCAGAAGAGAAAAGACGCCTTTTCTTATCATCCTCATATTTTTAGATTATTTGTTAGTATTAATGGTTAATCATGTTAGTTATAGATAACTCATTTTATAAAGAAGAAATTTCTCCCTGATTTGAACTATTATAAAATGAGCACTTTCGAGTATTTTAGCCTGTTTTCAAATTCGAAAACACCCTCATTCCCCAAGTTAGTATATCCTATTTTTCTTTTTGCTCAGCTTTTGCAATATGTATGAACATATTTTCAGGTTGCTAATATATAAAATGTTTTTATCTTAAACATTATTTTCGACTATTTTTTTCAATAAATAGAATTCATCAAAATAATAAACAACAGTTAAATAT
>X355_Hoffmanns_Two_toed_Sloth__coassemble_2420_pt1 | contig 12308 bp, 9 predicted proteins | sample X355_Hoffmanns_Two_toed_Sloth__metabat2_low_PE_021 | metagenome-assembled genome bin X355_Hoffmanns_Two_toed_Sloth | reverse complement strand
AGTTTACTTTTTCCCATAATATTTCTTTTAATAAGTTCGAGCTTCTATCAACTGCCCTTTCAGTCCTCCAGCATCATGAACCAGAGGGCTATCGGGATGTTCCGCATTATATTTCTCAATATAGGTTTTCAGTTTCAACGCGTAAGACTTGTATGAATTGTCGCTATATATCATATTATAACGGGGTAAATATTTATAAGAACCATAGGCCGTAGAGTTGTATTTACTTCCGTGTACGCTATAATCATCCCAATCGTTCCAGCCAAGAGCCGAAACAATGGCTTTAAGGGCGTTAGGACTATAATTTGCTGTACTCGTACTGACAAAATTGAGGCTGCTTAATATCAGCATATTATATGTTCTGACGAAATTGGTATTAGTCGGCGCAGGTATTGAGTTATTCCACGAAAAGTAAGCTTTTAGATATTGGGCCGGGCCGACATGTAATCCATCTGATGCCTCAAGAGTTAATGATACTGCATATGTTTCTTCATTCAATACTTCAAGATTGTATAACTTAAAACGTATATATCCCTTTATTTCTTTTGCCGGGATTACTGCTTCTAGGATTTCATAAGAATCTGTCGGGGCAGAAGATTCTTCATTTATTTTGAATATAATCTTACGGTCGTAATCTGTTGTTGTTCCGATAAGCATTACCGGCAGATCGTATATAGAATCCGTAGCAAAAGGATCTTCGACGAAAGAAAATCCAGCAATAAATTGTCGCGTCTGGTTATCGTAGCCGTTAGGTTCTGAATTAGATAAATCGTTTACCGGAAATCGGATAGCATCATGCTTTTCTTCGTAAGTCTTTATATCGTCTTTCTCACAGCCTGACAATATACAGCATGAGAGAAGGAAAAAGGCTAATTTATATATTTTCTCCATAATTATCTGTTTATATAAGTGGTTCAACTTGTCCGATGTTTATTAGAACTCCGGATTTGGTAATACATATTCGTTATCTGTCATTGCTTCAGGCTTGTTAGGGACATCTATTGTTCCTGTTCTTTTATAGTAGTAAAACATTACGCCTTCTGACAAGAATTCCTTTCTATATTCTTTTCTTATTTCACTTATTACTTGTTCTTTATCCAAACCGTCTAATTTCAGGTAAACCCCACGTCTTTCCCTCATTGTGTTGAGGAGCGACATAGCCATATCCAAGTCTGGAGTTGCCCCTGTTGCATAACATTCAGCTGCTATATAATATAGTTCAGGGATACGTATCATCGACACTTTGCTTTTATAAGAATCGCTCAAATTAGATTGATAGACTTTTAAAGGTACATAACCACGCGAAGATGTATTAGGATTGGTATTTTGAACTAATAATTTTGAATAGCGAACATCAGATACTTCATTTTCATATATTGCAGGGGCTTCACTTTCCGATATATACATTGCAGAATAATCTGTATCTTGATATACAGGACGGATATAGTTTAAAATCTTATTCTGAAGGGTGGATACATTTAATCCAAATAGGTTTTCAACCGCTAACGATGAATTGGAAGCCCCAATTTCATTAGCATCCAAAGGAATAAGAGTTGTTAGCAATGTGTTTAATACTACTCCTCCGTTTTCAACTAAAGATATAACTTCCGTGGCAGCACTCAGAGCTTTGGCCTTACTGTCGTTACTCCCTTCCCAAAGTAATACTCTCGCCTGTAATCCTTTTACAGCGTAATAATTCATCCGTAGAGTTCTATTACTGAAAAAGAGATCGCTGTTTACTTCCGAATAAAACGATTCGTCGTGAACTTTTGTTATCGGATCATACTCTTTGAGCAACGATTCAGCTTCATTCAGGTCAGCCATTATGAGATTAAATGTTTCTCTTCCGGATAATCGCTGTGTCGCGTTTGGAGATACCGTTTTTACATATGGTATAGTTAACTTTTCGTTTAACTCGGATGCTCTGTTTTCCCAATCTCCATATCCGTATAATCTTAAGAGGTCGAAATGCATATAAGCGCGAATAGCAAGTAATTCACCTTTTATCACGTGATAGCTGATATCGTCAAGTACCGGGCGATTTTTTTCTATATATATAAGGGCTTCATTTGCATTTACAATAACATTATACGATTTTGCCCATATATTACTAAAGGCTTCGTTAACATCTGTTGTCCCATAAGTATAGTTGAACAGGCGGTAATCGAAAGTAGTAATGCTGGTAACGGGAACCGACTGAAACTGGTGCGCCAATATTTCAACCATATGCCATGACAGATATTTTCCATACAAGTTATCGTCTGTCATTGCTACATAACAACCAATGAGAGATTGTTGAAAACCCGTAACTGTACTATAATGATCCTCCCCTCTAATTTCTGATTTAGGTGTTACGTCAAACCAATCGTTACACGAAGAGAATGAGAACATTATTGTAACCAATATGCTTAATGTTATTTTTTTCATTTTGAGATCGTTTATTAAAATGTTCCGGTTAATTGTAATGACATATTCCGAGCAAAGGGATATGATAATCCTCTTTCTATCTTTATAGAAGAGAATGTCGCAACATCATTCATATAAAAAGTAAGTCTGAGCCTCTTCATCTTAAGTTTTTCGTAAAATGATGATGGAACTTCATAATATACACTTAGAGATGATATACTTAACTCTTTTCGGTCTTGAACAAAGCGGCTGGTAGGATATGTAATCTGATCCGCTTGAAATTTCTTAAATTGCGTTACCTGTCCAGGTGTTTGCCAACGACCAAGAAATACCCTTTGGTCTACATTATAAGAGATATCAGCTTCGTCAACCCGTTGAACCAGAGTGTAATTATACATTTTCCCTCCTGTCCAATAACTTAAGGTAGCATTCACTCCTATACCGCTATATTCGGCTGTGAATCCAAGAGTTCCTCTAAATTTCGGATCTTGATCTCCTATCGCAACCAGATCATCATTACTATGTGTATAGGTGTATGTTCCATCTTTCTTTATAAAGATTTCACGTCCTGTTGCAGGATCTATCCCGGCCGATGGCACAACCCACAAGGTATTCATGGAATATCCATCCTCATATAATGTTAATGGACGTGACGTTTTTGTTTGCTCTTTTACGGTAGTGTTGTAATCTTTCAAACTTTCAGACAGATTAACCACCTTATTCTTGTTGTGAGACAACGTTCCATAAATGTTTAGGAAACCTTTGCTATTTTGCCATACAGTATAGTTGACCTTAGCCTCTATACCCGTATTTCTTACTGCACCTAAATTGCCTTTCACTGTAGAGAAGCCGGTAGATGTCGGCGTTGTTACATCTGTCAATAAATTCTTGGTATCTCCTACATAGTAGTCAAAAGTTAGATTTAACCCGTAAATCTTAAGATCGAGCCCCATATCATAATCTTTCTTTTGTTCCCATTGTAAATATGGGTTAGCCATATTGCTCAGATAAGATCCTGTTATGCCTCCATATACTACATTTGTATTATATTTATATGTTGCTATAGATTCGTTGGTGTTAAATTTCTGATTACCGGTGGTACCTACCGAACCACGTAATTTCATAAACTTAACAGGATTTACTCCTTTGAAGAAGCCTTCGTTATGTAGATTCCATCCTAATCCAAAAGACCAACTATTAGCCCATCTTTTATCTGCCCCATAAAGCGATGAAGCACTTTGACGAACTGTAACGTCTGTTGTATAACGGGTGTCATAGTCGTAAGATGCCGATATAAGGAAACTGGCTTCTCTGTTAATTCCTGATATCCCATTAGGCGTAGTGCCGAGAGCAAACTGCCTGGCAAATGTAATATCTGCGGCCTGATTGTTTGAGAAACCTTCGGCGGAGTATTCGTATCCCTCATATTGTCTGGATGCTATCTCAGCTCTACCAACAGCAAACACTGAATGTTTGTCGAAAGATTTGTTGAAGTGTAAGGCAAAATCACCCGACACTGAACTGTTTTTCCCATTCTCCATAGTGTAAGAACCTCGCCTGACTAAATTGTCTCCCAAATAGTTTGCAAACTTGGAATGTAGAGCCGGGTAAAAACTGTCCGCATCGTTTCGTTTATTTGATATGCCAATACGTAGTGTTGCCTTCAGGTCTGGATTTACTCTCCATTCGGTTTCGAAATTATTAATAAATTCAAGGTAGGTGGAAACAAGACTTGTGCCTATAGTGCCGTCGTATAATGGGTTAGCTACTTTCGTTTGTCCGTCTATTGAAGCCCAACGCAATATCTGCCCATTCTCGTCAGTAGCTCTCCAATAAGGATTAAGGACTGTGTAAGCAGAAAAATCTCCATATGGGGAGGCTTGTCCTTTGTTCGATAAGATTGTAAATATATTTCGGAACAATAAACTATTCTTTCGGTAAGAAATATTTGCATTACCTGAAATATTACGGCGATACGAATCTTTCATTACCCCATCTACTTGATTATATGTCATATCGAGATATGCACGAAGGCTACGTGAGTCTCCTAATTCTAAGCTTATATTATGTTTTTGGCCAACTCCTGTCCGTAAAGGTTTAGATAACCAGTAAGTATCAAATCCTTCCATTGCAAGTTTTTTGCGGCTATTGTATAGTTGAGTCAGTTGCGCTTGAGTAGCATCATCGGAACTTGTATAAAGTCCTTCAGCTAATTCTACGTCCAGTTTCTCGAGAGAATTGGTCAAATTATAACTATTCAAATCAGGGACCTCCAAAGAGATGCTTCCGTTATATGTTACAAGTTGCTGATTTCCTTCAACACGCTTTGTTTCTATTACAATCACTCCATTTGCAGCTTTAGAACCATACATCGCTTTTGCCGAGGCGTCTCGAAGAATTGTCATGCTTTCTACCCGATTCATATCCAGGTCTACGATGTTTTCCACCGATGTTTCGAAACCATCGAGGATAAACAGGGGTTGATTAGGCTGGTTCTGATATTTACTTCTGAACGAATTAGTTTCGGTCAAAGGCAGGCTGGATGTACCACGCATAGATATTGTGGGCATAGAGTTTGGGTCCGATCCCATTGTAAGATTGTCGGGGATATGTACCGATGGGTCTAATAGTTTCAAACTTTGAAGTACGTTCTGATTTCCTACACGAGCTAAATCTTTATTCGATAGGGTTGTCACTGATCCGGTAAAACTTTCAGCCGTACGTTCGAACATACCTGTAACAACCATGTCTTTCAACTCTAGTGTATTCGGTTCTAATCTAATCAGACCCGCATCCCGAATCTTTACTATCTTAGGCTTGTAGCCCATATAACTAACTATTAGTTGCGCCCCAATGTCATTTGTTAAAACAGTAAAAGCTCCGTTATCATCTGTTACAGTTCCGATATTCGAACCTTCTACATGAATGGTTGCACCAATAAGTAATTCGCTGGATTCGTCTACTACAACGCCTTTTACTGTAAACGGTGTTTGCCTTGGGCTCACTGTATTGGCTGTAGATGTAGTTGATTTTTTATAGATAATAACCTGCCGTCCGCTGATAGCGTAACTATTGGCTGAATTGGCAAAGAGCACATCCAGGATTTGGGAGATAGTTTTATCTTCAAATTTCTGGTTGATCTTAGAAGATTCTTTTACAACGTTGTCTTCATAAAAGAACAAATATCCACTCTGCTTTTCGAGTTTGTTCAGAGCTGATTCTAACGATTGGTTTTTAAATTCGATTGTAATTTTCGAAACGGTCTGACTTTCATTTGCGTCTATAGAAAGTGTACTGAAAAATAGACAGCAAAATAGAAATAAAGTCTTAATGACCATCTTCCTGAAAAGAAAGGAAGGTCTAAAGTTTTTTTTCCTAAAATAATTCATAAATTTGTATGATTTCTAATTTGTTATACAATTATTGTATAATTAAGATTTGGCGGGTAATATTGGGAGTATTACTCGCCTTTTTCTCTAAATGCCTCTTTGTTACGTTAGGTTTTCTTTCTGTTTCTTACTTAATTCTATTTTGGGGGTTATATTTTATTTAAACTGATATTCGTTGTCTACATATGTACACGTTAGCGATGTCGTTAATGAGATATCATAAAGAACCGCATTGATATCGTCCTTAAGATCAAGACTTCCCGAACAAATTTTATCTTGAGATAGTGAATCGCAACGGATAGTAACACCATAGTATTTTGCAACACGAGACAAAATGTTTTTTAAAGATTCTTTTTTGAATCGGTAGATACCTTCCGTCCAAGATATATGGTTTTCAGGGTTGACTGTCGTAATTGTAGATTCATCTCTGTCAATATAATATTGTTGATTCGGTTTTAGTATAGCATCTGAAACATTCGGTTGATGAGATATAACTTTCACAGAACCCTCTACCAGAACAATTGATTTGCTAGTTTCACTTTCGTATGCACTTATATCAAAGGTTGTCCCCAGTACTTGTAATGAGAGGTTATTAGTTCTAACTATAAACGGTTTATCTTCATCGTGTGCTATTTTTGCATAGATTTCACCATCTACATATATTTCTCTCTTGTTACCGATGAACTTATCGGGATAAATAACTCGGGTACCGGCATTGACTATAATTGAGCTTCCGTCTATTAAGTCTATTTTGGATCGTTTTCCGCGAGGTACAATCAATTGCAGATAGTTTACTTTGTACAAATCATATTCCACAATAAGGTCATTATTTACATGAACTCCTCCTTGGGTGTTTTTTATGTGCACACTATCTGATACTATCTTTATTTCGTTACTATCATTTACAATAAGCTCAACTTCGTTGCCCGAAGGTGATATCCTTGACGCTTTACTAAAATTATAGTCGCTTGCCAATATTTCAGTATTATTCTGAAGCGGGATTTGTTTGTCAACGAATAAAAATAGGCCAATGAAACATGCAACGGCTGCAGCCGAATAGGCTATATATAGTTTTACCTTCTTCTTCTGGGAGTTAATAGTATTTGTGGTATTTATTCTATTCCACAAAGCATTGACTTCATTGTCTATATCCTTAGGACTGCTGCTATAAGATGGATTTATTAATGCATTCTTAGCCTTATTAAATTCATCTATGTCTACCAATCCGTCTTCAATTAACTTATTCCAAAAAAGATCTGTTTTATCAGTTGGGTTTAGTGTCGAAGCGATAAAGAAATCGTCCTTCAGAAAATCCGAGATATTATTGTACTGATATTTTTTTGTCATTAGTAATAATTACGATTGTTACCCCTTTTTCTTAATAGGACAAAAAAAACGTCAAAAAGTACTCATTATTTTTTGTTTTTTTCAAGAAAATACTTTCAGGGGCATTATAAAAGACAGGAATATGTCTTTTTTATAAAAAAGTAGAATATTGTTAATCAGCCGAAAACTCGGACTTTATTTTTTTTATTGCACTTTGTACAATGTTTTTCACTGATTGTATATTAATGTTCATTAGCTTACTTATTTGGCTATAGCATAAATCATCTTCGAATTTATAGCCAATAGCCTCCTTTTGACGTAATGATAAAATAGAATAATATTTAAGTATTAATTCTTTTCTATATAGAGATGATTCTTGCTTAATATACTCTTCTTCGGTATCAGGTCCCTTTTTTATGGATGAGTCCATATTTTCGATAGGCTCAAAAGCTATTGTGCGTGAATAGTTTAGTTGGTTTATTAAATCGTTTTTAAGAGCAATGAAGAGGTACAACTTTATATTGTGTATATGAGATAGCTTTGACCGATTATTGTAAAGTTTGACGAAAATATCATGAATAGAGTCTTCTATCAACTCCTTGTTAGTAGTAAAATGTAAAGCGTATATATACATCTGCTTTGCGTATAGCTCATAAATTTTTGCATAGGCATATGTATCGCCATTCAAAAAATCCATCCAAACAGAATTATCTTTATTCATAGGTGAATATTTACGCAGTTATACAATTCTTTATGCAAACTTATAAAAATTGTTGGAATTACATCCATTTTACAAAGCTATGCAGGTTAGAAGCAATAAGCAACAAAAAGAAACTATTTAACTGTACAATCTACCTTAATTAACAAATTTAATATACAAAAACAGAAATATGTACAATTTGATTATTTGCTTTTAATTTAAGTGTTATTTCTTCTTCACGACTTTTAGAAGAAAAATAAAAAAACTAAAAATGTCACAATATTCTGATATTCAATATTTTATTTAACTCCTGTAGTTTTTTGCTTCTCTCAGAAACAAAAGCTTGTAAAAAACACATATCAACCTCTTATAAAACATGGCAGAAACCAAAATACTGCCACAAATTTGAAAACCAGAATATGATAACAAATGAGGGATAACATTTCAGAAGATTTCCGGATCACTTGATGCAACTGACTTTCAGTAATGGAAGTCAGTCTTTTTATTTTATCTCTGTAGCCTTCATTAATCATTGAGGATTGTATCTACAATCTTGTTGGTACAGCTTCAAATACTATAGAATATAGAAGCCCTTTATTCTTCTCTCAATTAATTTTTAAACAGACTCTAAGAAAAAATATAAAAAATAGATGTTAATATAAATGAAACCTCTATCTTCGTTCTATTCTTTAGCTTAAAATGCATCCAGCATTATATATCTAAATTAACGCCATTAGCCGATGACTGTAGGGAAATACTTTGCTTTCGACGGGGCTGTAAAGGAAATACACCCCTTAGGTGCAGGACTTATCAATGATACTTTTTTTGTAAAGATTGTAGGAAATAGCCCGAAGTATATACTGCAAAAGAAAAACAAGAATATCTTCAAGGACGTTTCAGCTATGATGGATAACATCCGTAAGGTAACCAGTCATCTGAAAGAAAGAAATTGGATAATAAACCTTCAAATATAACTAATAATGAGAAAAAACAATTCGGTAATCCTGTCTTTATTCTGTCTTTTATTCTGTTATACAATGACAGTTTCTGCTCAGAAACAATTCACTCTGAAATCTCCTAACGGCAAGCTGGAAACCAGTATCAGCGTAGGTAAAACAGTCGAATATTCCGTATCTCACGAAGGAGACATAATGCTTTCCAGATCGCCTGTTTCCATCACCTTGGCTGATGGCAGTGCCTTTGGTATTAATGCCAGGCTGTCCGGCTCATCCGAAAAAGCTGTAAACCAAACCATTGACGCCTCTGTTTATAAACGGAATAAGATCGCGGATAACTACAATGAACTCACCCTAAAGTTCAAAGGTGATTACAATATCATATTCCGCGCCTACAACGATGGTATTGCTTATCGCTTTGTCTCTACTTCAAAGAAGCCGTTTATTATAGAGAATGAACAAGCTGAGTTTAACTTCCCTGCCGATCAGAAAGTATTTGTTGCCTATGCCAACAAACCGGAAACCACGCCTCTTGAGGGCCAGTTCTCCAACTCGTTCGAGCAGCCATATCACAATATAGCTCTATCTGCATGGAACAAAAAGCGCCTTGGTATTTCACCGTTGGTAGTTGAAGGAGCGAAAGGAAAAAAGGTTTGTATCACAGAAGCTGACCTGATGGATTATCCGGGAATGTTCCTATATCCGGCTGAAACGGCAAACGGCCTGAAGGGTGTATTTGCCCCCTACCCCAAAGATACCCGTCAGGGAGGGCATAACGAACTCCAGATATTGGTCGATTCCCGTGAATCATTTATAGCAAAATCCGATGGCCTGACAAACTTCCCATGGAGAGTGATTATTGTTGCCGAAAAAGATTCGGAACTCGCCGACAGTGATATGGTGTACAAACTAGCAACTCCGTCTCAAGGGGATTATTCTTGGGTAAAACCCGGAAAAGTAGCCTGGGACTGGTGGAACGACTGGAACCTGTATGGTGTTGACTTCCGTGCAGGTATAAACAATGAGACATACAAATACTATATTGATTTTGCATCTAAATATGGTATTGAATATGTAATCCTCGATGAAGGATGGGCTGTCAACAAAAAAGCCGATCTGTTTCAGGTAATACCTGAGATCAACCTTCCGGAACTGGTCAGTTATGCCAAAGCAAAGAATGTAGACCTTATCCTCTGGGCCGGATATCATGCTTTCGACAGAGACTTGGAAAAGGTTTGCAAGCACTATAGCGAGATGGGCATCAAAGGATTTAAAGTCGATTTTATGGATAGGGATGACCAGATCATGGTAGACTTTCACCGCAGGGCAGCCGAAATGGGGGCTAAATACAAAGTACTTATAGATTTCCACGGTACATATAAGCCGACCGGATTGCAACGTACCTATCCGAATGTTATCAACTTTGAAGGAGTAAATGGGCTGGAGCAGTTGAAATGGTCCGGTCCCGAACTCGATCAGGTCACCTATGATGTTACTATCCCATTCATCCGTCAGGTAGCAGGTCCGATGGACTATACGCAAGGCGCGATGCGTAACGCGACAAAAGGCAATTACAGAAACGTATATAATGAAGCCATGAGCCAGGGCACACGCTGTCGTCAACTGGCCGGATACATCATATTCGAATCGCCTCTGAACATGCTATGTGATAGTCCGTCCAACTACATGTCGGAGCAGGAATGTACAGAGTTTATCGCTGCTGTACCCACCGTGTGGGATAATACCATCTCATTGGATGGGGAAATCGGAAAGTATGTATCTGTCGCCCGCCAAAAAGATAACACCTGGTATGTAGGTGCTATGACAAACTGGGATGCCCGCAATATGCAATTAGACCTGTCCTTCTTAGGAGAAGGCAACTTCAAAGGTGAAGTGTTCAAAGACGGGATAAATGCCGACCGTGCCGCCCGTGACTACAGGAAAGAAACAATAGATATTCCGGCTAATAAGCAGCTACCGGTATCTATGGCTCCGGGTGGAGGTTATGTAATCAAAATAACAAGAAAGTAAGTACACAAATATAGTCTGTTTGCAGGGGTGGTCATAATACGACGCCCCTGTTTCCTTTAATGTTTGAGGGGGCGGAAAAGCCCATGCCTTCTTTATCTTAAAAAAAGGTAGCAACCTTTTCAGTTAACAGTAAACAGTTAGCAGTTAACAACTCGTAATCCGTAACTCTTAAAAAAAGGTAACAAAGGTAACACTTGTTTCAGTTAACAGAAAACAGTCATCAGTTAACAACTTGTATCCCGTTTCTTGTCTACTCGTAACTTGTAACTGCTCGAAGGGCGAAGTAACTTGTAACTCTTAAAAAAGGTAACAAAGGTAACACTATTTACAGTCAACAGTTGGTAGTTGGCAATCAACAACTGGTAAGATGTAAAAACTTTGCGCTTTTGCGTCTCTGCGTGAAACAAAATAAGGCGCCAGCCAACCCGTAACTCGTAACTGCCCGTAGGGCGAAGTAACTTGTAACTCTTAAAAAAGTAACAAAGGTGACAGCTTTTACGCATTTTAATTATTGAATCTTTAAATATTAAATTTTTAAATCCTAAATCCAATACTTCAAAGAACTATAAGCTAACAGCTAAAGGCTATCGGCTCTGATTATATAGATAAACTTCTTATCAAAACATCATCATTTATCCATTCGATTTTAATCTTATATTTGTATAAATATTAAACCATGTCTAAACTGGATAAAGAAGATTTTACCGAAGCCGTCTATGAGATTGTCAGAATGATACCTTACGGGCGGGCAACCAGCTATGGAGCCATAGCCAAAGCCATCAGCTATCCCAATATGTCGAGGATGGTAGGGCGTGTTATGGGGCAATGCGACTCCGCTAAAAGCGGTATTCCTGCCCATCGTGTAGTCAATAGCAGCGGGGTATTATCGGCCAAAGAAGCTTTCGGCAATTCGGGTGAAATGCAGAAACTGCTCGAAGCCGAAGGAATCACTGTTGTCAATGACAGGATAAAGAACTGGAAAGCTGTATTCTGGAGCCCGATGAAAGAGATAAACCTTTAATTCTTCAACTTACTTACCCCGAAAGCTAATATCACGGCAAAACAGACCAGCGGAATTACAAATCCGGCAGCCATAGAATACAAATCGGCTATACGCCCCATCAACATGGGAATAACAGCCCCTCCGGCCACGGCCATAACGATAAGGGAGGAGCCTTTTTCCGTATTTTCTTTCAATCCGCTTATGCCTATCGCAAAGATTGTAGGATACATGATAGACATAAAGAAATACGACGCAAAAAGACAAACTACCGATATCATACCCAATCCCATAACCACAACAACCATCAACAAAATATTCATCGAAGCATATATTGCCAGCAGCTTCCTGGGATTAAAGAACTTCATCATATAACTTCCCGATATACGGCCGATCATAAACATACCCATTCCACCGAATGCAAGTATCTGGGAAGCCTCCAGATGGGATATGTCGGGGCGCACCTCAATTACATAATTGATAAAGAAACTGCCTATGCC
>X355_Hoffmanns_Two_toed_Sloth__coassemble_2414_pt1 | contig 12394 bp, 9 predicted proteins | sample X355_Hoffmanns_Two_toed_Sloth__metabat2_low_PE_021 | metagenome-assembled genome bin X355_Hoffmanns_Two_toed_Sloth | reverse complement strand
GTATGGCCTTTACCCAAGTTTTACTTTGCAGTGGAAGTGGCCGATTTACCGGAAGCCTCATTTCAGGAAGTTTCAGGACTGGATGTGGAAGCACAGATCATAGAATACCGTCACGGGAATAGCCCGGAATTTTCTACAATAAAGATGCCCGGTATCAAGAAATATGGAAATGTAACATTGAAGAAAGGAATTTTCAAGGGCGACAATAAGTTTTGGGATTGGTTCAATAAAATAAAGATGAACACGATAGAACGCCAACCCGTAACAATAAAACTATTGGATGAAGGAGGTAACCCAACAATGGTCTGGACTCTAAAAAACGCATGGCCGACTAAAATCACCGGGACTGACATGAAGTCTGATGGTAACGAAGTAGCAGTGGAAACTTTAGAAATCGCTCATGAAGGGCTTGAAATAGCAAATGGCTAATGCAATTGATGTAAACTGGACCATTCCTACATCTTTTTATTTTCAGGTTACAATCGGTGACGATGAAATCGCATTTAAGGAAGTATCAGGATTATCAACGGAAATGGAACTGGAAACCATACAGGAAGGCGGGGTAAATGAATATGAGCACCGCCTTCCAAAACAAATCAAACATGGCAATCTTGTTTTGAAAAGGGCTCTTATGCCGGTTTCAAACAATACGGCGATAGAATGGATAGGTAAAATTATGAACGAAGGTTCCTTTTTTGATATTACAGGCCGAACTCTTCCATTGACCAGAACTATTCATATCAGTTTGTTGTCGGTTGAGAGAGAAGAGGTTATGAAAGACGGCAAAGTAATAGAGATAAAAGATAAGGCTATCCCTGTTTACAAATGGGAATGTGCAAATGCAATTCCGATAAAATGGGAGGTCGATACCCTCGATGCGGAAAAAAATTCAGTCTTGATTGAATCGCTGGAATTTGTATATTCCACTCTTAAGCGACTTGATAAATAGATACTATGGCTATTGTAATAAAAGAAATAAATGTGAGAACGACTATCGAACGTAGTCCGAATATGGATAAAGGCGTGAGTCCGAAGGATATTTACCAACTAAAACGGGAAATATTGAGAGACGTAAAGGATATCGTTAAACGGGAGATAAAACGTAACAGTGAACGCTAATGGCCGAACTCGAAAAAATGGTTATGACAGGCTACGAAAAGTCTGATTATAAAGGTAGTTATAAAGAATTTACTGCTCAGATTAATCCGGCCTCTATTTCATGGTCGAAAGAAATCGCCTATGAAGAGGATAGTATCATAGGTTCGGGTAGCAGTGAGATTAAGTATAAAGGACATAAGGAAGATAAACTTTCGTTTAAAATTGTACTTGATGATACCGGTGCTTTGTTCAATCCCGGACAGGCTGGAGGGCAAACAGCATCAGGCTCCCGGAAAACAATACCCGCTATGGTCAATCAGCTGGAGACGGTATTATATACTATCGATTCCGAAAGCCATGAACCCAGATATGTGATATTAATATGGGGAGCATTCTGTTTTGAAGGGCGTGTCACTTCATTAAGTTACGATTATACTCTTTTTTCTCCCGAAGGAATGCCCTTGAGGGTAACTATATCGCTTTCTTTTTCAAGCCATTTGAATAAGAAGATTTCAAATAAAAAAGAGAATAAGAAATCGCCGGACCTGACCAGAGTGATAACACTCAAGGCCGGAGAAAGTATCGCCGGATGGTGCAATCAAATTTATAACGATCCTTCCTTTTGCAGTGATGTGGCAAAATGTAACGGATTAAGTAGTTTCAGAAATGTAGAACCCGGGGTATCGTTGATATTCCCATCACTTAGCAGAAATGGCAGAATCACCGATAAAAGATAGTCAGGGATTAATATCGTTCACCATATACAGTGAAGGTAATAAGATCAAAGACAGTTTCGGGCTCATATCCATATGGATACGGAAAGAAGTGAACAGGATAGGCAAAGCGGCATTAGTTTTTGAAGCCGGAAATGTGGCAGCCGGAACTATGGACGAAAGTGAAGACAACACATTTGCTCCGGGAAACGTTATTCGCATCGAAACAGGATACCAGAGTACAGAAGAGGTTATATTCGAGGGAATAGTGACCTCACATAATATCGTGATACCTGGAGGTGAATGTGCTACATTGGAAATAGAATGCCGTGATTTCGCTTTCCCGGCTACTCTTGGACGGAAAAACAGATTATTTGAGAAGTCGAAAGATAATCAGATCATATCCAATATATTGGCAGAATATTCCGCTTTGTCTGCAAATGTAGATTCTACGGCTGCAAAGCATAACGGGATAGTACAGTATTATTGTTCCGATTGGGATTTTATCTTGTCCCGGGCAGATGCTAATGGACTTGTAGTGATAACGGAAGGTAAAAATATTTCGGTGAAAAAGCCGGATGTAAAGGCGGCGGCCGCGTTAAAAGTTACTTACGGCACAGATCTTATAGAGTTTAACGGCCGTTTACAAACAGCATCTCAGATGTCCGGCGCAGTAGCTATGGCATGGGATAGCGCAACACAGAAGCTGATAAAAGTGAGCGGAACAAACCCTTCTCTGAACGGGCAGGGAAATAGTATGCCGGCAGAACTTGCAGAAGCGGTAGGAATGGAAGACTGGAACTTACAGACCGAAAGCTGTACAGATGAAAGTGAACTGCAATCATGGGCAGATGCGCTTTTACTCAAAACAGGGCTGGCTCGTATACAGGGAGACTTTAAATTTCAGGGAAGTGCAAAAGCTATCCCCGGATGTATCATAGATATCGACGGATTGGGAAACCGTTTTAATGGTAGTGTCTATGTAGGTTCTGTCGAACATGAAATAAAAAACGGAAATTGGTTTACTACCGCAGGCATCGGGATTTCTCCCGTGAATATTACAGACGAGAATAATGTCGTATCGCCTCTGGTTTCAGGATTGATGCCGGGTATTAACGGCTTGCATATAGGTAAAGTAACGAAGCTGGATGGAGACCCAGACTCTGAGAATAAAATTCAGGTGGAATTTCCATTATTGAACGGAGAAAAGAATACTATCTGGGCACGTTTATCAAATGTTTGGGCGAGTAATCAGTATGGGACATTCTTTATACCAGAGAAAGGCGATGAGGTAATACTGGGATTCCTTAATAACGATCCGCGTTTTCCTGTTGTGTTAGGTAGCCTTTACAGTAGTAAACAGACTCCCCCGTATAAGATAGATGCCGATAATAAACTGAAGGCAATCGTTACCCGGTCGAAACTGAAAATCTCATTTGAAGAGGAAAAGAAAATAATCACAATAGAAACACCCGGAAAGAATATTATTGAAATCAATGACGATACCAAAGCGATAAAACTGACCGACCAGAATAAGAATAAGATAGAAATGACGTCCGATGGAATTCTGATCGATTCAGCAAAGGAAATACAGCTGAAAGCCAAAACGAATATTAATATAGAAGCAGGTGCTAATTTGAGTCTGAAAGCAAAATCAAATGCCACAATGGAAGGACTCAAAATAGAAGCGAAGGCTCAGACAGAATTTACAGCTAAAGGGAATGCTAAGGCTGAGCTGTCAGCTTCGGGGCAGACTGTGGTAAAAGGCGCTATGGTGATGATTAATTAACTATAAAAATGAAAAAGATATGCCTCCAGCAGCAAGAATAACGGATATGCACACATGTCCGATGCAAACTCCGGCTTTTCCCGCACCTATTCCTCATGTGGGAGGACCTGTTATCGGACCCGGCGCGCCGACAGTATTGATCGGGAAGCTTCCCGCCGCGGTGATGGGTGATAATTGTGTCTGTGTGGGACCGCCCGATTCTATAATAAAAGGCTCTGCAACGGTAATGATATGCGGAAAACCCGCTGCCCGTATGGGTGATACTACCGCTCATGGCGGTAGCATAGTCTTGGGTTGCCCTACTGTAATGATAGGCGGATAACGATGGATGATAAACCATATCTGGGTATAGGATGGTCTTTCCCTGTTTCCTTCGATAAGAAGGAAGGCGTCTCAATGTCATATGGAGACGGCGATATCAGGGAGAGTTTGAAGGTATTGCTGTCAACCATACCGGGCGAACGTATTTTCAGGCCGGAATATGGATGCAATATCAGGCAATGGACATTTTCAAGGATGAACCTTTCGGAAAAGACCCGCATCGCCAATACTATCGAGATGGCTATACTGGAGGGTGAACCGAGAATAATACTGGAATCTGTGGACGTGAATATAAAAGACGAACGTGAAGGCATATTGTGGATAAGTATCGATTATCTGGTCAGCCAGACAAATAGCCGGAGCAATATGGTCTATCCTTTCTACATAAGAGAAGGAACTAACTTGTAGTACAATATGGAAAGAAAAGACGGTTTGAGCAGGGAAGACAGGGTGAGCAGGATTACTTCGGTAAAATCTTTTGCTGTTATCGATAACAGTAAAGATTCTTTATTGAACCAAGTCCTGGAAACAGCCCGTTTTATCAAATTCTATGATTCTCAGAATATACATGCCGGTTATTTTGATGAATTATTGAATGAAATAAAGCTATTAGCCAGCTCAGATAGCAGTTTTGCCGATGGTAATATGGAACCTTCACAAGCCCTGCTTTATGCCTTTTTGGAACAGCTACACGGAACCACCGGGCTTTTTAATGACAGATGGAATAATCTTGCCCAATGGTATCTGAATGAATTTTTGGGCGTTGTGCCCTTACCTACCATACCGGATAAAGTCTGGTTGTCCTTTTTAAAGGATAGTCCCATTCCCGTGATTTTGAAAAAGGGAACGGCCTTTAGTTTTAAGAGTAATGATAAGGCATTGTTCACCTATCGGCTGACAGAAGATCTGGAAGTACAGAATATCGAACTTGCCAATGCCTGTTCATTGTACTTTGAAAGAAATAAGAACATCTTACCCGCAGCACATCTGAATTTCATAACTTCAGTAAAGATTAAAGACTTGTTGAATGATAAGTCGCCACGGAAAATGATGTTCGGGGATGACAGGAATCCCATATATTCCAAAGCGTTAGGTTTAATAATTTCAGGCCCTCCCTTATTGCTCAGGGAGGGTAAAAGATGTGTGACTGTAACATTCAGCCCTGAAGATGAAAAATGGACAAAACAACTGGAGGATATCGTTAAGAGTCTGAGACTAAATATCGAAGGTTGGACAAAAGAGAAAATAATATTTGAGTTATTCAATAATTTGTTTTACGTGACTGTCAGTACCGCTGCCGGGTGGCTGGAGATAGCAGATTATACGGTGAAGAAAGATGATAGGAACCTGATCTTAAAATTTATCTTATCAGAAGATTTCCCTGCGACAAAAGAATGTGAGGAGGAAATTCATCATTTTCAATCAATATTTCCTGCGTTGAGGATATATCCCAATTTCGATGCATGGCTTTATCCTTACTCGTGGCTGGAGAATTTTTTATTGGATAAGATTATAATAGAGACTTCGGTAGAGGGCATAAGCAACGTTCTGATTTATAACGAACTGGGGCGTGTAGATAACTCGAAGCCTTTTATGCCGTTTGGGGTGAATACGGAGCGGGGAGCATGGTTTGTATTGGGGAATTATGAGATGAGCCGGAAAGATGTACAGACGGTGAATTTACATATAAACTGGCAACAGCTACCGGACGATGAGAAAGGGTTATATGGCTATTACAGAGCTTATAATGATAAAATCGGCAACTGCTCTTTCAGGTTGAAGGCCGATTATCTTGCCGACTATAAATGGTCTGGAACTCCGGAGACAAAGCCATTTTATCTTTTTTCGAGCGTAAAGAAAGATTTAGTTGGGAATCCTTTACCTGATGTTGAGTTATCGCAGGAAAATATATTGTCAGATATTGACATTCAACGAATGCCTGTATCTCTCTCTGCAGAAGAGGAATATGACTATGATATAAAATCAAGGTCGGGTTTTATCCGTTTTGTAATGGATGAACCATCGTTTGGCTTTGGTGAAAAGCAATACAGGCACTTGTTCACTGAACAGATGATAAAAAATACTTTTCGCAAGAAGAAGCAAGATGCGGTAAATCCACCTGTAAATCCACTGATCGAGAAAATAACGATGGATTATCATTCCCGGGATGTGATCGATCTCAGAAAGCATAAGGCTACCAATGAGACGGATGTTTTTCAGCTTTATCCTTTAGGGTATATATCTGCGTTGCCGGATGGAGAGAGCCGTTCTGTACCCTTTGTTTATAAACTGGACACCGATGCGAATATATTGTTATCCTTCAGGAATGTAAAGGGAGGAGAGATACTCACAATCTTTTTTGAATTTTTGCCTGACAGCAAAGAATGTACGACGGAGAATATCCCCCGGATTGTGTGGTATTGGGGTAATGGATATAACTGGCACAAAGTCTCTCCGAATACGGTATTGTCAGACCACACACAAAATATGCTTGCTTCCGGGCATATAAAGATACGATTGCCGGATAAGGTAGATGATTCTTTACTCGATGCAGATCACCTGCTATGGTTGAGAGCCGGCATAAAGAGGTATGAAGAAAATATATCAGAGATTAAGGCAATCCATATTAATGTAGTCAAACTGGAGTTAGATGCAGATCTGGCTGACAAGTCGGACATAGATGGTTATGAAAATAAGGAGTATGAGTTGGTTCCCGATATAAAACTGCCGGGGATAAAATCCTTTCAGCAAATATCTTCTTTTTATAGTGGCAGAGATGGAGAGAATGAGACAGATATGCAAATCCGCATATCGGAATATGTTACCCATCGTGGAAAGGCCGTTACAGCAAGAGACTACGAGCGGATTGTGCTACAGGCCTTTCCTGATATTGCTAAAGTTAAGTGTCTCCCCGATTTTGACTGTAAACAAAACCGGAAAGGCATGATCACACTGGTTGTGATCCCAAAAATCGAAAAATATGATAACAGAATATATATGCCGTTGACCCCGTCATATTTTATGCTTAAGATTGAGGAGTATATGTTGCGTCATACTTCTGCATATGTAAAAGGTATTGATGTAATAAATCCTGTCTATGAAGAGCTGATGGTGAGGTGTGATATTTCATTTTACGAAGATTATTCACAAGCTATTTCCCAGACAAGGTTGAGTGGGGTTTTAAACGATATGATAGCTCCGTGGCAGACAAAAAAGAAACTGCCGGTATTCGGTTATTCAATCAATATGAAAAAAATGCATGACAATATTGAAGCCCTGGATTTTGTAAAAAGTATAAACAGGTTATCAATAATAAGGATAGCAAATAAAGATGAATCTTATAGTTTATACGGATATGGGAGGGGTAATGACATGATTGTTCCCCAATACCCCCATGTGATATTCGTTCCGGCAGAGAGTCATATAATAGGGTCGGGGATATTGCCGGACTTTGGAATAAATGATATGTCGATAAATAAAACATTTATAATCGGAGTATAGGATAATATATGGCCAGAAGAAACAGACAGACGCTCAAAAAGAGTTTCAGTAACGGGCAAAAACCTACTGAAAGGGATTTTGAAAATCTTATAGACTCTACCCTGAACATTCTTGACGATGGATTCTCCAAAAGTCCGGAAACAGGAATCGAACTGTCCCCTTTAGTTGGAGAAAAGAGGGTCGTCATGTCTGTATTCAGAGAATCCGGCGATCCTAAGCCCGAGTGGGAATTGTCTGTCGGAAAATCGGGCGAGTTAAAAATATGCCGTTATGGAGAAGATTCTTCTGCGCCTCTTATCATTCTCAATACAAATGGAGGGGTAGAGATCGGTTGCAAGGAAAAAGATATATGCCTGAATGGGATGGTCAATATTCCAGGGAGGAAGGGTACTTTTGCTCAGGGACATGTCCCTGCCGATGGCAAGTGGCATGACATTACGGAAGAACTGGAAGGTGTATGCGCGTTGGAAGTTGTTGCGGCCAGCGGAAGAAAGCATACAGGCAAACATGCCATACTGGTGGCAATGGCCACTCATTGTTTCGGGGATAAACCGAAGATCAGGAAAATCAGATCTCATTATGGTGTATTTGGTAACAAGTTAAATATCAGATGGGTAAGGAATGAGTTAAAAAGTAAGTTACAGGTGAAAAGTATATTTTACTATGGAGACGATATTCAGATTTATTATCAGATAAGTAGCCTCTGGGATAATCCTTTAATGGAAAACATATAAATTATGTTCATAGAAAGACGGGATAAGAATGCTAATTACTATAAGGTGTTGCAAAGCCGGACATTAGATTCGGTCCAGCGCCTGAGCGGTAATGTCTGGACTGATTTCAACGTCCATGATCCCGGTGTAACTATTGCCGACATATTCAATTACGCATTGTACGAATTACATTATAAATTTCAATTTCCTTTCGAGAGCTATTTGAATATAGAAGAGAGGAAAGAAGCGGCATATCACAGAAAAGGATTTTTATCATCCGGATATATTTTCAGAGATAGTATTGTAACAATTTCAGATTATGAGCGATTGATAACCGGGAATATTTCAGAAGTTGAAGTATGTAAAGTCTCCCTGAATGAAAATATGCTTTACCATATAGAGGTCCAATTGGTTACAGGTGCCGATGACGGGCAAGCCAGAAGAGATGTGGAAATACTTTACCATAATAACAGAAATTTATGTGAGAATCTCGGTGAAATAGCAATTGTAGATCATATCGGAAACTTAGAGTCTGATGAATTGGATAACCATCCCAAAACTTTGATAATAGATCAGGCAGGTACCCATTGTCCGAAAATATCCCAAAGCTATTATTCCATACAGAATCATTTTCCCGAATGTTACGGCATCAGTGAGAGGGGCTTATCAGGAGGGGTAACAGAGGAGTATCAGGCAAAGGTTTACCAACTTAAGGCTTACCTTCTTATATTCGATTATCTGCTGGCCGATGCGGAGAATCAGGCTAAAGATATCAGGATATTACTCGATCTATCGAAGAGGATACCCGGTAAAAAAACTTTGCCGGTCAATATCAGGGATATAGAAAAGATTGTGGATGAGAAACGTAGAGAAACAAGCAATATACATTCCAATCTGTTTTGGCATACTCAGAAATCCCGTTTTTTTGACACTTTGGATTCGGTCTATGGAGAAGATACCCGAAAGATCTTTAATGACTCGGACTTGCCATCTCAAAATGAGAAACGCGCTGATATTATATCCGCCTTTCCCGGACTGAACAGAAACCGTTTCCGGTCATTCAATATATTTGATGAATCCGGCAGTATTTCCGGTCTCAGGCAGACTATTGCGGCAATGCTGGGATATAAGGCGGAGAAGGAAATTCCTTTGTCCAATTATTTTGCACAATATGGCCTACAGTTACTCGAAGACCGGATATTCTTTACGAAACATAAATACAAGTTGAGTGTGAATATTGTTGAGGGAGCTTCGGACAATAGGCCGGAAAAGATTCAGAAGCAGGATATACAGTACAAAGAAGAAGACTATAAAGAATTATCTATGCGGATAAGTATCTTATGGCATAATCTTCTTTATGAAGCATTTCTTATATATGGTGCTAATATAGATAACTATAAGCTGATATATCAGGATGAAAAAGGCTATTTATTAGTTTTTAAGGTACCCAAAAAGAATGATTGGTTTATTATCAGCCGCTTTTATGAAAAAGAAGCACTGGAGAAAGCCGCGAATCTTTTTTGTCAGTTTATAAGGCATTTGAATATAAAAAGTCAGACTTTCTATCTGATAGAACATATCCTGTTAAATGATGGTATGGCGGACGCTTCCGATTATAATAAGTTGACTATCGTTATTCCTCGCTGGACAAAGAGCATTTATAAAAAAAAGAAATATGAGGAGCTGTTAAAGACTCGTCTTCCGGCGCATATACAAGCTGAGTTCGTATGGTTTGCAGCCGGTAAGATATATAAGTTTGAGAAAGCATATTATCGATGGAGAAAAGCAATGGCCGATAGAAACCAACCGGGGATATTGCAGTTTTCGAGGGCTATAAAAAGTATTCTTAGTAAAAAGTAAAAACATGAACACCATTGGCACAATAGCATTTGATTTCCGAATGGAGAATGAAGCATTCGCCCGTTCTCTATATGCCGGATGGGACACATTTTTTGCTGTTAATTTTGAGAAGATTGCCGATAGGCTGTTAGTAAAATATGATGTAAAAGATACTGTAGTTCATATAAATAAACTCAACATAGATTTGGGGAGTATAGAGGAGGATAAGTTCGAAGAATATTTTCCACGTATTCTGGAAGAAAGGATGGAAGAAGCTTTGATTCAGATGCTGCATAATCCCCGCCAGACGGAAGTGTCATCTCAGGCGGAAAAAGACTATCTTTTCGATATATTATGCAAGTTTCTTCTTCATGGTTCATTGGCATGGAATATAGAAAATAAATACAGAGATATAAATCATTTGTTCCTTACTGTTTTGCGAAATGAGGGTAAGCGATTGAAAGCCTTTTTGCAGACCTATGGACATTATACAAGTCTGCAGGAGCGTTTGGTCTATCAGTTGAATGATCCGGGACTGGAACAAGGCGTAAGGTTATTAGCTCCCGGTGAGAGTGTATTTATATGTTCTTATATAAACCTGCTTAAAGTTAAATACCGTGTATTGGAAAATCCCGTTCTGCATGAATCGGGTCATAGAAATGCTGTATGGCTGGTCGTTTATGCTTATCTGCTGACAAACCGCAGTTCTTATTTCAATAAGAAAAGTTTTATAATATCTACTATCGTGCAGTTAGCCGCCCGCTTCATTCTTTCATATGATTATCTTCTTACGGTTATCGTATCCGGGCTGGATACATCGGAGACAAAACAATCGATGCCATCCGGATTATTCCTGATTCTGGATCAGTTGAGGAAAGAACTTTCGGAAAAGAATATAGAAAAATTGCTGACGGATACAGGCAGGCTATACCGGTTGGTATCATCGGAGTTATACAATAACGGGGAGAATGTTTTAAGTGAAGATACCCTGAATATATTGTTGGTAACATTAACCAATCCGGAGAGTTGCCGGCGGTTTTTACAACAGATGAAAGAAGATCAGATTCTTGGTCTGGTTCCGGTAGTCGTACCCGGTAACAGTAGATTTGTTATATCATATGCGCAATCTTTGGATCGACAACATGAGCATGGAGCATTGCAAGGTAGAGCCGGGAGTGAATTCCGCTTGTTGAAATGGCAGATAATTTTCCCTGTATTACTTGAAAACAGAGGAGTGTTATTTAACCGGAAATATTTTGTCAGGGATGTATTAAGCCGTGTCGCAGCTCATTATAATGTTGAAATATCAGATATATTGAAATATATATGTTCATATATCGGTGAGCTAGCTTTCGATAGTACTCTTAATACGATCTTTCAGGATTTATTGACAGAATATCTGACAGGGGAAAATGGAAATGAAATATTCTCTTCCAAAGGATCAGCTATCTGGTCGGTAAGCGATATTATAAAAAGCAGGGAACTGGCCAATGTTATGGATGTGACAGATCTTATATCTCAATTATCGAATATCGGTAACCGCCGGAAAGCAGCAGAAATGCTTTCCGAAGAACAGCATCATTATCTTGTCTCTCTTATTATCCCTGCCGAAAGCCATTTTGTTATACCATATACAGTTATGTTAGACAAGCAGCGGAATAATAATATTTTGGAAGGTAGAGCGGGCAGTGGGTTCAGTAAGATAAAATGGGAATTTATCTACGATGTGTTACTTGCTTCCCGCAATCAGGTTTTCAATAAGAAATATTTTGTAGACAGGACATTAAATAAGATTGCCGCGCATTATAATGTTACTGTGCAAGATCTGCTTAACTATTTTTATCAGGAAAAAATGTTGGAAAATATTTCACTCCCGTATGATCTGGTTAGGGTCTTTAACGAATTGAAAATTGATTATAAGCTGAATATCCCGGACAATCATAAGAAAAGAATAAAAAACAGGAAGGATGCCGAATTTCTTGAAAGCAGGAAGGTCTTGGAACTATACTTTGGTAGTGACATTACATATAAAGAATTGCTGAACGAATTAGCCGGGCAATATGATTTTGTTATATTCATCCGCAGGGCTTTGCACACCATACAGACTTTGCTGCATTATCTGGAATCGGAACTGAATATTTCTGTAGATAGGAAAGGTGTAATCAGATATCTGATAGATATATCTGAAAGAAAAGTATCCTTGAACTTAGAAGAGATTGTCGCTCATATTATCAATCTTCTGATTAGAAAATTACCTAAAAGTGAACAAGTCCGGTTTATACGAAAAATAGGAAGTCTGGCATCTACAGATAATCTACTGACGGAACAATCAGAACTTATTAATTATAAAAACGATATAATGGAAAAGAATAATTTAATTGACGTTAATAATGCCGGTGTAGTCATACTGGCTCCTTACT
>X355_Hoffmanns_Two_toed_Sloth__coassemble_2411_pt1 | contig 12409 bp, 6 predicted proteins | sample X355_Hoffmanns_Two_toed_Sloth__metabat2_low_PE_021 | metagenome-assembled genome bin X355_Hoffmanns_Two_toed_Sloth | reverse complement strand
TAATACGACTAAAAATATTCCGGAAGGTAGTTACCTGCTGGATGATTTTAATATCAGGCATGATACGGAAAATTCGACGTCTTACTTAAAGGATTTTGTCTGGCAGCAACCTAATTCCGGTTTTTTATTACTGGAAAAAGTCCGCCTCGGTATATACAGCATGGCCGGACAGGATACGGCCAAATGGCTGGACCGGGCTCTCCTGAAAATCGGGTATCCCCCCGTGATATTTAGTAACAGGCAGACGGCCATGTCTATGGATCAGCTTAAAAGGCAGCTGAATAATCAGGGATATCTGAATGCAGAAGTAGATACAACCCTTAAAATAAAAGGGAGAAAAATATCTGTCACCTATAATCTGAAGGGAGGTATTCCTTATCGTATACGGAATTATACCTATACTTTCAGTGATACCGCTATGACCGGAATTATAAACCGGAACCCGGTAGAACCCTTATTGGAAAAAGGAGATATGTTCGATCTGGATATGATGGAACGGGAGCGGCTCCAAACAGGCAACACAATACGTAATGCAGGGTATTTCGGCTTCTCGAAAGAATATTTGTTCTTCAAAGCCGACACAACGCTCAACTCGCATGAAGTAGATTTGTTTATGGATGTTTATCCCTTAAAAAACGGTCGGCCGCACAGGCGTTACAAAATAGATGGTATCACCGTGATTTCCGGAGAGAGTCCGTCTGATACAGAGGTCGATACCACCGACATAAATGGTATAAGGATCATACGGGGAAAAGATAATTTTCTGCGAAATTCAACTGTTGTCCGCAATACTCATATAAAAAAGGGAGCCTATTTTTCTGATAATGTGTTGAGTAAAACATATGATGCGTATAATAAAATGAACGCTGTAAAGCTGACGAATATTGAGCTTTCGCCATCCCTGAAAGACAGTGCTACACTCGATGCTACTATTACATTACTGCCGGCGGATATGCACAAGATTAAAGCCGGGCTTACCGGCACAAATGCTGTAGGGGATTTTGGGATTGCTCCGGATTTAACATACCTACATCAGAACTTTTTTAACGGAGGAGAACAATTCAGTATAAAGCTAAAAGGCGCCTATGAATTTATTGCCGGAGGCAGGAATCGTGATCTTCTGAGCCGGAGTTATTTTGAATATGGGATTGAATCAGGTCTTTCTTTTCCGATGTTTCTATTTCCATGGCTGAGAGAGAGTTGGCGCGAACATCCGTCGGCAAGCAGTAGTATTTCTATCGGGCTAAGGAATCAACACAGACATGAATACAATCGGCAGTTCTTTAATATGACGCTTGCTTATGACTGGTCGACATACAAGGACAGGCTTCGTAGTAAATTGGAACTAATCGACATAACTTATGTACATATGCCATGGGTGTCAGAGCAATTTGACAGCATTTACCTCAGTTCTGGCAATTCAATGCTGGCTGCAAGCTACCGGGATGAACTGATCTCACGCACAGCTTACACATTGACATTAGCTAACGGCCGTAACTTTTCTCATCTGGCACCGACATATACCCTCCGGGGATCGGTCGAGGTAGGAGGGTTGCTCCCACGGCTGGCGAATACCTTAGGCTGGACGAAGGATGAGGAGTGGGCAAAAACTATAATGGGTGTTGACTATGCCGAGTATGTAAAGGTTAGCGCTGATTACGCGCCGACCTTCCGTTTCTCAAAGAAACATACATTGGCATACCATGTCATGTTGGGTTTGGCATTTCCTTATGGCAATTCGCCTACAGTTCCTTACGTGAAGCGTTTCTTTGCCGGAGGGCCCTACAGTATCAGAGGATGGAGTACCTCCACACTGGGGCCGGGGTCGTATAATCCGTTTATTTTTGATGATGACAGGATTGATCTTCTGGAGCATCTGGGGAATATGAAGTTGGAATTTAGTATCGAAAACAGAATGAAAATAAGTAGCTTACTTGAGTTCGCCCAATTTATCGATGCCGGGAATGTATGGACGACGCAGGATTATGAAGGAGAAGCAAGCCGGTTCAGGTTCAATAAATTCTATAAGGAAATTGCCGTTGCATATGGCGTCGGGCTCCGCCTCGACCTCGGCTATCTCTTGCTTCGCAACGATTTCGGGATAAGAGCTTATGATCCGGTAGAAGACCTGTCGAAACGTTTTGTACTCTTTCGACCCCGATTGAATCGTACGGCCTGGCATTTCGGTATAGGATATCCATTCTGATTATCTCCCAAATTAATTTATATGCAAAGTAAGCGATTGGTACATAATCGAAATCTCCTTTAACGAACATAACTGATTCACAGATTTAACAATTTCTGATAATATATATCCAAAGGTTCTATAAAACAGGCTCTTAGTTGCCAACCTTAATATTAACAGGGGTATATAATATATGTCAGTATAAAAACAGTGATAATTAACTGTTTTTATATATGCTATAAACAAATCTATTTAGTACTTGTTATATTTTATAAAACAAAATAATAGTTATTTAACCATAATTTATAATTAACCATACTTTATAATCATACTTAAAAAGGACATTTAATTTTTTTGGAATTGTAATTAATATAGCCACTCGAATATTTGATTCGTATTATACCCTTAATAAAATCTTTATTTTAACCAAAACTTACAAATATGACACATAGAATTTGTCAAAATGGCCGATACAGGCTAATATTGTGTTGTTCTTTATTTCTGATAAACAGTTTCTTTATAATTAGTATGCAGGGACAAGTGACGATTGGCAGCGGAAATCCCCCGGCTAATGGGGCACTTCTGGATTTGAAAGAAAATGAAGCTCCCAACGGGGATGTAACAAGTACTAAAGGTATTATTTTCCCGCGTGTCAGGCTGGTCAGCCTGACTTCTTTGATGCCCTTGTTAAACGCTACCGATGCGGCTAATGCTACACAAAAGACAATCCACAAAGGGATTGTAGTATATAACCTGGCTACAAATAACGGTTTGCAGGAAGACTTATACTTTTGGGATGGCGACGAGTGGCTCAATCTTCACCAGACCAATGGTTATTCGTGGGCCACGCTGGGAAATGCAGGAACAAGTCCCGCAACGAATTACATAGGGACATCCGATGTCACAGATTTAAGCATACGCACCAGCGGGCAGGAAAGGATGCGTGCTACTGCTACGGGTAACATAGGTATAGCCACAGTAACGCCTGCCAGTACCCTGACGGTAAATGGGTCTGTTGCGGCAGCTTATAAAGAAGTAGCGCAGTCTTATACACTATTAGCGACTGATTATACAGTAGTTTATAGCGGGACGGTTGATGCAATTTTTACGATGCCTGTCGTAACCACTACCATTACAGGAAGGCAATATGTGATTAAAAACCTTTCGGCAAGTAATACCTTGACCCTCTCCTCTGGGGCTGTGAACTTCAGAAGGGGGGGGACTGTTCCTGTAAATAATAATATGATTATACCTCCAGGTTTCTATTGTATGATTATCGCTAATGCTAATACTTCCGGTGGAGTATGGGATGTAATGAGCCTGGCTGACTCCCACGTAGCGAATACAGGTTGGACTTTGGTGGCTACGGATATTAGTACTTTTGTTAATAAGTCTCAAGCTTTACCTGCTCCTCCTACTGGTACTCCTTCCGCAGCTGATTATAAAGATATTGCGGGAACCAATCTGACACTTACCATTCCGGCTAATAGTACACAGAGTCAGGTAGTGGTAAGATGGGATATCTGGGGTGATGTCCGGGTAAATAATGCTTCAGGCTCATTGAGGTTTGGTTTGAAATATACGGGACCAGTCTCTAGGCAAATTGAGTCGATTATGATGTCTTCGTGGTCTGCACCTAATAATAACTATGTCAGATGGACGGCTCCAGTCGTGTACACCTTTGATCCAAACATACTTTCACCGGGGACTTATACGTTTTCATTGCAAGTAGTAAGGGAATCAGAAGTAGGATCTATTACGTCCGCTCCAATACTTTGGGGCTCTCAGGGTAGAGGTGAGGTTTATATTAAATAGAAGAGAGTCTGGATTGTCGGATTAGTTCATTGAACTTAATGAGAAATGGGTAGAATTGTTATTATTTCTTATGTGACATTGATTTGCTGGTTGCTAATATCTTCTAAATAATTTACTTTTGTAGCATATATCAGTTGCGAGATGAATAAAATTTTAATTATAGAGGATGAACGACGTGTGGCTGACCTTCTCTGTCGTGGATTGGAGGAGATGGGGTATGTCGTTTATGTCGCCTATGATGCGGGGATGGGGATAAGATTATTCCGCTCCGGTGAATATGATCTTGTTATTTCTGATATTGTACTTCCAGGAATGAATGGCTTTGAACTGGTTAAAGAGATAAAGGAACTGAATAAAAGCACTCCTGTAATCATGCTTACAGCACTTGGCTCGACTGATGATAAATTGGAAGGATTCGATGCCGGAGCAGATGACTATATGGTCAAGCCATTCGATATACGCGAATTAGAGGCAAGAATCAGGGTCCTGCTTAAACGTAAAGCAACGACAGAAACACCACAGGAAAAGGAGCTTAGTTACGCCAGCCTGAGAGTTGACTTACTAACTAAAACTGTATACAGAGAGGAACAGGAGATAAAATTGACACCGAAGGAATTTAATCTGTTAGTCTATATGGTTCGCAATCCCGAACGGGTGCTTTCCCGAGCTGAAATTGCAGAGAAAGTATGGAACACGCATTTCGATACGGGAACGAATTTTATAGATGTTTATATAAACTATCTGCGTAACAAAATAGACCGTAATTTTGGCTCGAAATTAATTCAGACCAAGCCAGGTATGGGTTTTATCTTATATTCCGAAGATGAAAATCAGACATAAACTGACGTTGAGATATACCTGTGTTACTGCCGCGATTTTTTCAGCTGTGGTTCTGGTTATTTTTCTTTTTTCCGAACATACCCGCGAAAAGGAGTTTTTCCGCGATCTTACCCGGGAGGCCGTAACAAAAGCGAATCTGTTCTTGAGTGATAAGGTGGATGCACAAACGATGCAGTCGATATATCACAACAACCGGCAGTTTATAGATGAAGTAGAAGTTGCAGTATATACAACAGACTTCCGGTTGTTATATCATGATGCACAAGAAATAGACATCATTAAAGAGACTCCCGGACTGATAACAACGGCAATAACTAAGAAAGAGATTGAATTCTACGAAGATAAATATCAGGGCATTGCAATGACATATCCCTATAAAGGGGTAGATTATGTAATAACTGCCGCAGCTTATGATGGTTACGGCTATGCAAAGTTGACACGGCTGACTACTTTGTTAATAATTCTGTGGGGGGTCGGATTGGGAATCATTGCAGTGATAGGATATTTGTTGGCTAGAGGGGCTTTACGTCCGGTAAGCCGGATCGTTGAAAAAGTAGATGCCATCAGCGAATCGAATCTAAATACACGGCTGTATGTAAAAAAAGAGCATGACGAATTGGATGAATTGGCGGAAACTTTCAATCAAATGCTCGACAGGTTGGAGCAATCGTTCGATAATCAGAAAATGTTTGTAAGTAATGTGGCGCATGAATTACGCACTCCGCTCGCAGCACTGATCGCTGAATTGGAAGTGGCGCAACTTCGGGAAGATCGTTCGGAAGAGGAATACCGTACAGTTATCGTTAATGCACTGAGCGATGCCGAAAAGCTAAAACATCTAATAACCGGGTTACTCGATCTGGCTAAGGCAAACTATGACATAAGCCGCATATCCACCGAAGAGTTGAGAATGGACGAACTCTTGCTGGATGCGCGCGAGACAGTTCTGAAAGCGAATAAAGAATACTCTATTGATTTGATTTTCGATCAGGATGCCGAAGACGATAAGGTTATAACAGTATGCGGTAATGCCTATCTGTTGAAAACCGCATTTGTAAATCTCATTGAAAACAACTGTAAGTTTTCAAACGACCAATCGTCTGATGTCCAGATATCGTTCTATGGAAGAAATACAATTGTTCGCTTTTCCGACACAGGCATAGGTATTTCTGCGGACGAAATCGAAAAAATATTCACGCCTTTTTACAGAGGCTCGAACACTACCCATATCAAAGGACAAGGTATAGGTCTGGCCTTAACTCAAAAAATAATCCTGCTACACAAGGGTACATTAACTATTCACTCCGTTAGAGGAGAAGGAACAACTTTTGTTGTCGAAATACCCCATATTTAGACTATTCCGTTACAAGATTCTAATGATATTCTAATAGCAGTCTAATGGTTTCCTAATAGCTATTTCTTTTTCATCATTCTACATTTGCGCCTGAAAACGGTAAAAAAAGTTAGGTTATGATGAAATTTTGGAATAAAACAAAGAAAAAATCTGCGGGATTAAACTTCGACAGCGAAAGGCTATTCCTTGCTGCATCTCAATCCGGTAAACATATCTATACCTATTTTGAATCCCGTAAGAGAGGCTTGTATCAGGCGGAAGCTGCGCAACGTCTGAAGAAAGTCGGTAAAAATGAAATTGTATCCGAAAAGCGAAGCAGTTGGTTCGCTATGCTGATAAAAGCCTTCATCAATCCCTTTATCGGAATACTGATGTTTTTGGCTGTGATTTCCATTATTCTTGACGTGTTGTTGGCATCGCCGGAGGATAGGGAATGGATGACCGTGATAATAATAACATCGATGGTTACCATCAGCGGTTTACTGCGTTTCCAACAGGAATGGAAATCGAAACGTGCGAGCGAAGCCTTACAAAAACTGGTAAACAATAAAGTGTCAGTCTTTAGGTGCGGGCATGAAATGTTCTTCGATATTAATTTCACAGAGCTTGTTCCGGGTGATGTTATATTTCTTTCGGCAGGAGATATGATTCCTGCTGATATTCGTATAGTAGAGGCAAAAGACTTTTTTGTTAGCCAAGCTTCTTTGACAGGCGAGTCCGATGCTGTCGAAAAAACACCCGGCCTCACCGAACAACCGCCGAAAACAGGAAGCGTAATCGAACTCAGTAACATTTGCTTCATGGGTTCAAATGTTATCAGTGGCTCAGCCAAAGCGATCGTTGTTACTACCGGAAACAATACATATATGGGTACTATAGCCAAATGTATTGTCGGCGTGCGTGCGCAGACTAGCTTCGATAAGGGTATAAACAAGGTTAGCGTTCTGCTGATACGTTTTATGTTGGTTATGGTTCCGTTTGTATTTTTAGTCAACGGTATCACAAAAGGCGACTGGTTGCAAGCTTTCATTTTCGCCGTTTCGGTTGCTGTAGGACTCACTCCTGAAATGTTGCCGATGATCGTAACTTCAAACCTTGCCAAAGGGGCAGTTAAAATGTCGAAGCGTAAAACGATTGTCAAGAATCTGAATGCCATTCAGAATTTTGGAGCGATGAATATTTTGTGCACTGATAAGACCGGGACACTGACCCATGATAAAATTGTATTGGAGCGCTATCTGAATATGGCAGGCGAAGAAGATATCCGCGTATTGCGACATGCCTATTTTAATAGTTTTTTTCAGACCGGACTAAAAAATCTGATGGATAAGGCTATCCTGTCACATACCGAAGAACTCGGATTTCATAATCTCGAAAAAGAATATTCCAAAATAGATGAAATACCATTTGATTTCATCCGCCGTCGTATGTCGGTGGTTGTCGAGGATAAGAAGAGCAAATGTCAAATCATCACCAAAGGAGCAGTTGAAGAAATTTTGAATATCTGCTCTCATATGGAGTTCAACGGCAAAGTGGTAGAAATAGATAAGGACTTACGTATTTCAGTGGTGTCGGATACATCAAACCTGAATAGGGAAGGTTTACGTGTACTTGCTATTGCGCAAAAAAGCTGGGTGGAAAAAGATCACAGCTTTGGCATAGCCGATGAATCGGATATGGTGTTAATCGGGCTTTTGGCTTTTCTCGACCCGCCCAAAGCATCGGCAGCCAGAGCTATCAGACAACTGCACGAGCACGGTGTTGAGGTAAAAGTACTTTCAGGAGATAACGAAGGGGTGGTAAAAACTATTTGCCGTCAGGTCGGAGTCGATACCGAATACACATTGCTGGGACATGAGATTGAAGACATGGCGGACGAAGATTTGATCGCAAGGATCGGCAAAATAAAAGTTTTCGCAAAACTAACTCCAATGCAAAAAACACGTATAATAACGCTGTTGCAGGAGAAAGGAAACACTGTCGGGTTTCTTGGTGATGGTATAAACGACGCTTCGGCACTTCGTCAAGCTGATATCGGGATTTCAGTAGATACCGCTGTTGATATAGCCAAAGAGAGTGCAGATATCATTCTGTTGGAAAAAGATTTGATGGTTTTGGAAGAGGGGGTACTTGAAGGGCGTAAAATATTCGGCAACATTATGAAGTACATAAAGATGACGGCCAGTTCCAATTTCGGGAATGTATTCAGTGTGATGATTGCCAGCGCATTTTTACCATTTCTACCGATGCTGCCCGTGCATCTGTTGCTTCAGAATCTATTGTACGACATCTCACAAACGACTATTCCGTTCGACACGGTGGATAAGGAGTATCTGATGAAACCACGCAAGTGGGATGCTTCCGACCTTGGGCGTTTTATGATTAGAATCGGACCTATCAGTTCTATTTTCGATATTGTTACCTATTTGGTAATGTGGTTTGTTTTCAGGGCGAACTGTCCGGAGATGGCTCCGTTGTTCCAGTCCGGATGGTTTATCGAAGGGTTGCTTTCGCAAACGTTGATTGTACACATGATCCGCACCCGAAGGATTCCGTTTATCCAAAGCCGTGCTTCATGGCTTGTAATGACAACCACACTGGCTGTTATGGCCGTAGGCATTATTATTCCGTTCTCAGGATTGGGAGCTTCCATTGGCCTAGTCCCTCTTCCGTGGAGTTACTTCCCGTGGCTAGTAGGTATCCTTTCGGGTTATTGCTTACTGACCCAGACTGTTAAAAATTGGTATATCCGCAAATATCACAGATGGTTATAACACGATAAAAAACAAAAACAATGCTTTCTTTCGTTTTAAACATAGGTTTAGCCTTGGTTTTAGGCTTATGCATAGGGCTTGAGCGCCAGTTGCGCCAACGGGCTACCGGGCTTCGTACCAACGCGCTTGTCGCTCTCGGAGCAGCTATATTCATGGTAATGGCTTGTAAAATAGGAGGGACTGCTGAGGCAAGGGTTCTTTCGTACATCATTAGCGGTATCGGGTTTCTGGGTGCAGGCGTCATTATAAAAGACGGTGCATCGATAAGGGGACTCAATACGGCTGCAACCCTATGGTGTACGGCTGCTATAGGGGCTTTTTGTGGACTTGGATACATCTATGAACCAATAACTGGGGCAGCATTTATTATAGCTATCCATCTGTTTATGCGCCCGTTGTCTAATAAACTTATGAAAGCGAAAGTATTTGTAAGTACTGATGCCGAAGAGTTCCACTATAAATTTGTCGCCTGCTGTAAAGAACCGGTCGAAAATCATATTCGCGTTTTGTTCGTACAATACCTCTCCAATAATAACGGACTACTACTAAGCTCTCTTAGTAGCCACGATTCGGAAGTTCCCGGTCTGGCAATCATCGAAGCGGATATTATCAGCCTTTCGAAACAGGATACCACTATCGAGAAGATCGCTTCTTTCCTGACCCTTGAAAACGGGGTCAGTTCGGTCAAATGGAAATCGTGCGATATCGAGTCGAGATCGTAAGAAATAATACAAAAATGAATATTTATGAAAGTCAGAAACACTACTATTTTGCTGCTATTGTTCATAATCATGACAGCATGCGCCCATCGGACCACTGAACAAACAGAAAAAGCATACACGTTCAAAGGCGATACTGTTTATCTGCAAGGCGGCTTGTTATCAGATAAAATCAAGATTGAAGAGGTGACTATAGAACCGTTTGTCAAAGAGGTCATCACTTCCGGAACCGTACAGGCTATTCCTACCCAATTTGCATACATTGCGCCACCTTTCCCGGGTAGAGTTGTGAAATTGTATGTACGATTAGGACAGCAAGTTGAGGTTAATACTCCTTTGTTTGAAATTATATCGCCAGACTTCACCTTTGCCCAAAAAGATTTTTATCAGGCTCAGTCAGAACGCGACCTTGCCCAAAAAGACCTAAAACGTAAGGAAGACCTTATAAAAAACGGTGTCGGTTCGCAAAGAGAGTTGGAAGAAGCACAAAATGTGTTGTCAATTGCCGAAAAAGAGTATGAAAATAGTATAGCCGCACTTAAGGTCTATCAAACCAATCCTCATAATATGGTCTTGGGGCAAGCCTTGATTATCCGTTCACCTATTTCCGGGAACGTCATAAAGAACAGCATCGTCACCGGGCAATATATCAACAGCGATAGCGAGCCTGTAGCCATTGTAGCCGACCTGAGCAAAGTATGGGTAGTGGCACAGGTAAAGGAAAAAGACATCCGCTTCATTCACGAAGGCGATAATATGGATATTGAGATTTCTGCTTTTCCCGGAAAATCAATTAAAGGAGTAGTCTATCGTGTGGATGAGGCTGTAGACGAAGAAACCAGATCAATAAAAGTATTATCGGTTTGCGATAACAAAGAGCAACTTCTCAAATTGGGAATGTATACGACCGTCCATTTTCTCGATAATCCCACCAATTGCATAACTGTTCCCGGAAAAACGTTACTCCAAAATGATAAGGAGAACTATGTTTTTGTCCAAAAAGGAGAGAACATGTTTGTTCGCACTCCGGTCCAGACCGAGGAGACCAAAAACGGGAGAATAGTGATTATTCATGGACTCAACCGTGGAGATAAGGTTATAAGTGAAGGTGGATACTATTTAAGATAAAGAGTCATGAAAAAGAATTTGATGTTATTATCCATACAAAAACGATGGATTATTGCCGCGTTGTTTGTTCTGATTTCCGTTTTTGGTTATTATTCCTGGAAACAGCTATCTGTAGAGGCCTATCCCGATATTGCCGACGTGACATCACAGGTCGTGACACAAGTGCCGGGACTGGCAGCCGAAGAGGTCGAGCAACAGATTACTATCCCCATCGAACGGGCATTGAACGGTTTGCCCGGAATGCACGTAATGCGAAGCAAGAGCACCTTCGGATTGTCAATGATTACGATCGTTTTCGAAGATGGTATTGAGGATTATTGGAGTCGTCAGCGGGTACAGGAGCGTATAAATGAGGTAGACTTGCCTTATGGAGCCGTTGCTGAACTCGACCCTCTGACTTCGCCTACGGGCGAAATTTATCGCTATATTATCGAGAGCGACCAACATTCATTGCGTGAACTCACTGATATGCAAAACTGGGTGATTATTCCACGGATTAAACAGGTTCCCGGAGTCGCTGATGTGAGTAATTTCGGGGGAATAACAACGCAATATCAGGTAGAGATAGATCCGCAAAAGTTAGAGCAATACCATCTTGCGCTGAGCGACGTGGTAGATGCAATTGAAAACAATAACTCAAATGTGGGAGGAAGTGTACTGAACCGGGGTGATCTGGGATATGTGGTACGTGGTATCGGCCTGATCTCCGACCTGTCCGATCTTGGAAAAATTGTAGTTAGTTCAGAAAAAGGGGTGCCCATTTTCCTCAACGATTTAGGAAAATTGAAGTATGGTAATCTCGAACGAAAAGGTGTTTTCGGTTATACTGACCGTATCCGTGAATACTCCGAAAGCATTGAAGGGATCGTATTGTTGCTCAAACACGAAAATCCTTCGAAAGTATTGGATGGAATACATGCTGCTGTTGAAGAGTTGAATAATGAAATTCTTCCCGAGGGAGCGCATATTCACGTTTTTCTTGATCGTACAGAGCTCGTAAACACAACCCTGAATACCGTTTCGCATACCCTGCTCGAAGGTATGTTGCTGGTAATCGTGGTGCTTATTGTATTTCTTGGAAGCTGGCGGGGAGCTTTGCTGGTGGCTGTAACCATACCGTTGTCGTTGCTGTTCGCTTTCATAATGATGCATCTGACCAATATTCCGGCAAACTTGTTGTCACTTGGGGCGATAGACTTCGGTATCATCGTCGACGGAGCCATTGTAATGATGGAGACTATATTAAAAAAACGTGAAGACCATCCGGACGAACCGCTCGAAGAGATTTCAATTGCCAGGCGCGTTCAAATGGTAGCCAAACCAATCCTTTTCGCCACCGTTATCATTATATTGGCTTATATGCCATTGTTTGCTTTTGAGCGCGTAGAACAAAAGCTATTCACGCCTATGGCATTCACGGTGGGATATGCTCTGATTGGAGCTCTGCTTGTCGCGCTGTTTCTTATTCCGGGATTAGGTTTTGTAATTTATAGAAAACCTCAAAAAATTTACCATAACAAGTGGTTGGAAAAATTAACACAGACATATTCGTCTGCAATTGAACGGCTTGTTAAGAAACCGAAGAAGATAATTA
>X355_Hoffmanns_Two_toed_Sloth__coassemble_2408_pt1 | contig 12441 bp, 5 predicted proteins | sample X355_Hoffmanns_Two_toed_Sloth__metabat2_low_PE_021 | metagenome-assembled genome bin X355_Hoffmanns_Two_toed_Sloth | reverse complement strand
GAATTATGAAGATGGTTTCTTGCCTGTAGGCACGCCGGAATCTAATGTTCTGCCCCTCGCTAAGTTTAATACGCCATATTCCGAATTCTGGGTGGGGAAAATGAAAAATGAATATTTCTATGCTACAAGCAACAGCAGATTTCATGATCCGAATAAAAAGTTTTATCACAGGACCAGATATTATTCTTTGGATGAAAATTCCGAGTATTCGATCAATTCAACCAAAAAAGGGAAATCGAAACCATTGCTGCATATGATTCCTGTCGATTTGCAGAATGGTCCTCTATCATTTTCCGATGATATGTCAAAAATGATAGTGACGGAAGTTGCATATGACAAGGGTGAATCAGTAGAGATGTCTTCCGGTGGCGTGAATACATATAAAACAAAATTGTGTTATTCCGAATATAATAAGAATCGCAAAGGCTGGTCGGCATTCAGAGCTGCTTTCCCTCAGAAGGAAGGTGCTTCTTATGCGCATCCTTTTATATTCAACAGGAATCGTTCTGTCCTTTTCTCATCCGATATGGACGGCGGATATGGCGGTTATGATATATACATTGTTCATTGGGATGAAAAGCTTCAGAGCTGGGGCGATCCTATTAATCTGGGTGCGCAGGTAAATACAGAAGGCGACGAAATATCTCCTGCCATATTTAATGATATGCTGGTTTTTTCATCAAACGGGCATGTCGGCTTTGGCGGATATGATATATACGGTATCAGCTACGAAAACGGAAAGATAATAGATGGAAGCCTTACTCATTTCGATTATCCGATAAATACTGTTCTAAACGATTTCAGCATGCTTAGGATAGACAAGGATAGGGGATATGTAGTGTCAGACAGGCAGCGTTTCAATAAAGATGATATTTTTTATTTCGAACGTAATAGGAATTTTGGCCGTGAAAATCTTATATACGGTATGTCGGAAGTAGATGCAATAACAAATGGAGCTATCGTTTTAGTCAATAACGAAGGTAGTTTCAATAAGCCTCGCCGGGAATCTGTGCCTGAGTTCAGTCTTGAATCTGAGTCTTTACTGAGTGTGTATTTCGACTTTGACAAATCGGTTTTACTTCCTTCTGCTATTCAGGAATTAAGGATGTGGCTTGCAGGGACGGATCTCAATAATATAGAATCTTTGATTATTGATGGATATGCAGACGAAATGGGAACAGAAGCCTACAACTACGATCTGTCGAAAAGAAGGGCTGAGGTTGTGGCTCAATGGCTATCACAACAAGGTATTAAAGCACGCGCAAGGGTGACAGGGAAAGGTCAGATATTCGTTAACAATGATTCTTTGCTGGAAGTCCCATTTTATGATGATACCCGGAATACTTCTATTTGGAACCATAGAATATGGATGAATAGAAAAGCCAGAAGAGTAGATATAAAAGCAGTAATTAAATAACATAACAAATATATACATGAAGTACAGAAGAAAAATATTCGAAAGTTTACTGATTTGTGCTCTATTGATTGGGTTTTCAGTACAAAAGGCTAATGCCCAGTATATGCCGGTAGTCTATGACAGGACATATGACGGTGAAGGTATTCAATATCAGCATATTTATCCGGCTTCAGATGGTCAGGTTGTATTGGTAGGGTCTGTAGACGAGAAGACCACAATAACATGGGTGAAGCGTGGAGGGGATATTTATTTCTCGCACTCATTGCCATCAGTTTTCACGTCGGTGAACAGTGTATCTTACATAGAGAAAGATAAGATATTGATTCTGGGGCAGTCTAATTATCTTATTCTGAAAAAGAAAACCAATAAGGTATGTGGTCGTGCCATCATTGTAGATAACACAGGAAAAATTCTGACAGATGTGTATCTGGGAGAAGACGGTAGCGAATTATTCTGTGGAAAAGTATTAAAAGACGGCAATCTCGTACTTGGTGGATATGAGCCGAAGACAGGTGATATAAGAGCCGGATTGTTGGGAAAAGTAGATGCTACAGGGAAAGTTATATATAAATATGTATCAGGCGAAAGCGGAGCGTGTATCGGCTTCGATGTTCTAGGCAGTACGACCGAATATATACATGCAGCATTTACCGGAGAAGACGGGAAAACGGCTTCTGTGGTTCGTTTGGATAGTAAGGGTAAACCGTTTTTTGTCACCAATCTGCCCGATCAGGGTTTTCATATACACAAAATGATAACAGCGCCTGACGATCATATTTTCCTTATAGGGAGTAGTGCTTCTACAGGTGGACGCGTTATAAAAATCAGAACGGAAGGAGATGTTGTCTTTAACAAGGAAATTGTTCCTGCATCTGAGTTTTCTACATTAGAGCATCTATATTTGGCAAATAATGGGAACATATTGGTTGGAGGCAATGGTGGTGATAAATGTTATTACTCCCTTTTGCGTAACGATGGAACAGACCTGCTTAAATATATATTAAGGGGAAATATATCGGGTATGGGATTGAACCCCGTTTCGGGTGAATCGGTAGTCGTTGGTTTCGATGCGGACCGCAGCCGTGGAACGATCGTAGGGTTAGCTAAAGACGGACGGCAGATATATCAGAAATCTACCGATGGTAATTTCGATAAAACCCAATTGACCCAAAATGGTATTTTCCTTGCCAGTACAGCAACAGGTCGTATTTGCATGCTCTCAAATATGGGCGATATGCTCTTTGACCGGTATGCTATCGAAAATGAGAAGAATATTTTTGAAGAGATCAACTTTACATCCAATGGTGACATATTATTCAAAGGAAGGAACAACCGGGTGGTTAAGCTCGGTCATGGAGTATATGTGTCTGATGTGAGGATAAATAAGCCTGTTAACGGTTATACAACAGCATTGTTTACAGTAACACTTACCGGATATTCTACGACAGAGCAAGGTGTACCAGTGCCTGTAACCGTTGAATATGGAACTAAAGCAGGAACGGCTACCGAAGCCGACAACTACTCTCCGATCAAAGGAAGCCTTTCTTTTGTTCCTGCCAATGACGGTGCTACCCGCTACATGATAAAACAAGATGTGGAGGTGCCTATCAAGGCTAATAACCTCATGGAAGGACGCAAAGTATTTGAAATGCATCTGGCTAATGTAAATCATAGTTATCTGGTTAAGCCTGTAGGTATTGGTACTATTGAGGACCAGGAAGTTTTGGTAAAATTGGTAAGTACCGAAGATGGTATAGAAGATCAGAAAGATGTTACATACGAACTGGGAATATTCAAGACAAATGGTGAAATGCTCGTCAATTCAACCGGATCGGACATTGTTATAGACGGTATATACGGTAAAGGAACTGCTGACGCTTTGGATTTTGATATGGGAGTAATACCGCGTGTTGTCATAAGCAAAGGGCAAAAAACAGGAACATTTAATGTGAAGACTCTGAATGATACACGCTATGAGTTACCTAAATCAGTGGTCGTGGATTTCAATAAAATACATGCTATAAACGATGCGAATATCAACTTTGAGAGTTCGCTGTTAAGCTGTGCCGGTAATATTATCGACCAACAGGCTATGATTGCGATTACTTCTTTGGGTGACCATGGCAGAATGAATAATATTGTCTCGGGTTTTTATCGCATATCACTATTGAGGGCGTCCGACGGAGCGTTACTTACAAATGCTACAGGAGGAGATGTGAATGTGACTTGTTCGATTGGGGCGGAAACTACAGCCACAGAAGGTAAAGACTTTGTATTAACTAATCTCCATGACCTCCGTATCTGGGGAGATGGCAATCGTAGCACAGTCAATCTGAATGGTATCGTTCTCTTCGATAAAGATAAGGCGGGGCCTAAAAAATTAGTGATGGAAATTAATTCTGTAACCACACCGGAGTATAGCCCACAAATATCCATTTCAACCGAAGGCAAATCAGCAAGCTTTGTGATTAATGATTAAGAATTAAAAAGTATCTGTTTTGTTTTTTATATGCTGACCCTGTTTTTGAATAACTAATTTAAAGAATGAGAAATATGGAATATTTAAACGTCCCTTCTATTCTGTCTTTTAGACATTCTGTAATTAAAGAGTTTAAGGTATATACTGGTTCCCGTAAAGGGGCAGTGGAGTTGGATTCATCCGGGTTTGACCCGATGGCCATTTGGAAACAATATATTTTACATAAAAAAAATCTTTGTCAGGAGTTAATGCTGGCGTTTATAGATGAGACAATACTTGCTTTCTTTCCTGAAAAATATACTTATACCTATAGATTCGAAAACGGGGTTTTGCAAATATATAATACCATGCATAATTACTGGAGCAACTTTGCTTATGGCGACAGGAATAAACTGGTAATAAAACAAGGACTTACCGGTGTTGGAAAAGAATTATCTTTTATGCAGCACAGGGCAAAAGATAGGGACGAAACCTGTTTTGGTGCTTTAAATTATGCAGGTATAAATTCATTATCCTATCTGAAAGATAAAAAAGCGACTATAGCTTGGTGTAATGTACATTACACTTTTCAATAACATCCTGAAAAGTAATATGATTGGTTCTTGGCAATTAAGAGATGGGAATCAATACAATTATAAGGATAAATGGTACAAGCAATGAAAAAAATGAATATAAAAGAACATATAAATAGAACCTTTATACTTCTGGGGATAATGGGATTTGTATGTTCCTGTTCCGGAGATAGTGTCTTCATTGATGAGGGCGTAAATACAGATGGAGAAAAGAAAATTTTTCTTTCCATGTTGCTGAACTCTGACGGAGAGGCAAAGGAAAAGTCGGTAGGGAATATTGATGATTCTGATTTCGAAAGTCAGATTTACAGGCTCGACGTTTTAATATTTAAATCTACAGGAGAATATGAAGCAGGGAAAGTTGACGGACATGATTCTGTACCGCGTAAAATAATCAATGGAAATGAGTATCAAACCATAGATGAAATAAAGGGAGTCAGCCTGACTGCCGGGAAACGCGATATATATGTTATAGCCAATGCTCCGGAAGGACATTTTGCTTCTGTCAAAAATATTACACAATTTTTACAGAAATATGAGAAACTGAGTACACAGGGTCTGTTTCCTCATCCCGGGCCTGTAACTCCCGATCCGGGTGAAAATCCCCCAATCGGGGGCATCAACCCTTCAGATCTAAAAACTAATCTGACAATGTGCCACTATGAAAAGAATGTAAACTTTAAAAATACAGAAGAACAGCATTATCTGGGATACACATCGAATAATGGTCGTCCCGGAGATGTTGCGTCTGATTATGGGCATGCTCTGTTTGGTGTTAATCCGTTTCTGTTGGAACGGCTGGTGGCAAGGGTCGCGATTCAAAAGATTGAATTTGACCTGGCGACTGATATTGAATTTGAAAAGAATTATCCATCAAATAATTATACATATCATATCGATTCGGTATTTATGATGAATGTGAAGGTTGCATCATGGTTTCCAGCCGGAATGGGGAGTGTATTAACTAAGAATTTCGGACATGGATGCAGTACAGGATATCAGTTTCTTAATAAACCGGCATTACTAAATAATCTTAGCCCGGAAAGCCAACTAACAACCTATCTGACCGAGCCAATCTTTACACAAAAATATGATATAACATCTGATGTCACAGCCAATGATACACCATTATGGTATTACGTCTTCGAAAATGACGAGAGCAATCTTTATCCTACCTATTTTGTAATAGGAGTAAGATACAACTTTGAGAGTACAAAAGACGCCGGAGTTATTAAAACGGTTAAATGTTATTATCCGGTAATAGTGAATGCCCCTGCTTCAGGAAAAACGGCGGACCATGACTATATAAAGCGTAATTATCAATATGGGATTAAAGCTAAAATAAAAGGCTTGGGGAATGTTTATGGTAATAATCCGGTTCTTTTAAAGAGTGTACAAAGTTCCGACCCTGCTGTTGAAGTGGATGAAACAATCGGTAAAAACCTCTTTCCTTGGATCGGGAATACATATAAGTAAGAAGAAAGGAATGATTATGAGAATAAAAACTATTATATATACATCTTTATCCCGTTATGTTTTCTTCTTGAAAACATACATGACTTTATTTCTTTTGGCCTTCATAACATTGGCACCGGTGTTTCTTTTACAAGGTTGTACGGACAGTAATGTTATGCAGACTAATCAGAAACAAGAAGACGGGCAGTCTAATCTGTCGATGCAGATGAAATCTGTACCTGCTGAATTGATAAATAATTCGCGCTTGTATGTATTTGATGAATACAGTCAATTTGTCAAGGAACAATTTAATATTGATAAGTCAGGAGATAAACTTTCTACTACCATGACGGTTGGCAAATGGAATCTGATCCTTTTAAGTTGCAATACTGATATTTCGGGTGAACTTATGATTCCATACGGAGGCAATATAGAAAATTCCCCTATGTGGGAAACCAAATTGATAGCCCCGGCAAATCAGTTTCTTTCACAGACTCCCGCAGAATTAAGCTATGCGCCTATCTTTAATACTCAAATACAACAAGGCATAACGACTTATAAGAATGCTTCCCTAAACAGAAATGTTGGAAAAATACAGGTAATATTAGAAGAGTATACTGGCTTTGACCAAATCAATGCCGGACAGAATAATACTCTTTCCTTCGTAGAGTTACTTGATGTACCGACAACTTTAGCATGGAGTGGGAAATACCTCCCATCCAGAGATGCTCCCTACCAATCTGATAAGCCGATAAGGGAATATTTCAATTTTAATAGTGAATTAAAAGCAGATACGGTCGATTTTATTGTGCCGGCGCACAGAGGTGACGATGCGTTTGCCGCTACACATAGTGATACTACGCACCACAAATTACGCTTGCGTGTAAGTATGCCGTTAAATAATGCAAGTTATTATGGAAAAACTCCTATCGAAATACCTTTTGTACCTAAAATTAACCGTATTGTTCAAGTAGTGTTGAAATTTAGGGGTGAGCCCGACACGAAACTGGATGTAAAGGTAACGGTCAAAGATTGGGAGGATTTCATAGATCAGGAAATAACATTCGATTAGCGAATAATGATGTAGCCCAAAGTGGGTTATTCGAAGTTTTGTAAAGTTTGTGTTAAGGTGAATCCTGTGAGTCGGGAGATTCGCAGGTTTCTTTTAATCGAAGAGCTTAATAAGTAAAAGATAATATTTAATGCAACATTATTTAATCGTAACCTACTATTGTTGTTGCAGATACAAAAATAATAAATAGGTCTGAGACCTTAATTAGATTTTAAATGAGATGAAAATCAGAAAAATACATAACAATTTAAAAGCAATATTTTTATCCGGATTTCTTCTGGTTTTTCTTGGAGCTAATGCTCAATATATTAGTACCGAGGATAGTATTGCAATAGCTAAAGAGAGGGCCAAGGGCTCTATAATGCCACGAACATCTAACCGTCCGGCAGTACCTAATGCGAATAGTATTTCTGTAAACAGAGATGCGGCCATTGTCACATATACCCCGGCTGAACTTGTAGAAAAAATATTCCTTAAAAGCCAGGGTGGTGATTGTGCAACGGAAGGAGTTATTGAAGATGTTACACTTCATGCACTAAACTGGACAGGTACTGCATGGTCAGCAACGAGTCCCGAATACAACAGGTCCATGTCATATTTTAGTGGAGGACAAACCACGGGAACCCGTGTATTGGGGATAGAAAGCGGAATATTACTGACTACTGGGCCGGGGCTGTATGCTGAAGGTCCCAATGGTAGTGGAAGTGGGGCTCAGAGTGCATTGAATGGAGGTAACGCGCTTAGTGATGCTGATTTACAAGCTTTAACAACTAATGGTATAAATTGTGGTACGGTATTGGAATTTACTTTTACCCCACAATCATCTCAAATTAGTTTTGAATATGTATTCGGGTCGGAAGAATATCCTAATTATTCTAACAACCAGACTTATAATGACGTATTTGGTTTTTTTATATCGGATGAGGATGGTGTTTCCAACAAAAGAAATATTGCGATAGTACCCGGAACTACCGATTTACCGGTTGCAATCTATAATGTAAACCAACTAAGGAATACTGAATATTTTGTTAATTGTTATACTACTGCCGGACAACAAGTAGAATATAACGGACATACAACTGTACTGACAGCAAAAGCCAATGTTGAGCCGGGGAAAAAGTACAGATTAAAGCTTGCGATAGCCAATGTAGGGGATAGCAGTTATGGGTCGGGAGTATTCCTTAAAGCTGGTAGCTTCGACTTAGGGCTTGGTATCACTAATCATGGGAACGAGATTCAGGGTATGGACAATGTCTTTCAGGCTTGCGAAAGTAATAAATTCACATTGAAGATAAACAAAAGTTCTGTGGCAAGGACAATAGGTATGACTTATTCCGGAGCAGCCCTGAATTTTATCAAACAGCCGGATGGAAGTAATATGCCTGCGACAATTAATGTACCTGCATATTCGACAGAAGTAAGTGTACCTTACAAAGTATTGAGTACTGTGTCTACAAACGGTGGAGACTTTAATATTAAGGCTACGATTCCGGGCTGTGGTGAAATTACAAAAACAATATATGTATATCAACAGTTCTTATCTGCTACGGTAAAGACTACACCTTCATGTAATGGAAATGACGGCAGTTTATATGTTGAGGCCACCGGAGGTTCTCCACGGGTAGAAATGAGCCGGAATGGAGGGGGCGACTGGCAGAAGATAGCTGTACCTTTTACCGGACTGGCACCGGGCTCATATACAGTTATGATACGTGACTCTATCGGATGTAATACAGAGACACTTACTGCCGTTGTAACAGGTAAACCTGTTATAAATAACACCTTTACCGAAACTACTGTCTGTGCCGGAACTATTGTACCTAAAGTAACACTTACAAGTACTGTCGCCGGAACTACTTATGTCTGGACATGCAATAATTCTGCCATCGGTTTAACATCAGGTACAGGGGATATTCCTCAATTTACCGCGAAGAATACAACTACAGGGCAGTTGGAAGCTACGATAACAGTTACTCCTACGGCATTTGGTTGTGTTGGTGTTTCAAAAAGTTATAAGATAATAGTCAATCCGGTTGCCGATGTAAAACCTATTTCTAATCTGACAGTATGTAATAACAGCTTGGTATCGTCTATCCCATTCGAAACTACGGCAATGCCAACAAATAAGGTAACATATACATGGAAAAACAATAATACCGCTATTGGCCTTGTTACCAGTGGTACCGGTTCAAATCTACCATCTTTTACTGCTGTAAACCCGGGTGTTGCACCCATAACAGCCACAATAGAAGTGACACCCAAATATGAAGATTGTATTGGTACGCCATTGACATTCACTATTACGGTCAACCCGACAGCCGTAGTGAAGCCTATTACTAATCTGACGGTATGTAATAACAGTCTGGTTTCATCCATTCCATTCGAGACCACGGCAACACCAACTAATAAAGTGACATACACATGGAAAAACAGTAATACGGCTATTGGCCTTGTTACCAGTGGCACCGGTTCAAATCTACCATCTTTTACTGCTGTAAACCCGGGTATTGCACCCATAACAGCCACAATAGAAGTGACACCCAAATATGAAGATTGTATTGGTACGCCATTGACATTCACTATTACGGTCAACCCGACAGCCGTAGTGAAGCCTATTACTAATCTGACGGTATGTAATAACAGTCTGGTTTCATCCATTCCATTCGAGACCACGGCAACACCAACTAATAAAGTGACATACACATGGAAAAATAATAATGCTGCTATCGGTCTTGTTGCCAGCGGTTCGGGTTCGAATCTACCGTCTTTTACTGCTATAAATTCAGGTACTGCCCCTGTAACAGCAACAATAGAGGTAACACCCAAATATGAAGATTGTATCGGCACACCGTTGACATTCACTATTACGGTCAACCCGACAGCCATAGTGAAGCCTATTGCTAATTTGACAGTATGCAATAACAGTTTGGTATCACCTGTACCATTTGAAACTACAGCTACTCCATCCGGCAAAGTGACATATACATGGAGAAACAGTAATACGGCTATCGGTCTAGCTGCCAGTGGTTCGGGATCGGGTTTACCTTCTTTTACGGCAACTAATTCAACAAATAATCCTGTTACAGCAGCAATAGAAGTAACACCGAAATACGAAAATTGTGAAGGTACTAAACTTACGTTTACTATTACAGTAAATGCCCCTGTTATGGCGGGAGTTATAAAGGGTAATTCTTTTGTATGTCAAAATCAGAACCCGTTGGAAATAAAAGAAATTGCAGCTGCTTCGGGTGGAAGCAATTCATTCACATATCAGTGGAAGTCCAGTATAGATGCTATAATATGGACAGATATACCGGGGGCAAAAAGTATAAGTTATACGCCCGGCATTCTTGCTACTGATACACATTTCAAAAGAATGACTATCGATGGATTCTGTGGACAGCAATTTGAAAGCAACACATTTACCATAAAGGTTGTGACTCAGCCGACAGCATTATATTGGAAATCAACGGCCGGAGACAGCAATTGGAATAATCCGGACAACTGGATAGACAAGGATGGCAATCAGCTAGGAATGGTGCCATTGGCTTGTACTGATGTCCAGATAACAGGAGGTTCTGATAATTACCCTTCATTGGATTTGGCGAGTACACCAGTTGATTTATATGGAACTCCGCAATGTAGGAATATTACTTTCCAGTATGGAGCAGAAGTTGCATACCAGTATAAACTAGCCTATGAAAAAGCCTTTGTACAGTATAACTGGGGATATTACAGTAATACAAGCGGGTTGCCGGAAGGTATTCAGCCAGACAAGAACGGATCAGGTTCTCCATGCTTGGTGAAAGAACGGGATACCTGGTATGCGTTAGCTGCTCCATTAAAGAATATGGCATCCGGAGACTTTTCATTTGGTGGTTTTCCCGTGACATGGCAGGGTGGTTTTAATATACAAGACCCTGTAACCGGACAGTCTGTAGAGGTAGAAGCCGGAGACTTCAGTAAAGCATATGCGAGAAACGATATTAATCTGGCAGAAACTAACAATGCGGTTGCAATAAAAGTTCCCTCATACAGAAATCAAATAGGTTATAATAATCACTGCCATATGGATGGCCTTGAGGGAGTCATGGAATTCCCATACTTTGAAAATGAAGCAAAAGCGCCGTTTTATCCGGCTCATACTTATGATAAATTTACAAGGGAAAGTAAATTCTTCTATTTTGATACTAAAACACTTCAATTGATATATTCTCCGGTAGGACGAATGAAACGTGGAGCAGAGTCTTATCGCTTTATATACGAAACATCTTCGAATGAGGTTAAAAACATTAATGTAGGAGGAAATAATGTACCCGGATATGCCCAGGAAATATCGAAACACATTGCCACATCACAGAAAGTTATGATTGGAAATCCGTTTATGGCATCTATAAACTCAAAGCGTTTCCTTGATGCTAATAATATAGATCCGGGAGCTCCGAAATTATTGGCCAGTGATGGATATTTTGTATTCAATAGTACATTGCAGATCTGGCAGAATCTTCCATTTTCGGCAACAAACAATATTGGACCTCAGCAGGCATTTATTGTGACATTGGCCGAAGGGGTAAATAATACAGAACTATTATATCCATTCGAGGGAACGTATGCTTTAACCGGACCTACTTTCAGAGGACTATCCCAAGTATTGCCGGAAGGCAGCTCTCTTTATCTTAAAACAAGTGATAACAATGATGCGGCCGGAGACTATGCTATATTGAATGCATCCCAAACAGGTGATAATCTGAATAATGTAAAAAAAATGATATATACAGAGGGGCATGTTGTACCTGAAACATTCTTCATCACTTCTGATGGTAAGGACTATAATCTTGTTCAGGCGTTTGAGGAAGGTATCAAAGAAATCGGTATAGGTGTCAAATGCTCCAATACTCAAAAACCTCTGAAGTTTACGTTTGAGAATGTGTCTGAATTTTATTCGACCTATGGCGTGCGTCCTGTATTGGTGGACAAATTTATGTCTATAGAGCAGGATCTGACAGATAATTATACATATCATTTTAATCAGCGAAAGACAACAGTAGAAAACAGATATATAGATGCAGACAGGTTTGTTTTGCGTATAGCATCTCCAGACGATATTGTTGGAAATGTAAACGAAGACATTCATATAGTTTACCAAAATGATGTCTTGAATGTGAAATCGGGCAGGACAATTAAAACTGTTCATGTATATGACTTGTATGGAAGGCTGATACATTCAAATAGGCAGATAAACTTAACTGTTTATAGCCAACCTCTATCGTTAGCCCAAGGTTTGTATATTGTAAAAGTGCAAACTGTAAATGGTAAAACTAAAGTGGAGAAAATAATGGCTTTGTAAATATTAATTACATACTATATCACGTAATATATTCTATTCCCAAAAGGGTTGTGAGTTTAGTCGGAAGAGGGCGAAAAATAATATTATGGTCCTTTGGGT
>X355_Hoffmanns_Two_toed_Sloth__coassemble_2400_pt1 | contig 12517 bp, 11 predicted proteins | sample X355_Hoffmanns_Two_toed_Sloth__metabat2_low_PE_021 | metagenome-assembled genome bin X355_Hoffmanns_Two_toed_Sloth | reverse complement strand
ATTTAATATTCCGCGAATTACAGGCTGCAAAAATAGCTAAAAAAAATAAGAATGTGTCCCTTTTGGAATAAATATTTAAAAAAAGGATATTTTAATACAATCTTCTGTGACTTCTTCCCGTAATATATCGCTTTTTTCTTAAATTTGCAGTTTAGTGGCTACATATGTCAAATAATCAGAATTTGAAAGCCTTTTGATGGTTAGGAAAAGCCATAGAACCGAATGATAAAGAAGAAAAAAAACAAACATAATCTATGGAAGCGGCTGCACTTCAAATACCGCCTTTCCGTAATGAATGAAAATACACTTGAAGAGCTATGGAAGATCAAGGCTTCTATCTTTTCGGGTGCTGTTTTGGTTCTCGTATTCGCTTTTTTTCTCATTGCAATCACATCCGCTATCATCATAGCAACGCCGATCCGTTACTACCTGCCCGGTTATCTCGATGCAGAAGTAAGAGAAAAAGCAATCCGGTCGGCAATTAAAACAGACTCTCTTGAGCAGCAATTGAAATATCAGGAAGCTTATATAAATAATCTCCGCAGTATTTTTGACGGTACCCGCCAGATCGACTCCGTCAAGATTCTCGACACGATATCTGTTTCCGAGAACGACCCTCTGCTCAAGAAAACAGATTTGGAGAAAGAGTATGCCAAACGATACGAAGACGAGGAGCGGTATAACCTGTCTGTACTATCGCCAAATACCACCAACCCAATGGAAGGTGTCGTATTCTTCAGGCCGGTCAGAGGAATTATAACAAGCAAATTCGATCCTTCCGGCGGGCACTTCGGGGTAACGATAAAAACCTCCCCTAGAGAAACGGTGCTGGCGACATTGGAGGGTGTAGTCATTTTTGCCGGATATGATCTGAAGACAGGACATACTATACAAATCCAGCATAAGAACGGATTTATTTCCGTATACAGATACAATACCCTGCTACTGAAGGAAACAGGGGATAAGGTGCGTACAGGAGAGGCTATAGCTGTAATAGAGACAAAAAAAGAAGAGAAAAAAGGAGAGGCCGCAATCTCTTCAACCCTCGAATTTGAACTTTGGTATAGAGGCAACGCCGTAAATCCTGAAAACTACATATCTTTCTAAGACCATATATGAAAAGGAATATTGCAATACTAGGCTCTACAGGATCTATCGGAACACAAGCCCTCGATATAGTCAGGGAGAACCCCGGCCATTTCGAAATATACGCCCTGACTGCCAACGAAAATATAGATTTACTTATCAGGCAGGCGCAGGAGTTCTCTCCTGAGGTTGTAGTCATTGCCAACGAAAATAAATATGCACAACTGAAAGAAGCCCTGCAACATTTACCGATCAAAGTATGGGCCGGAAGCGAGTCGATAGCAGAAGTAGTGCAAAGCGAGCCCATCGACATGGTACTTACTGCCATGGTCGGTTATTCGGGATTGAAACCTACTATAAACGCTATAAAGGCAGGGAAAGTAATCGCGCTGGCAAATAAGGAAACATTGGTGGTGGCAGGTGAACTGATTACAAGTCTGGCCATCGAACATAAAGTACCGATATTGCCTGTAGATTCGGAACACTCCGCCATCTTTCAATGTCTCAACGGAGAACGTTCTCCCATCGAGAAAATTATCCTTACGGCATCCGGCGGTCCGTTCAGAAACCATTCTGCCGAACAACTGGCAAAAGTAACCAAAGCCGAAGCTCTTAAACATCCGAACTGGGACATGGGTGCCAAAGTTACGATCGACTCGGCATCCCTGATGAATAAGGGATTGGAAATGATAGAAGCCAAATGGCTGTTTGATGTTACCCCCAGTCAGATTGAAGTGGTTGTACATCCGCAATCCATCATACATTCGATGGTACAATTCGAGGATTCGTCCATTATCGCGCAATTGGGGCTGCCAGACATGCATCTGCCGATACAATACGCGTTGGCTTATCCCAATAGGTTGAAATCGAATTTCGAACGGCTCGACTTCTTCAAGCTGAAAACAATGACATTCGAAAAACCCGACATGGAGCGTTTCCGCAATCTGGCATTTGCATTCGAAGCCGCGCGGGTAAAAGGAAATATGGCCTGCATCATGAATGCGGCAAACGAAATAGCGGTAGCCGCTTTCCTGAAAAACAAAGTCGGATTTCTGGAAATGAGCGACGTTATAGAGAAAACAATGCACAAAACAAGTTTTATTCAGGCTCCGTCGTACGAAGATTATGTGCAGACCGATACGGAAGCCCGTTATGTAGCAAAAGAATTTATCAAATAACACTCTGAATTTTTAATGGAAACAATTTTAATTAAAGCGTTACAATTAATCCTAAGTTTATCGATACTGGTTATTATACATGAGTTCGGGCATTTCCTATTCGCCCGCCTCTTCAAGATAAGAGTTGAGAAGTTCTATTTATTCTTCAACCCGTGGTTCTCCCTGTTCAAATATAAGCCAAAGAACAGCGATACGGAATACGGGATCGGCTGGTTGCCATTAGGCGGATATGTGAAAATATCGGGAATGATAGACGAATCGATGGATAAGGAGCAGATGGCTCTCCCGCCCCAGCCATGGGAATTCCGTTCCAAACCGGCATGGCAACGCCTGCTCGTAATGGTAGGAGGCGTATTATTCAATTTCATTCTGGCCATCATCATCTTCTCTATGATGCTGTTTGTATGGGGTGACGAATACCTGCCCCTGAAAAATGTAAAGGACGGGATGGTCTTCTCCGAAACGGTAAAAAGAAACGGAGGATTTCAGGATAAAGATATACTGGTAAGTGCCGACGGCAAAGAACTTGTTTTGGGGCGCGGGGTTCTCGATATGAATACATTTATGCATTTCATCGATGCCAAGACCGTAACCGTAGTACGCAATGGCAAACAAATGGAACTGACTCTCCCCGAAAGCTTTGCCGATAGTGTAATTGCATCGAAACAAGTGGCTTATGAATATTGGTCTGCACCTGTTGTGGATAGCGTAAGCGAAAACTCCGAGGCTAAAAGAATCGGCCTGATGCGCGGAGATAGTATAACCGCTCTTGATTCACAGCCGATTACCTCTCAGTTGGGTGTTCAAAAATATGTAACAAAAATAAGTAATAAACTGGGGGATAATGAGAAGCATACGCTGGCAATCACTTTCTACAGAAACGGTGAAGTACAGACAGTTTCAGCAGCCATTGACACATCGGGCGTTATCGGCTTCACATCTCCAACAAAAATGGCCGATATATTCTCGAAAAAGAATATGCATACCGATCACTATGGTTTTTTCGAATCGTTTCCGGCCGGGATAAACAACGGTGTAGCGACACTTAAAGGTTATGTGGCACAGATACGTTTCGTATTCTCCAAAGAAGGGGTGAAAAACCTGAGTGGGTTTGCCGGTATCGGAAATATGTTCCCCGCTCAATGGAACTGGTACGCATTCTGGTCTATGACCGCATTCCTGTCCATCGTACTCGCCTTTATGAATATACTCCCTATTCCGGCGCTGGACGGAGGGCATATCATGTTCCTGTTATACGAAGCCATTACCAAGCGGCAACCGAATGAGAAGTTTATGGAATATGCGCAGGTAGGCGGCATGATATTCTTACTACTCTTGCTGTTAGTCGCCAATGGGAACGATATAATGAGAATCTTCTTTAAGTAGCGGATAAGCTATTGGCCAACAAATTAAGTTGAAATATAAAAGGCTTGTCTGCCCGTAACTTGTAACTCGTAACTAAAATAAGATATGACCGTAACAGAATTAATAAATAAAAATGACAAAACCGCTTTTTCCTTCGAGATACTTCCTCCGTTAAAAGGAAACAACATCGAAAAAGTGTATAACATCATTGATAAACTGATTGAATTCGACCCTCAATATATTAATATAACAACACATCACAGCGAATATCTCGATCAGGCAATGCCTGACGGGTCGGTAAAGAGGGTTAATATCCGTAAACGTCCCGGCTCGGTAGCGATTGCCGCATCTATTCAGCACAAATATAATGTGACGGCTGTCCCGCATATGATATGCAAGGGTTTTTCTCAGGAAGAAACCGAATATGCACTGATAGACCTGAATTTTCTGCACGTGCATAACCTTCTGTTATTGAGAGGCGACACCAAACGCCTTGCTCCGGAACAGATATATCCGAACAGGAACGAGTATGCCACCGACCTGCAAATTCAGGTGAACAGGTTCAACGAAGGCATTGCTGCCGATGGTACGACTTTTGAAAAAAATGCCACTCCGTTCGCTTACGGTATGGCATGCTATCCCGAGATACATGAGGACGCTCCCAGTATGGAAGCGGATATACATTACATGAAGCAGAAAGCCGACAATGGAGCTGAATATTTTGTTACCCAGATGTTTTTCGATAACGAAAAATATTTCTCATTTGTGGACAAATGCCGTAAGGCAGGAATCACTCAGCCTATTATTCCGGGAGTAAAGCCAATTGTACTGATGAGCCAACTGGAAGTGCTTCCGCGGATATTCCGTTCAAGCATTCCGGAAGAACTGGCAATTGAGCTTCACAAATGTAAAACAGATGACGAATCTAAAGAAGTAGGCGTAGAATGGGGCATAAAACAATGCAAAGAACTAATCGCGCACGGAGTGCCAAGCCTGCACTTTTATTCATTGTTGGCGACCGAAAGCGTAAGGCAGATAGCTAAAGAGATATACTAAGTAAGATGATTGAATTGCACTTAAAAAAGTAATTCATAACTTTATAACCCATAAATTAGAAAGAATACTTGTTTTTTAAAGATATAATAGGGCAAAACGAAGTAAAAGAGCGGTTGATAAGTTCGGCAGGAAAGGGAATTATCCCTCATGCACAGCTTTTTTGCGGACAAGAAGGCGTTGGAAAATTCCCTCTTGCGCTTGCTTATGCCCAATATCTGAATTGTGAAAATCCTTCGCAAACAGATTCCTGCGGTAAATGCCCTTCCTGCGTAAAATATAATCATCTGGCACATCCGGACCTTCATTTCGTTTTCCCGATTATAAAAAAGGCGACAAAGAAAAAAGAAGTCTGCGACGATTATATTACCGAATGGCGCGAATTTATCAAGCAAAACTGCTATTTCAATCTCAGCCAGTGGCTCGATTATATCGATGCCGAAAATTCCCAGGGGCTGATCTACGCCAAAGAGAGCGAAGAAATCATCCGTAAGCTGAGTTTAAGGATATATGAGGCCAAATATAAAGTAATGATTATCTGGCTTCCCGAAAAAATGCACGAATCATGTGCCAACAAACTACTGAAAATCATAGAGGAGCCGACAGACAATACGATATTCCTATTGGTTTCTGATATTCCGGATAACATTATCACTACCATACAATCGCGTTGCCAGCGTGTCAACATACATGGCGTAAAAGAAAAGGATATAACCCAGGCTTTGGAATCGGCATATAATATCACACCCGAAGATGCGGCAAGTGTAGCCCATCTGGCAAACGGCAGCTACCTGAAGGCGATGGAAACAATCAGTCTGAATGAGGAACATAAATTCTTTTTCAACCTCTTCATCCAGATGATGCGAGCCTCATATGCCCGCAACATAAAAGAAATAAAAGCCATCGGAAATGAAATAGCCGGCGTAGGGCGCGAAAATCAGAAAGGTTTTCTGAAATACTGCCAGCGAATGATCCGTGAGTATTTTGTCAGTAACATGAGTCAGCCCGAAATGATATATCTGGCTCAGGACGAAGCAAACTTTGGAACCCGCTTCGCCCCGTTTATCAACGAACGGAACATAATGGGATTTATGGACGAACTGGCCTTGGCAGAGAGACATATAGAGCAAAATGTAAATGCAAAGATGGTATTTTTCGATCTTTGCCTGAAAATAACCATGCTTATAAAACAATAAGGTTGCAAACATATTTATTACTTTATTAAATCAGAATGCAACAAGTAGTTAGATTGAATATACTTAAATATAAACCCACAAAGCCATAAAAGGGGCTTTGTCTTAATTAATTAAAAAAAACATATAATGGAAAATCAAAATACATTTGTCCCACACGATTGCCAGGGTACCTGCAAAACGCCCGTGGGATGCACCTGTGCTAAAGCGAACAAAAAAGCTTTGGAAACAGCAGGTACTGAAACAGGGTATGCTGTAGGCGCAAGAAGTTGCGGCTGCGGCTCGGGAGGAGGCTGTAGCTCCGGAGGAAGTTGCTCATGCAAATCGGGAGGAGGTTGTTCTTGTAAATCAGGAGGCGGCTGCTCTAAAAAAGGTGGTTCCTGCTGCTCGGGGACGAACAAACTGGAAGTTTACAACTGGTTACAGGATTTACCGGAAGTTGCCGGAGAATCACAAATGGTAGAAGTACAGTTCAAGAATACACGAAAAGGATATTACTTGAACAGCAACAATGTAGAGATATACAGAGGAGATATCGTAGCTGTGGAAGCATCTCCGGGACACGATATAGGAGAAGTAACCCTGACCGGAAAGCTGGTTCAGCTGCAAATGCTTAAAAATAATTACCGAGGTGAAACCAAGCGTATCTACCGCATTGCTAAGCAGACCGATATTGATAAATGGAACGAAGCAAGATCCAAAGAACATAAAACGATGCTCCGCGCGCGGGAAATCGCCGAAGAGCTGAAACTGGCCATGAAAATCAGTGATGTTGAATTTCAGGGAGATGGCAACAAAGCTATTTTCTACTATATAGCTGACGAACGGGTAGACTTCCGTCAATTGATAAAAGTATACGCATCGGAATTCCGTGTAAAGATAGAAATGAAGCAGATAGGTGCGCGTCAGGAAGCCGGACGTGTAGGTGGTATCGGCCCATGTGGTCGCGAATTATGTTGCTCCAGTTCTATGTCCAATTTCGTTTCGGTTTCTACATCGGCAGCACGCCTGCAAGATATTCCGCTAAACCCTCAAAAGCTAGCGGGACAGTGCGGAAAGCTGAAATGCTGCCTCAATTTCGAAGTGGATACTTACGTGGAGGCTCAACGTAAATTGCCTTCAAGAGAAGTGGTTTTAGAAACTAAAGATGCCTCATTCTACCATTTCAAGACTGATATTCTTTCGGGCGAAATGACATATTCTACCGATAAGCACTTTGCGGCGAATCTCGTTACACTGCCTAAAGACCGGGTATATGAAGTAATCAGAATCAACAAGCAGGGAGGAAAGCCGACACATCTTACTACTGAGCCTCAGGAACAGGCAGAAAAAGTTACCTCGCACGATATATTGCAGGAAAATATCAATCGCTTCGACAACAACAGTGGTAACAGTAACCGGAATAATAAGAAGAAAAAGTTTGTAAAGAACAGGTCTGAAAATAGCGGACAAGGCACACCGAACAATCAGGGAGGAAATAACAGGCCCGATAACAACAGGCAGGTAAACAATAACAAGCAGGCAAACGCTAATCCGAATGCCAGACCAAACAATAACAACAGACCTGAAAACAATAATCAACAAGGTCAGAACCAGAATAAAAACAACAGCCATAGAAATAACAGGAACGACAGAAACAGACATAACAAAAATGGGAAGCCCGACCAGAAAAAGCCTGATGCATAAGTCTCTATACGCCTTATGCGGCATACTATTAACTATCATAGCTATCTCCTGCAACAAGCAGGAGGTATATTACCGTTTCCATGAAATAAAAGATGCGGAGTGGGCACAGAATGATAAACTGATATTTGATATAGATTCCACCGTTTTCGAATTGAATGTCCCATACACCATGTATTTTGAGGTGACCAATAATGTAAATTATCCATATCAGAATATCTGGTTTTTCGTACAAACAGATATCTATAACGATTCTGTATTTACAAAACGGGAAAAAGAGTTCATGTTGGCTGATAAATTCGGAAAGTGGACAGGTTCAGGATTCGGCACATTATATCAGGCTTCTTTTGTTTTTGACGATAATATTATCTTTAAGGAAAGACGTAATCATCAGATAATAATAGGGCATGGTATGCGCGATCAGCGACTAACAGGTATTGAGAAAATCGGAGTAAGGATAGCAAGGAAAGAATAAAACGTACAAGTATATGAATAAGGAAAGAGCTTATCATTACTGATAAGCTCTTTCCTTATTTTTACAGCCTGATTATTATTTAAGCAATTCAGTCAATTTGGCTATAGCTTCATCGGCGTTTAGCCCGCGAGCCATAATCTTACCGTCTTTGTCAAGCAACACAAGGTGAGGTATGGAATTTACTCCATAAGCACCGGCAAGTTCGCTATCCCAGAATTTCAAGTCGGATATCTGAGGCCATGTAATCCCCAGGTCTTTAATTCCTTTTACCCAGTCCTCATTCGTTCTATCCAGTGAAATACCTACGATTTCAAAATCCTTTGTGCCAAATTGCTTGTATGCTTCTACCAGTTTTGGCATTTCGGCACGGCATGGAGGACACCATGATGCCCAAAAATCTACAAGCACATATTTGCCTTTACCGGCATAATCTGCCAAAGCAGCATCTTTCCCGTCAGGGGTTTTCCCTTTCAGATCAGTAAATACTTTACCTTCCGAGGTTGCATCCAGAGCCTGTATACGGGCTTCCAGTTTTGCCATCCTTTCGTTGGCTTTATATTCAGGTTTTACAGATGCAAATAACTCTTTCATTTGATCTAAAGTAAACAGATATGATCTGGACGCGAATATATAAGCGCCTATCTGGCTTTCTATATTTGATTTCACATAGCCATATATTTCTTTAGTTTTCTGAGCATCTATCTCTTCATACTGTTTTTCCAGTTCGGCTTGTGCAACCTGAGCCGTATCGAGTTTCGATTTTTCATAGACAGCCTTTAATTGCGTGTCAAATCCGTTCAGCTTGGTATTCAGTGTTTGATAAGCATCATTCGAAGCTGTTCCTTTAATCGTAGAAACACTATCCAGAGCAACGTCTATTTGTCCGGGTTCTACAACCAACAAAACCGGTCTTTTTACTTTATCTGTAGGTTCAGCCAATGCTATGAAATGAACTTTCGCCCCTTCCTTTGCAAGTCCTTTAAACTCAAATTTACCATTAGTTACATAAGCAGAATCGATTGCTACCTGATCTTTCCAATTATCCTCAAGCGTCTGCAAGTACACCTTAGCACTATCAGATGCTCCGGCTACTGTACCATTAATAGTAAACTGGTCTTTTTCGCCGCAAGACGTAACCAACACCAGTACTGTTGATAGTGATAATATAATTTTCTTCATTTTATTAATAAATTAGGACAGTTAATATATAAGTTTTCGAATAAATTATTCAAACCATTAGTAATAAAACAAGGAATGTAATCTATTGTTTAATCGAGTATTTCTGCAATCTTAGCTTCCAATGCAGGTCCTCGCAGGTCTTTAGCTACAATCACACCATTTCCGTCTAATAAAACAGTATGCGGTATAGTGTTTACACCATATAGTTCTGAGGCAGATTTTGTGTCATCCCCTAATTGTATCCATGTCATTTTATGGGCTTTCACTGCATTGAGCCATGCCTGTCTGTCTTCATCAACAGATATTCCTATAATTTCAAGACCTTTGGCCTTATATGCATTATATGTTTTCACAAGGCTTGGCATTTCCTGAATACACGGACCACACCACGAAGCCCAGAAATCGATAAGTACGCATTTGCTTTTGCCTGCATATTCAGACAAGGCAACAGCCTTACCTGTCATGTCTACCAACTGCGCATCAGCAAATGCCTGGCCTACTTCCGGTACTACCCTGTTCAGTTCTTTTTCCAGGGCTTTCATCTCCGGAGTATTACGGAAGGTACTGTCAGCCAACGGCAACAATTCTTTCAGTTGCTCCATTGTAAACATCGATGCAGAAGAGTAGAACAAAAATTCACCGGCCTTATTTGCCATATTTGCCTTTGTAAATTCAAAGTTAGCTTTTTGCATTTCTTCCTGCAATGCTTCCATTCTTGAGTTAGCATCCGGAACCCCCTGTACACCTCCGGCATCATTTACTTCCTTGTATAAAGCAGCCATCTTATTCATTGCAGTCTGAACCTTATTAAACTCGTCATTCCTTGGAGTTCCGCTTGTACTTACTGCATTTTTTTCTAGTGTTATCTTTATCGCTCCCGGCTCCAGGATAAGCGTTCCTACAGGGGAATCTGCCTCAGGCGATTCCAGCTTACCTACGGAGATAAATCCCATAATAGGATCGCCATCGGTAGTTCCTTTGAACTTAAATTTCCCGTCTTTCAATACTACTGAATCTATCACTGTTGATGATTCGGCTCTCATGCTATCTATCTTTTGAAGATATATCATTTTACCATCAAATGTATTTTCAGTGAAATTACCCTCAATAGTATACGCATTCTTATCCTGACACGAAGCTAATACCACCGTCAGAATAGCTAGGATTAATGTGATTTTTTTCATTAAAAGAAAAGTATTATTTATTTCTATAAATTTTATTTATGTGCAAAGATAACCAAATACTTCGGACAGAGAATTATCAAAGTCCATTAGTTAATAATTGGCATGTAATTATATTTCAATCGATTTATCTATATATAACGGAGTATCAGTTCTTAATATTGCCCGTTTATTCTTCTTTTGAAAATATTTGCCGCCAAATGAAAGAGGAATAAACGTTGAACTGATGACATTACTACTTAAATCTTACAACTTGTTAAAAAGTAACAAAGGTAACACTATTTATAGTCAACAGTTAGCAGTTAACAACTCGTATCTCGTATCTTGTATCTTGTCTACTTGTATCTTGTCTACTCGTATCTCAAAAAAAGTAACAAAAGTAACAGATATATCAGTTAACAGTCAACAGTCAACAACTTGTATTTCGTATAATTTTTCGTTCTTCACTTTTGGCTCCGCCGATTTTCAATTCGTTTTTCACTTTTCACTTACTACAATACTTCAAAGAGCCCTAATGGTTTATTGTATAGATAAATGATTCGGTTTTTGATAATGTGGATCGGTAGTCCAACTACTGATTCGCATTAATTAAGTGGAATATGGCCAGGTTTAAATACACTTATTGTCGTGTGATATTCTTTCCGCAGTCATATTGTAAACAGATTACAACCAACCGTTTTCCTTATACCATTTTATGGATTCTTCCAACCCCTTTTTCAGATTGTATTTTGGGGAAAACCGGAGGTCGTTGAAAAGTGGGGTTATATCGCATTCCCAGTTGCGTTGCTTCATTATTTTATATTTATCCCTATTTAAGGTAGATGGCTTCTTCGTCAATCTGGATATATTTTCAGCTATGACAGAAACAGCCCTTAATAGCCATAAAGGAACCTTCAGGCTAAGCACATGATTTTTGCCTATGGATTCTTTTACCAACCGGGTATATTCCTTATCGGTATATACGTCTCCATCAGCAACAAAATAAACTCCGTTGCGAACATCGCTTTCTAAGCCGAGAAATGCAGCATCGACAAGATCTTTGACATATATGAAGGTCAGGTGTTGAGGTCTGAATCCCGCTCCGACATCCAAACCTGATTTCACAGTCTTTACCATCAGAAAATAATCCTTTTCGCGTGGACCGTACACCCCTGTTGGCCGTAGAATGATGTATGGAAAATCACCGGTCGATTGCAAATACTTCTCCGCCTTAAGCTTGCTCTTTCCGTATGCCGTATTCGGATTGGGGGTATCGGTTATTCTTAGCGGAACATAGTTTGTTTCATCTCCAAGCCCGCATACACTGAGGCTGCTCATTAATAAGAACTTTCCGGGAACAGCATCCGCATCCTTGAGTGCATCTATAAAATCAGCCGTATATTGAAAATTAACCCTGTCGAAATCATTGGGGTTTAAACATTTTGTGACTCCGGCATTATGAATAATATAATCGAATTTGCCATGTTCGGAAACAAAGCGGCATAAGTCCTCCGTTAATTTATCCTTATCATGAAAGGGGAGGTCTATAAGCTGAATACGCTTATCCTGCAAATATTCGCGACTGCTGCTTTTGCGGATTCCGGCCCAGGTTTCATATCCTTTTTCCAAAGCCTTTTCGACCAGAAAGCTACCGATAAAGCCACTGGCTCCTGTAATGAGTATGCGTTTATTATTCATACCACAAAGATACAAATATTATTTACCAATATGGATAAAGGCGTCTGCCTGTCTCCTGAATAGTAAATTTATCGGCAAAATGAATTAAAAATAGTTTATAGCGATCACATTAAGAGGATTAGTTAGATTGAAACTGGAAATAAAAAGAACTTTAACGATATAAATATTTGTAGGTTTGAAAAATATGACTAAATTTGCAACCCGATTTGGATAGGATATAATATAAAAATAAACATATAAAACACAATAGCGATGTCCAAGATTTGTCAAATTACAGGAAAAAAAGCTATGGTTGGCAATAATGTTTCTCACTCGAACAGAAAGACTAAGAGGAAATTTAATGTCAATCTTTTTAAAAAGAAATTCTACTGGGTAGAAGAAGATTGTTGGGTTAGCCTGAATGTTTCAGCTGCAGGCCTTCGTACAATCAATAAAATTGGATTGGAC
>X355_Hoffmanns_Two_toed_Sloth__coassemble_2399_pt1 | contig 12518 bp, 16 predicted proteins | sample X355_Hoffmanns_Two_toed_Sloth__metabat2_low_PE_021 | metagenome-assembled genome bin X355_Hoffmanns_Two_toed_Sloth | reverse complement strand
CGGGATATACATCGAGAACGGATTGAGGAAGGGGTAAATAATAAGTGAAAAACGAAAAGTGAAGAACGAATTGAAAATCGGCGGAGCCAAAAGTGAAGAACGGAAAATCATACGGGATACAAGTTGTTAACTGATGACTGTTCACCGATAACTGAAAAGGTGTTACTGTTGTTACTTTTTAACACGAAATAGTGAACTAAGGTTAATCGTATAAGGGATTCGGCTTTGGAAAAGTTAAAATAACGGGTAGAATGTAGCAGGTGTGATAGGTTGTAAGTTAAATGTCTATTTTTGTCATGTATCGTACAGAAAGTAGCCGCATCAATATTGATAAATAGTGTTACTTTTGTTACTTTTTAGATTAATATTATAATATACAGTTATATATGAAGAAGAATACGATTTACATGGTTATTGTCTCTGTGGTAGTCGTTATTATACTACTTTTTTTTCTGAAAGGCAGTATCTACCGCATGGCTGTGAAATATGAGGATGCCGGAGGGCGCAAATCATATGATATAAAGGACGAAAAGCTGGCATCTTATATCAACCGGAGCCTGCCAAACGACGAATCGCTGGATGCGAATATAGATATAGAAACCATTATTGATCTATCGTTAGATATGACGGGAGATGCTCTTGATTTCTCAGCAATGTATAGTGATAGCGAGCCGCATAAAGCATTTGAGAATGGCGGCGCTAATTATGTGGGTTATGCTTCATTTACTGCCGCTGTGGGCAACTACCTGATAAAGCGTTTCGGAATGGATAAGGTGTGGGAAGCTAAACCCAAAAAAGGGAAGCTATATTTCTTTGGAAACAATGTGCATAAGAATGCTAAAGATGGTTGGTTTAAAGATCATGACTTTGTTGTCTTCAGGAATAAGAACACTAAGGAAGAAATATATGTAGATCCTGCTGCATTCGACTATTTCGGAACAAGGCGGGTCGATAAACGTGAAAAATGACACGACGGTTTGATAACTTCTGCTCAAATAAAGGAATATGCCCTGGTATTGGGTTTCGATGCCTGTGGCATCTGCCGTGCCGAAAAAGTAGACGTGGGAAATCAGGAAGGTTATAAAAACTGGATTGATAATTCATTCTATGCAGGAATGGACTATATGGCACGTAATGTGGATAAACGTTGCAATCCTGCTTTGTTAGTCGAAGGTGCCCATTCGATAGTATGCGTGGCATTAAATTACTATCCGGGGACAAAGTTGCCCGAAGAAAATCCTCAGTTTGCATACTATGCTTACGGGAAAGATTATCACGATGTGGTAAAAGCTAAATTGCAACGACTCTTTGATTTCATTAAGTCATTAGACCCATCAGTCGAAGGACGCCCTTTTGTTGATACCGCTCCGGTACTGGAACGCTATTGGGCGGAAAAGGCGGGATTAGGATTTATCGGTAAGAATTCACTACTTATCATTCCCGGAAGAGGCTCTTATTTCTTTTTGGGAGAATTGATTCTTAATCTGGAACTGGAGTATGATATACCTCTGTCCCTCTCGTGCGGTAACTGTAAGCGGTGTCTTGAGGCTTGTCCTACAGGAGCGATCGTCGGGCCCAGGACGGTAGATGCCAATAAGTGCATTTCGTATCAAACGATAGAAAATAAAGGAGAGATAGACGAGGCCATTGTACCTAATCTTAATAACCGTTTTTACGGATGCGACATTTGCCAGCAGGTTTGCCCTTGGAACCGGTATTCGAAGCCACATAAGACTATGGAATTTAATCCCTCGCAGGCTTTTCTGGATCTATCTTTTGAGAGGCTCGATAAGCTGACAGTGGAAGAGTATCAGGAGATTTTCAGAGGTTCGGCAGTGAAAAGGGCAAAGTATAGCGGGTTGAAAAGAAATCTGGAGGCATTAAAGTGCAATAAGAAGTAATATTGGTTGTCTGATTTACGTTATATATAAATGAAAAAGATTAAAGATATATTGATAATCGGTTTGTTATTGTTTGCGGTTTCTTCTTGTGGGAAAGAGGAGGAAAAATATACAATTCCTGCTGCACCTGTACAATTTTTTATTTATCCCAATTCATTCGATAATCATTTGATGGGAGGAGGTAATATAGGTATATATTTAAAGAATCAGCAAGATAAGGAAAACTATGATAAGTTAGTTGCAGATATAAAAGAAGTAAAAACGTATATAGGGATAAGAGCAGGTTTACCCTCCTATCTTGGTTATTCTGGACTCATGGTAGTCAATACAACTTTAAGTGATGCTCCATATGTAGTATTTGATTTGTGTTGTCCTCATGAGGATATGGTTAATATCAGGATCGTTCCCACGAATGAAGGAACTGTAAAATGCCCTGAATGTGGGTCGGTTTATGATATCTTCACGGGCGTTCGTAAAAGTGGTGTAACTAAAGAAAATTTACAATCGTATCGTATTGTAAATGATGATGGAACTAGATATCGTATATTTTATCCGTAATTTTTCACAGATTCCTTTGCAGAAAGCAAAAACATTTTTTACATTTGCACTCGCTAAACGGGAATTAGCGCCATAGTGTTGGTTTATTAGAATTCTCAAGCGGCAAAAATGCGAAAGTAGCTCAGTTGGTAGAGCACGACCTTGCCAAGGTCGGGGTCGCGGGTTCGAATCCCGTCTTTCGCTCAGACTCTGAAAGATATCAGAGAGAAAAATGTAGAAAATAGCTTTCAAATCAAAGGATTGGAAGCTATTTTTTTGATGTATATTACTGCTTCCATTCTTTTTTAGGGACGTATTAAGCTAATCTTGTAACTTTTCAATGAATGCCACGACCTAATCATAATGTATAGAATGATCTTTGACAATAACCCTATTTCTTTGAGTCACTCCAACCACTATTCCTCACCATGCTTATACGGCACACTGAAATCACTATTTGCAAACAGCGCAGCCAGTCCGGATATCTGTTTAAGTCGCAGCAGTTCATCTTTATCCATGCCTATATGCTTCAATATCCAGTCATCACTCATACCTGCGTTCTTTAATTCACCGACTATATGCGTCATCAGACCGATATTATGTGTGCCACGGGCTCGGTTGTGACGAATTGTAGAGGCCATACGATCGGACAGGTCCTTGTTTAGTACCGATACCGGAAGATGGCCTTGCTCACGGTTGTATATCCTGTCTGAGGTTTTCATTACCTGGTACCTGTGAAACCCATCGACCAGCTCAAAGATATCCTCTTCAGGAATATAGTAACATACACAGGGCATCGTATATCCGTCTTCCCATATGGATAGCTCCAGTAATTGCATTTCGGGAGGAGCAACCACATTCGGATTATAAGCATTAGCCCGTATTTTTTCTATCGGTACGCGTAATATATTGTACACCGGACTGATAAATCCTGTGGTTTGCTGGTATATGGCAAGGTTTTCCCCGCTGTCATCAGCTTTGTTGACACCTGAATAAGTAATAGGCTTATAGCCTGCTTTATCGTTCATAACTTTATATTTTTGTAGAACTCCATTATTCTTTGACGGTCTTCTTGCTCCTTTTTTGTCATCGAAAATCCCATATATTTACATAGATGGTCATTCTTCAGAATGCAAATACACATCCGTTTATATGTAGGTAAGTCTTTAAAATCAGCTATATCCAGATCGTCCTGATATTCCATTCGCACGGGTAGCTTATCTGTATGATAGTTGGTGTAGTTCTGTACTTCGACCGGAATACCGTATGACTGAAGCTTCTCAATAGTTGTCTCTGACAGACATCCTCCCCGGGTACGCCAAAAGTCTATACTTACTGCAAGTTTGCGCCGGTAATTCATCCGGGTATCTTCCGGTAATGTAGATAATAAGAAGTTCATATAACTTTGCCATGTATGTCCCGGAGGAAGAATAGCTTTTTTCCTTGCTACAACATAGCTATGACCATAAAGTGCCGTGAAATTTACACCGTTTACTCTGCATAACATCTTCCCCCACATATCGGGATCTAACACCCGGTATAACGAGAGGCTTTCCTGTGCAGCCGAAAGGAACGGACTGGCTACCCGCTGTTTCTCTAATGGTACGCCGGCCTGGTAATACAGGTCATACAAGTTGTTATAGTCCCAGCCGAAACGTCCGTTGGCAGTCCATATATCTGTGGTTAGCCAATCATACAACGGATAAGCATTATACACATCCTGGGTTACAAGGCGCGTCCATTTCAGTTCATTATACATGTATCGCCGCTTATTTCCATATACGGTCTTCCATCTATGATAACTTTCCTGCGTTCGAATACCGATAAGGCTGCATGTCCTTCGGGCTTTCTTAAGCAAATGGTACCAGTTTCCGAATAACTCCTGAAAATCATAATCCCACATATCACTGCAATAAAACGAAAAGTCTGCCTGCGTATAGCATCCGGTAGGTAATTCTCTTACCCATAAATCTTTACATAGTTGATCCCACGGTCGCCAGTATATCTGGTGCATTGACGTACAGGTAGTTACTTTAAAGGGTACGCAGACCCGGTATACTTCCAGATATTCTTTGTTGGCTTCAAGTACCCGGTCGATGTACTTTGTAGTTTCGTTATACTGAACTTCGTAATCCATGTGAAAAACGCCGATTTTTCTCTCTATACAGTTTTCCTTCATATAATGAAGGCAAAGGTTTAGCAGTACACCGCTATCCTTACCTCCTGAAAATGATATGTATATATTGTCAAATTCCTGAAATAAAGTTTTGATCCGACTCATTGTCAAGTCGTAAACATTCTTACTCATGTCTGATTTTTTTTTCTGGTAAGCCCGTTCCACATGGTTTGGCTTGGTATCATCCTGGCATACCGTTTCCACCAGAGGTTTACGATAAAACCATTTGCGGCAAATATTTCTTCGTGACGCAGATGAACTACAGCTTCGACTATGTAATCGGCTGATAAGTCCCACATGAGCTCACGAATAAGCAGGGCAAAAACGGACCGATCATCATTGACCACGTAATAGTTATTAATGGTTCCAAGTCCTTCCCGGCATCTGACAGGTAAGAAACCAAGTGTTTCCCCGTCTTTGGATGCGACATACCAACGATGTTCCGGCGAAGTCTTGTAAGGATAATTCAGGTTATATGCGAGTACGGTTTCATTCATGGCAAGATGTGCCACCAGATAATACAATCGTGGATTATCGCCTTCTAGTTTAATTACTTCCGTACCTGTTTTTGTATAATTGACATTCTTATTTTCCACCGCAGATTAGGAATTTTGGCCTTTACCGGATTACGGTACATTCTACACGCTCCAGTTGGTAAAAATAATTTGCTTTCATATAACGATAAGGATTACCGCCGTTAAGTTCCATTAGTTTTCTCTCCCTCCCTTTCATCACGTCAGTAGTCAGGATAATTTCATTGACCTGCCCTGCCATCGGCATGTAGGCGTCTGTATCAATAAATTGTACCAGTCCGTCCCAGTCTTCCGGGACAGTGCGGGTCACAAACTTATCTTCTTCGATCCCGGTACGGGCAGACAGATACTCCGTAAAATTTATTAATCGTTTTTCCACCAGTTCTTTATTGTCATTCCATGTACCTTCAATAGAACTGTAGCAGGTAATCCGGATTTGTTTCACGGTATTATTCTCTAATTCGGCGGATGATAGTAAGTCTTCCAGCTCTTTCATTTCATGGCGGTTTTCCCGGATAACTTCCCTGTATTCCGAATCTTTTCCGTTATAGTAAAAGATGAAAACTCTTTCTTTCTCTCCGGACGAATTTGCTTCATAACCCAATATTTGTGCGGACAGGCCCTGACAAGATATTATAGACATTATAAAAAATATTAACCTGAAGATTAACATACAGATGTGTAATAAGATTTGGATTTTGTGTTTTAGCATACTCGTTAACTTTTTTCTTTATTATTTACTTAAATATGATTATTTAAGTAATCTGTGTAATTATTATCAGGTATTATATTGATTGAGATTCCCTCTCTCTGTCTTTATCTCTTTTCTTGCTTAGATATTTGCGAATAACAACAAAGATAACCGGAGCAATACTGCAACTATATCCAAACAACAGAATCAAAAATTCTGACAAACTAAAGCTACCTATAAATAAAAATGATCCCATACTCATATGTAAATATTAATTTTAAAACATAAATATAATTTTAGGTCGTTATATAGATAAGAAAAGGCTTTAAATATTTCCTCCGGAGACTTTTCATTCTTCCCATTTATATCCTATTTTATATACTGTCTTTATGTATTTTGCATCGTTGGCATTCATTAATTTTGATTTTAGGTTTTTGATATGGGCATATACGAAATTATGGTTATCCAAGATATCTGCCGTTTCTCCCAATAAATATTCGGCTATCGTGTCTTTTGAGACTACCCTGTTTTTATTCCCTATCAGGAATAACAACAGATCGTATTCCGTCTTGGTCAGGTTTACAGGCTGCTTATCTACAATGACTGTTTTTAATAAAAGATTAATCTCGATATTATTTGATTTCAGTACATTATGGTGCTGGAATTGCAGTCTCCTTAACAAGGCATAAATGCGGATGCTCAGTTCGGAAAGTGAAAACGGCTTTGCCAAATAATCATCCGCACCGATCTTAAGCCCATTTATTTTATCATCCGGTGAATTCCATGCTGAAATAATGATTATCCCGCTATTGCCATTGTTTTGTTTTATTGTTTTCAGGATCTCAAAACCGTTTCCGCCGGGCAGATTCAGATCTAAAAGAATACAATCATAATAATACAAGGCAATTTTTTCTAAAGCGCTATCTATATCAAAAGCCTGCTCACATAAATAGTCGTCCGAAGACAGATATTTTACTATATTCTGGGAAAGGTCCCTTTCGTTTTCAATAACCAGTATTTTCATTGCTTACTATCTTATTATTTTTTAATATATAATCAATGTAGAAAGAGTATAGATGAAATTCTATATTAGTAGGATGAATGTCAATACCGATTTTTATAGAAATTATGAATGTAATTATCACCATCTTCCGCAAATAATAAGTTGTACGAATCATTCATTTATTTTTCAATCATATAAATGCTATCTTTTAGTTCTGATTGGAATAATTTTCAATATGCATCTATTATATTATTTTAGAAATAATAAAAAGCACGACCAGCGTACTGCCATATACCGTATTATTAATCTAAGGCCCGAATCTGGTCAATTTTTAAAAAAGCTTTAGAGCTAGCAGCACGGGAGGCATTCGCGGCTCCAAGATCCTGTGCCCCCATCATAAAGACCATGTGATAGAAAACTTTGTCACTGGTGTTTTTAGAGGTCCACATAAACGAGCGTTGTTCCGGTTTATTGTAAGCGTAAACATCCGGGTCACCCCAAGAGGCATCCTTATTACTGCTTACGAGCACCGTATTTTCACCGGATTTACCGGTTCCGTTCCCGGCCCATTGGCGGGAGGGTAATACCAGCGTGTTGCCTGAAGCTCCGTTTGACCCGCTTTCCCATCCATAAAGCGAACTCCACATAATATCAACGGATTGGTTCTGGTTGTTTCTGATCTGTATATCAGCGTTATTAAAAGTTGTCCCAGTCGGCACAAATATTCTTACTGAGAATTTACGGTCGGGGGTGGTCAGTGTCCTGCCATATCCCCCTTGGTTGCTTTCGGAGGTATATTCCAGTGGTCCCATCGTGGCGATGCTGCGGATTTCAGCATTGCGTTCGCTTTCGATTGTGGCATTACAACTGTTGTTATAGAAATATACAGTCTGACTATTTATCGGACTGATAAATTGGTTGGACGTAGGTTTCCCTTTTACGGAAAATACCAGTTCGCCGACACCATTACTCAATTGACCACTCTGTAGTACTAAGGTCAGACCATTTGTACTAAATGAGGTACCCTTATTGTACCAACCGCCGTTACCTCCATCATAAGGGACTTTCAATATCCCCGTATATTCGGCTTGATTGGCCGCTGTTTTGTTATTATCGTAGAAGTAAGAGGGGTTTAATTCCGCCCTTTCGCAAAATACGTTCGAAATTTGAGGAGCTACGGAAGGTAGGTAACTGATAAGGTTCCACTCCGTTCCGCTCCAGTACATATAGCCTTTCGTTTTAAGAGCCTCTGTTCCGGTATTGTACACCAGCAATCCCGTACTGGGATTAGGAATGGTTGTTTTGTCCGTCGGCGAAGTAAGCGCGACTCTGGGAAGTAAAACTCCTTTGTCTGTAGCCGCTATATTGAGTATGGCATCGGAAGTGTGGACGTCATCTTTGCCGATAGTTACGCTTCCCGGCCTGTAAACAGGGTCTTTATGATCATCGGTGAGCGGCTGGGTCGCTCTTTCCGCTGTCACTGCCCACCGGCTTCCTCCCGCTACGGAAGGGTCAAGTGTCTCCCATCCGGCTCCTGACCACACATATAGTCCTTTTTTGAACATAAAACTATTATCATCCGTGGCTACTGCCGTGTTGGTATTATAAACGACTAATCCTGTATGTGTCAGCTTCTGTTCGGAGGTTGTATTCGATGAAAACATCGGACGAAGGTCACCTTTGTGAGTTAGCGAAACCCTTGGAAATCCAAGTCCTTTTGTAGAATTGGGACCATCATCGGTAACACTGTTTTCCTTGAGTTGCAGTAATACTCCCGGGATGGGTGCTTCGCCCATTCCTATGGTAACTTGTGAGTTTGTGTTTAAAATAATTCCAAAAAAAAATGTGTAAAAAATGATGTTTTTTTTCATAAAATGTGAATACTTTTGTAAAGTGATTTGAATTCTTAGTATTTTTTGTCCTGAAAAAATATTTGTATTATGAATTCGAATCCGGAAAGACAATTAAAACTAACAATTATATAGAGAATCCGCTTTTTTAATCTTATTTATTGACAAAGGTAAGATAAATGGCCGTAACCTGTCAATAGTTAATTATCACTGTTTTTATATATGGATGATTTTAAACTGGAAAGCGTAGACGATATTCTTGAAAAGAACAGAACCTATGTCGAATTTCTTTCACAAGTAAATAATAGCTTGGTCTGGGTATTGGACCGGAACACGTCTACTTATCTATATCTGTCGCCGAATTTCAGTGACTATCTCAAGTGTGATCCGTCGGAGTTAAAGAAAAAGCAGCCTTTGGAATTCATCACCAGATACATACATCCTGACGATCTGTTGGAACTTATCGATATCCAAAATCAATTTATCGGCTTCGTGGCCAGTCTGCCGTACAAGGAGCAGATGGATTATAAGCATATCTTCGAGTTCAGGGTGTTGTACAAGGGCGAATGGAGGAGGGTAACCGACCAGCGCCAGCTATTGGGTATCAGCTTCGACAACAGGCCCATCACATTGGGAATCGTAGATCCTTCGCCGAACCAGGCACTGGATCAGGCAGTCAACTACAAGTTGGTTAATTTCAAAACAGGAGATATTGTTTCCTTTGAGTCAAACGAAAGTTCCGGTTTCCCTTTAGCCAAATTCAAACCTGATATAACTAGTTACAGAACGGTAGATGTAGAGACTATCTTTGAGCGAAACAGGCTGTTTATCGAGTTCATGGTCAGAATGAATAATAGCTGTGTCTATGTACTGGAAAGGAAGAATAATACCTTTTTATATATGTCGCCAAACTTCAGTAAATTTTGGGGCTATAATCCTTCGTCACTGAAAACAAGACAATCGAGGGAGTTTCTCGTCCGGCATCTTCATTCGGATGATATAGCGGCTTTCATGGAAGCACAGGATAAGATTATTGAGTTTCTTTATACCACATTATCGGATAAAGAACGGCTGCACTATAAATATATCTGTGAACTTAGGGCTTTACATAAGGGGGTGTGGACACGCATAGTCAGCCAGCACTGGTTGTTAGGTATCAGTTCCGACAATACGCCGGTAGTAATGGGTGTTGTGGATCTTTCCCCCAACCAGAACTCGAATCAGCCCTTCAGTATCCGGCTGATTAACAGTAAAACGGGGGAGATTGTCTCATTCCCGTTCCCTGCCCATGAGAATACTATCAGTAATTCATTATCGAACCGTGAACTTGAAATACTGAAAATGGCTGGAGAAGGGATGCTCAGCAAAGAAATATCGGAAAAACTATTTATCAGTATTCATACAGTAAACGGCCACAGACAGAAGATTTTGCGAAAAATGAAAGTACAGAATCTGGCAGAAGCGATTAATCTGGCCCGCAGGCAAGGGTTACTTTCTTAATACTCCGTTGTTCGATTCTGTTTTGATTTATGGATAACACGGATCAATAGCTGATATTTTCTCGTGATTTAACAGATGTTTCAGTCAACAGTTTCGTGGTTTGTCATGCTGAGAGAAACGAAGCATCTCGTCAGAGAGTAGTTAACAGCCTGTATCCCGTATCTTTCTCCAAAAAGGTAACAAAGGTTACACTATTTACAGTCAACAGTTAGCAGTCATCAGTTAACAACTTGTATCTCGTGTCTTGTCTACTCGTAACTTCCCCAAAAAGTAACAAAAGTAACAGCTTTTACAGTTATCAGTCAACAACTTGTAAGATGTAAACTTTGCGCTTTTAGCGTCTTTGCGTGAAACAAATAAAGTATCTTGTAACCTGTAACTGCCCGCAGGGGCCTGTTCAATTTTTCAAAGAACTAATAGCTATCAGCCAATGGCTAATAGCTACCCATATAGATAAAATTTCCAAATATCGGTTCACATTAAATGCGGATAATAGAACACATCTAATCTTATTTAATATAAACTTTGTTGTCTTTTTTTTGTAAAAATTTGTGTATTAGTATGTTATTTAATATTCCGGCGAATTTTCCGTAATAAATGTATCCGGAGAAAATGATACAATCAAAAGTTAAAAATTCTTTCTTTTATATCTTTATTAAAGAAATTCAAAAAAACTACAAAATTGACCTGTATTCTTGTGTGAAATATAATTTATTATAGAGTAATCCTTTAACAATAATTAGATTTACAAAAATGAAAATGAAAACGAAAATGAAATTTTTATTTATCTCGCTAGTCGCATTGTCGCTACTCCCAGCCTTTAATTCTTGCAAGAATGATGATGACGATTCGGATTCTCTTGTGGGTACATGGTACTACAGAGACGTCGCAGCCGGGGAAATAAAGACCAACAGCGCGGCTAATGACGCGATAATAAAATCTTATGTCGCGAGAGAAGGAGTAGACGAGTATATAGGCTTTTGGTACGAATTCAGTACGAACGGCACATTCCGGAGTTCTTATAAGGACGAAAAGCCGTTAACAGCTACATATACCTATGCGAACGGTTTTTTGACCTTTATAACTGAGGGGGAAAGAGACAAAGAGACAATGAAAGTTTTGGTCGCAAGTGATGTGATGACATTTGAGAAGGATTATACGAACAGATGCAGCAATTTGTCTCAAAGTGAACTAAGAGATCTGGGCGTCAATGATCCGGGTAGTTTTAGGGTGACTAAGGCCATTGGAAAAATAAATTTTCTTAAAAGGTAAGACAGTACGGATTAAGTAAACGATAATAATTAATGTCACATTAGTTACGATGTCTGTAAGGGTGGACCTGTGTATTAATACAGATTAAAAATAACGATATATGCATGAAAATTTTAAAAATATCCATGTGGGTAAGCTGATCCACCGGTATATGAAGGAATGCGGCATAGATGTTGAACGTGCTGCCGCCTTCCTGAAAGTAGACGAAGAGGAACTGGAGCAAATGTACACCCGGAAGTCTTTGGATTGTGATACACTGCTTCGCTGGAGCAAGTTGCTCAAATACGATTTCTTCCGTATCTATTCCCAGCATCTGATCCTGTATTCGCCTCAGGATACCAATATAACCAAGCGTAAAAAGAAAGTAAAAAGCGGCTTGCCTGATTTTAAGAAGAATATCTACACGGAGGAGGTAATCTATTATTTAGTAGAGTTGGTGGCAAACGGGAAAAAGACATATAAACAAATACAGACAGAATACAATATCCCTTCCACTACTGTTCTCCGCTGGAAACATAAATACGGGAAGCCGGAAGATGAAAAAATGGACGATACTCCGCCGAATGAGAATACAGACAAAAATAAAATAAGCTGATACTATGGATAACAGGCCTTTTTATCATAAGTTGTATGCCGACCTTATCCGGGATAAATATCCCGACAAAATGCCGGATTGCTCCGGTTATCTGCAAAAAGAAAACTGGACGGCGCTGGATGTTATACAAGTCAATGAACTACTTTTCGGTTCAAAGACGAGAACCGGTTTGTCTATCGATAAGAAGCACCGGGCCTATGACAAGGAAAGTATACAGCAAATCCTTTTATACCAACAGAACAATATGTTGAATAATAATGAGCTTGCCAACAAGTACGGACTCAGCAGGAATACCCTCGCCAAATGGAAAAAACTTTATCCCGACCTGTGTGGCCAAAGTGAGACAGTACCGGATAAATGAAATTTGTCAGATCAATGAATAATATGGAAAAATTCAAAAATTCTACAAAATTGACAGGTTACTTTTATATACAATATAAATTATAAATAATACCGGAAT
>X355_Hoffmanns_Two_toed_Sloth__coassemble_2397_pt1 | contig 12557 bp, 10 predicted proteins | sample X355_Hoffmanns_Two_toed_Sloth__metabat2_low_PE_021 | metagenome-assembled genome bin X355_Hoffmanns_Two_toed_Sloth | reverse complement strand
TTTATACCCTCTGTGTCATGTTGAACGGAGTGAAACATCTCGTTTCTCAGGGTCGAGATCCTTCGTTTCACTCAGGATGACAGCAGAAAATAACAGAACAAAGTAGAGAACTTAATAGCCCTGCCCCACAGGGGAGGCTACAAAAAGGATATTGTTTGTTAATATACTATTTATAAAAGCTAAAGGCTATCGGCTAATAGCTATCAGCTTTTCAGTATAGATAAATTATTTTCAAAATGATAAATCATATACAGCTAATTCGTTTTTCACTTATTTTATATACTTTTGTAGCCTTGATTTAAACTATAAGATATGTCTCAGAAAGTACGGGTACGCTTTGCACCCAGCCCTACAGGCCCATTGCATATTGGAGGTGTACGCACGGCATTATACAATTACCTGTTTGCTAAAAAGCACGGTGGAGACTTTGTTCTCCGTATCGAAGATACCGATTCCCAACGTTTTGTTCCCGGAGCCGAAGAATATATAATAGAGGCTCTTACATGGCTCGGGCTGAAGTTCGATGAGGGGACGCATGTTGGCGGGGCTTATGCTCCATATCGCCAGTCGGACAGGAAAGAGATTTATCGTAAATATGTTGATGTATTATTGGATAAAGGTGCCGCCTATATCGCTTTCGATACACCGGAGGAATTAGAGTCTAAACGTGCTGCCGTAGCCAATTTCCAATACGATGCGTCTACCCGTGGAGGAATGCGGAACTCTTTGACTCTGAACGGAGACGAAGTGCAGTCGCTGATCGATGCAGGCAATCAGTATGTTGTCCGCTTCAAAATCGAAGCTAATCAGGAAGTACTGGTAAATGACCTTATCCGTGGCGAAGTAAAATATAATTCTTCGGTACTCGATGATAAAGTATTATTTAAGTCGGCGGATAATCTGCCTACATATCATCTGGCGAATATTGTGGATGATCACCTGATGGAGATCACTCATGTTATACGTGGCGAAGAGTGGTTGCCTTCGGCCCCTTTGCATGTGCTTTTATATAAAGCTTTCGGATGGGAGGCTACTATGCCGCAGTTTGCCCATCTGCCGCTGTTGCTTAAACCCGAAGGAAACGGTAAATTGAGCAAGCGTGACGGGGACCGTCTGGGATTCCCTGTATTCCCGTTGGAATGGAAAGATCCGAAAACAGGAGAAATTTCATCCGGCTACCGTGAAAGCGGTTATTTACCCGAAGCCGTTATCAATTTCCTTGCACTTTTAGGCTGGAATCCGGGTAACGATCAGGAGATAATGTCCATGGGTGAACTCGTGCAGCTTTTCTCTCTTGAAAAATGCAGCAAAAGCGGTGCTAAATTCGATTATGAAAAAGGCAAGTGGTTCAATCATCAGTATATACAATTGCGCCCGAACGCCGAAATTGCCAATATATATTATCCCATTCTGGAAGAAAAAGGAGTGGATGTTACTCTCGACTATGTAGAAACAGTGGTGGGACTGGTTAAAGAGCGGGTAAGTTTTGTAAAAGAATTATGGGACCAATCCTTCTTTTTCTTCGTTGCACCTGTTTCATACGATGAAAAGGTGGTGAAAAAACGCTGGAAAGAAGACTCTCCTGCGCAAATGGCCGAACTGATCGATGTCCTGAAGAATATAGACGATTTCTCTGCGCACAATCAGGAAGAAATCGTAAAGACATGGATCGAATCGAAAGGTTACCATCTGGGCAATGTAATGAATGCTTTCCGTCTGGCTGTTGTAGGCGAATCGAAAGGTCCGCATATGTTCGATATAACGGCTGTTATCGGTAAAGACGAGACTATCGCCCGTTTGCAAAAAGCCATTCAGGACCTTTAAAATTCGTAACCATGTTTTTTTATAATTTCGCCATATATCTGTATGCATTTATAGTCCGCATCATTTCTCCTTTTCACAAGAAGGCGAGAAAGATGATAATCGGGCATAAGCAAACGTATAAGATACTCAAAGAAAAAGTTGATCCCAACGCAAAATATATCTGGTTCCATGCTGCTTCGTCAGGCGAATTTGAGCAGGGACGCCCGATTATAGAGGAGGTGAAGCGTAACAATCCGGAATATAAGATACTGCTTACATTTTTCTCCCCGTCTGGGTACGAAATGCGCAAAAATTATCCGCTGGCCGATATCGTTTGTTATCTGCCATTCGATAAAAGGCGTAATGTGAAGAAGTTCCTGAAATTGGTGAAGCCCGAAACAGCTATTTTTATTAAATACGAGTTCTGGTACAACTTTGTAAATACTCTTCATAAGCAGGGAATACCTATCTATATGGTTTCGGCTATCTTCCGTTCCTCACAGATTTTCTTCAAGTGGTACGGGATGGATATGCGCAAGTTGCTGAAGAAATATACATGTATCTGTGTACAGGACTCCAACTCGGCAGAATTGTTACGGGATATAAAGGTGACAAATGTCGAAGTCTGTGGCGATACCCGCTTCGACAGGGTGCTGGATATAAAGCAGCAGGCTAAACAGTTGAATATTGTCGAAGCATTCGCGAAAAAGGCTGCCGCCGAAGGAGAGAAAATACTGGTAGCAGGTAGTTCGTGGCCCAAAGATGAAGATGTGATTATACCATACTTCAATATGACTACCGACCTGAAAATGATAATAGCGCCGCACGAAATAAACGAAGCTCACCTGAAATATATAGAGAGCAATCTTCAACGGCCTTACATACGTTATTCAAATGCTATTCCCGAAATGATGGCGGATTACGATTGTCTTATCATCGACTGTATGGGATTACTGTCTTCAACTTACCGGTACGGACAGATGGCGTATGTGGGTGGTGGTTTTGGTGTAGGGATACACAATGTGCTTGAGGCTGCCGTCTATGATATTCCTGTCATATTCGGTCCTAACTTCAAAAAATTCCGTGAAGCTCAGGGGCTTCGCGAACAGGGAGGTGGTTATTCCATCGCAGATACCCAATCATTCAGAGGGTTGATGGACGAATTTCTCCAATATGACGAAACACTCAAAGCTGCCGGAAAACATGCCGGCGATTATGTCCGTTCCAACAGTGGAGTCGTAGGCAGGGTAATGAATGTACTGAAGCTGTGAACTCTTCGTTTTCAGGTATATTTTTCTTCAAATAAAAAATATTCTTGTAGATTTGTATTCTAAACCATAGTATTATGGCGCAAATAAATAAGATATTCAATTCCAAGATTAAGATACCTACACCGGTTTTTTTTATAATGACCATTCTGGTCATTTGGTATGTTTTGCCCCGTGAAGGCAAATATAAGTATTCATATACCGAGAACCGGCCCTGGCAATATGGTTTGCTGACTGCTCCGTTCAACTTTCATATACATAAATCCGACAAGCAGGTACAGGAGGAAAAAGATAGTATAATGCGGTCTTATCAGCCATATTATTATACCGATCTTAACATATCAAAGAAGACAGTGTCTCAGTTTTCGCAGGATGCTTTGGCAAAGAGTATCCCCTCAGAATATATAAGCTATGTGAACCGCAAGCTCAATGAAGTATATAAGGCAGGGATAATATCCGCTGAGGATTATGATAAAGTTCAGCAGCTGAACAAAAAACAATTACAACTGGTGAATGATAATAATGTAGCCAGTACCCGTCATCTGGCATCTTTCTACACTCCTAAGCAGGCTTATGAGAAAATTATTAGTGATGCGCCATCGAGTGTGGATATTAGTCATTTGAGGGCCTTCAATCTGAATGATTATCTGAATGTGAACGTGCTGTATGACGAAAAAATGTCGTCTAACGAAAAAGAAGAACTGCTCAAGCAGGTAGCATTATACGAAGGAGAAGTACAATCGGGAGAAAAAATAATAGACCGGGGTGAAATTGTCGATGCCCGTACAAAGAATATACTAGATTCTTACAACCGGGAGGTAGAAAGCAAAGTAGGTACAAAGTCAAAGCCCGGCTGGCTGATGTTCGGAGAACTGGTCATGCTCTCTCTGCTGTTGATGTCACTGATGGTGTATCTTAAATTTTACAGGCTGCATGAGTATAACAACCGGAAGAATATCATCTTTATTCTTATAATGGTCGGGATATTTCCTATTATCACCGGTATTATGGCCGACACGAAGATGTTCAGCCTGATGTATCTGGCTCCGTTTGCCATACCTACTATACTGATCCGTACATTTATAGATTCGCGGACAGCCATGACCACGCATATGATTACGGTACTCATCTGTGCTTTGATGCTTCCATTGGCCCAGATGGCGCAATTTATCGTCATTCAGGTAATGATAGGGTATATGTGTATATTCAGTCTGAGAAATCTTTCGGAGCGTTCACAGCTCGTATATTGCTCCATTCTCATTTTGCTGACGTATGTGATTACATATACGGCCTGGGTGCTCTGTACAGAAGGAGACCCATCCCTTCTGATAGAGAACGGCAGAATGTATATTTACTTCTGTATCAACTTTGTATTTGTATCATTTGCTTATTTGCTGGTCTATATGTGTGAGCGGGTTTTCGGTTTTATTTCAGAAGTGAGCATGATAGAATTATCGAATACCAACAGGCCATTGCTACAGGAGTTGTCCGAGGTAGCGCCCGGAACATTCCAGCACTCGATGCAGGTATCCACACTGGTAGTGTCGGCGGCGCACCGCATAGGGGCGAATGCGACTCTTGTCCGTACAGGGGCTCTTTATCACGATATAGGTAAAATGGTAAATCCTATTTTCTTTACAGAGAATCAGGTTGAAGGAATCGATCCGCACGCCGGACTTACAGAGAAAGAAAGCGCCCGTATTATCATAGGGCATGTTGCTGAGGGAGTGAAGATTGCCAGGAAATATAATCTTCCACAACAGATTATCGATTTTATACAGACACACCACGGAAAAGGCAAAGCAAAGTATTTCTATAATTCATATGTAAATAGTCATCCCGATGAAGAGGTCGATGAAGAGGATTTTACTTATCCGGGTCCTAATCCGTTTACCCGTGAAACCGCTTTATTGATGATGGCTGATACCATAGAAGCCGCATCACGTAGCTTGAAGGATAACAGCAAAGAAGCAATAAGCGGACTTGTCAACAGGCTTGTAGATTCGCAGGTGGCCGACGGACTTTTCAAGAATGCGCCGATTACATTTAAAGATATAGAATTAGCAAAAGAAGTGTTTTCCGAAAAACTGGTAAGTATGCGTCATATGCGTGTAGCCTATCCCGAGTTGAAGAAGCAGAATGACGAAACACTGATAGAACAATAAGGATTTTAATACTGTAAAAACTAAAATATAAATGAAAAAATTAGTAGTGTTATCAGCATTTATTTTGCTGACATTGGGCATAAGCGCCCAAAGTGCCGGAAACGGTTATCAGTTTTCGGTTGTGAAAGAAAATCCCATTACCTCTATCAAGAATCAGGGGAACAGTGGTACTTGCTGGAGTTTCTCAGGACTGGGCTTCCTCGAATCGGAAGTTATCCGTATGGGCAAAGGTGAGCACGATCTGTCGGAGATGTACATTGTGCGCCGTAATTATGCAGATAAGGCGGATAAATTTGTAAGAGTGGGAGGTAACCTGAATTTTGCTCAGGGAGGTTCTTTTGCCGATGTCGTAGAAACATTGAATGAATACGGAGTTCTTCCGAACGAGGTTTATACCGGCCTTAACTACGGTGAGACAATGCACAAGCACGGGGAAGTCGAAGCCGGCCTTTCCGGATATGTGAAAGGTGTTAATGAAAATAAGAACAAGCGTATTTCTCCGGTATGGAAACAAGGTCTGAACGGCATTCTTGATGCTTACTTCGGAGTTGTTCCTCAGGATTTCCAATATCAGGGTAAATCATATACTGCCGGGTCGCTGCGTCAGTCTTTAGGTTTGGAGGCAAGTAATTATATCTCTCTTACCTCATTCACCCATCATCCGTTCTATGCTCCGTTTGCCCTTGAAATTCCGGATAACTGGCGTTGGTCGCTTTCATACAACCTGCCAATAGATGAACTGATGCAAACTATCGATGATGCCTTGAATAACGGTTATACAGTAGCATGGGCTACCGATGTGAGTGAGATAGGGTTTACCCGTAACGGCCTTGCTGTTATTCCCGACGATGAAGCTCCTGAAAATGTAGGTTCAGACCAGGCGCATTGGTTAGGTCTTTCTCAAACAGAAAAAAACAATCGTATCAAAGCTAAGATAGAAGAGGGTCCTGTGAAGGAAAAAACTATTACACAGGAGATGCGCCAGATAGCATATGATAATCAGGAGACTACCGACGATCATGGTATGCAGATATATGGTATTGCCAAAGACCAGAACGGAAATAAGTATTATCTGGTAAAAAACTCTTGGGGTGAGGCTGGTGCATATAAAGGTATCTGGTATGCTTCGGAAGCATTCGTGAAGTATAAAACGATGAGCGTGATGATACACAAAGATGCTTTACCGGGCAGTATTGCCAAGAAGTTGAAGTTTAATTAAGAGAAGCAATTTTTTATATTTCCGAAGGGGATCTGTCTTAAGAATCAATGAGACAGATCCTTTTCTTGTATAAGCAGGTTATACTAATCTCTATTCCCTATTCACAAAAATTATTGTAATATAATTTGCTCATCTCAAATAAAAATATTTCCTTTGCAAATATTTCGTACTAGCAAATAAATAGAATGGAACCAATTTGTAAATTAAAAGATATATATAAAGCATTATACAACTTTGAAAAACGTTTTGCGGAAGCTAATGGTATCACTATCAACGAAGGAATGCTTCTTTGCTGCCTGAAAGACGGTAAGCCAAGGTCGGCGAATGAACTGTGTGACTTTGTAGGATTGTCTAATTCGCGTGTGTCACGTGTCATTACCACGGTGGAGGGCAAGGGGTATATAGTCCGTGAAATGGGAATTGCTGATAAACGCCAGATGATTTTCACTTTGACGGAATCAGGAAAACAGAAAACAAAAGAAATGCAGGCGCAGGGAATGGATTTCTCCGAACTTACAGCTTTGATCTCAAATTTGAATGAATAAAAATTTTAACCAATTAATTGCTAATAGCAAATATTTATATCATAAATTATGAAAGTACTTATAATCGGAGGGGTTGCCGGAGGGGCGACAGCGGCAGCGAGGCTCAGGCGTATGGATGAGGACGCGGAAATTATATTATTCGAGCGGGGTGAATATGTATCTTATGCCAATTGCGGGCTGCCATATTATATCGGCGGGACGATAAGCGAGCGAGACAGGTTGTTTGTGCAGACTGTGGATGGATTTACCGGCCGGTTTAATATGGATATACGGATAAAGTCGGAAGTTACAGGTATCGATACCAAAAGCAAAACAGTTACAGTACATAATCTGGCTACAGGTGATAAATATACCGAGAGTTATGACAAACTGATTGTATCCACCGGGGCAGAACCGATAAAGCCGCCCTTGACAGGTCTTCATGACAGCCGGATATTTTCTTTGCGTAATGTGCCCGATATGGATAAGATAAAGGGTTATATAGATCAGCATAAGCCCAAAACCGCCGTTGTTATCGGTGGAGGCTTTATCGGTCTGGAAATGGTGGAAAACCTACAGGATGCCGGGATAAAGGTGTCTGTAGTCGAAAAAGGCAATCAGGTGATGGCGCCACTCGATTATGCAATGGCTGCTATCGTGCATCAGCACCTGAAGCAAAAAGGCGTGTCGCTCTATCTCGAAGAAGGGGTGACAGGTTTTGAACCGCAAGGAGATAACCTGAAAGTCTTATTGGAAAAGGGAGTTGCGTTGGATGCCGGTATGGTTATCCTTAGTATTGGTGTCCGTCCTGAAACAAAGCTGGCAAAAGAGGCCGGTCTCGAACTCGGTTCGCTCGGCGGGATTAAGGTAAACGACTATATGCAGACGTCGGATAAGGATGTGTACGCGTTGGGGGATGCAGTAGAAGTGTTCAACCCCGTAATCGGTAAACATGCCCTTATTCCCCTTGCCGGTCCTGCCAATAAGCAGGCGCGTATAGTAGCGGATAATATTCTCGAAAATAATAAATATAAGTATGCGGGCACAATAGGTACATCCATAGCCAAGGTATTCGACCTTACGGTTGCCTCCACCGGGGCTTCGTCCAAATTGCTGGACAGGGAAAATATTCCTCATGTTACTTCCTATACACATGGTAGCTCGCATGCAGGTTATTATCCTGATGCTTTGCCTCTGTCCGTGAAAATCAATTTTTCACCTGCCGACGGAAAGTTATTAGGCGCTCAGGTTGTAGGCTTCGACGGTGTGGACAAGCGCATCGACCTGTTCGCGCAAGTAATAAAAAAGGGTGGTACTATTTACGATTTGCAGGAAGTGGAACATGCTTATGCTCCGCCTTATTCATCGGCAAAAGATCCTGTTAATATGGCAGGCTTTGTAGCGGATAATATTTTGAAGAAGAAAGTAAATATCATTCAGTGGGATGAACTGAAAAAGCAGGATAGACAGGATGTATTTATTATCGATACCCGTACTACGGAAGAACATCAGTTCGGACACATCGCCGGTTCGGTAAATATCCCTGTGGACGAAATGCGCAGCCGCCTGCCGGAAATACCGAAAGATAAGAAGATAATATTATACTGTGCTGTCGGACTGCGTGGATACATTGCTTATCGCATTTTGACGCAACACGGATATAATGACATTTTCAACCTGTCGGGAGGATATAAGACTTATTCCTGTGCCACAGAAGATTATTCAGCTTCAAACAAAGCTAATGCATCCGGTAAAGAAGAAAATACACCTGCAATACAACAATTCACCAATATGAAAACGATCGCCATAGATGCCTGCGGACTGCAATGCCCCGGCCCGATAATGCAACTGAAAAAGAACTATGACCAAATAGATGCGGGTGACCGCCTCGAAATAAAAGTGACCGACCAGGCTTTCGGTGAAGACCTCAATGGATGGAGTCGCATGGTGGGTGCTAAAGTTCTCGGTATGGAGAATTCAGGAGGAGTGATTACTGCTGTTGTGGAGAAACAGCCCGTAGGCGAAAAGTCTGAAAAGGCTGTTGCCCGCGGCGATAATAAAACGCTCATTGTTTTCAGCGATGATCTCGACCGTGCATTAGCCTCTTTTGTTATAGCCAACGGAGCGGCGGCTTCGGGTAAAAAAGTGAGTATATTTTTTACATTCTGGGGCCTGAATGTGATAAAGAAGCTGGAAAAACCTGCTGTAAAGAAAGACTTTATGGGTAAGATGTTCGGCCTTATGTTGCCGTCGAGCAGTAAAAAACTAAGCCTTTCAAAGATGAATATGGGCGGAATGGGCAGCAAAATGATGCGTATGATAATGAAGGATAAGCGCATCGACAGCCTCGAAAGCCTGATGCAACAGGCAAAAGACAATGGAGTGGAATTTATAGCCTGTTCCATGTCGATGGATGTAATGGGGATAAAGAAAGAGGAACTGATGGACGGTATTACCATCGGTGGTGTGGCCGCTTATCTCGACAGGGCTGAGAATGCTAATGTGAATCTGTTTATTTGATGGTTAGGGACTGCTAATTATCCTCCCGTAAATTTTTTAAATTATCTTTGACTATGAATAAATTAATAACCATATTGAAACGAAACTGGACATATCTCGCCGGAGCCGCTTCCGGAGCTGCCATCGGTTATCTGTACTGGTATTTTATCGGGTGCAGTAGCGGTACATGTCCTATTACGGCTTCGCCTGTAAACAGTATAATCTGGGGAGCAGTGATGGGCAGCTTGTTATTCAGCCTTTTCAAAAAAGAAACAAAGAATGAGCAAGATAGTGAATAAATGGAGTATGCTGCCTGTCTGTATAAGGGCATGGTATTTGCAATGCTTATAATCTATATATTATCATCGTGTTGTGTTACAGGATACTGTCAGACCAGCACTGCGGATGATGAACAGACGACAGAAGCAACAAACGAAAAATAACAAAAGGAAGTTATGAAACATATTTTATTGATGCTGTTTATAGCCGGGCTGACATTCAGTTCCTGCAACGGGCAAACAAAAAATAATCAGACAAAAGAACCAACAAAAAAGGAGACTAAAATGAAAACAATACATTTGAATAAAATAGACTTTTTGAAAAAAGTAGCTAACTATGAAGCTAATCCGGGTGAATTCAAATATCTGGGCGATAAACCTGCACTGATAGATTTTTATGCCGACTGGTGTGGGCCATGTAAAGCCATTGCTCCCGTACTGGAAGAACTGGCTGCCGAATATGACGGCGAAATTTATATATATAAGATAAATACGGAGGAAGAACAGGAACTTGCCGCCTTGTTCGGAATCAGAAGTATCCCGAGCCTGTTGTTTGTACCTATGGGTGAGGAACAGCCTCAGATGGCACAGGGTGCATTGCCTAAACCTGCACTGAAAGAGGCTATAGATAAGGTGTTGTTGAAGAAGTGATTTAACACTTAGTAGAATTTAAACAGACTTTTAGTCCGGGTAAAAAGCTGTCCCATTGATGAATGAGACGGCTTTTTGTTTTTGGGCGTTGTAATTATAATCGTTAAATATAATAATACAGTATTTTTACGTTATAATTAATACCTAAAATAACGTGAGATGAACCTTAAGGACAAACTGTTTTCCTGGAGCGATTGTTCGGCTCTGAGAAAAAATGAAACGATATTTTTCATATGGGTCATAACTGCAATTTTATATGCCTTTATAAAATTCTTTATGGGCAAGTACAACAATTATAAGATATTCAAAGGAGTATTCGGGCACACTATCGATAATATGCCGCTATATGCCCATTATCCCGGTGAATACTGCGATAACAACCACTATGGCATTTTATTCAGCGCGGTTATTGCTCCCTTTGCTGTTTTTCCTGATTTTCTGGGTGTTGCATTCTGGGTTGTAGCCAATACAGTCCTGTTATTTTATGCTATAGGGATGCTGCCTCTCAGATACAAGCAAAAGCTTCTCATATACTGGTTTTCTCTCTGCGAGTTAATGACTGCCCAAGCGATGCAGCAATTTAATATATCTATTGTTGCAATTATTATCCTCTCTTTTGTATTTATAGAGAAAAAAAGGGATTTTTGGGCGGCATTTTTCATTGTGGCAGGCACTCTTATCAAGATATATCCTATTGCCGGACTGGCTTTCTTCTTTTTTTCGGAACAGAAAGCTAAATTAATAGCATCGCTTGTATTCTGGACTATTGTCCTTTTCCTGTTGCCTGTCGTTTATACTTCCGGTCTGGATTATATCGTTTCGCAATATTCGGCATGGTTCGCCGAATTGGGCAGCAAGTACGACCAGAATATGTTTTCCCCGTCTCAGAACGTATCTTTATTAGGAATCATCCGAAAAATATCGGGAGATGCTACATATAGTGATATGTGGATTATTCTGCCCGGGTTATTACTTTTCTCTCTCCCTTATTTCCGGACAGACCAATATAAATGCCTTTCTTTTCGGATGATGTTACTGGCAAATATTTTATTATTTATCGTCCTTTTTAGTACCGGGTCGGAAGCAAGCGGATATATTATTGCAATGACCGGGGTTTCGATCTGGTATATTTGCACTCCCTCGAAAAATAAAGAATATAAAAAATGGCTGTTGCTGACTACTCTTATTATCGTTGCCGTTTCTTCGACCGAACTGGTTCCGTCCTTTATCCGCGATAATTTCTTACGCGCATATGCGGTCAAAGCATGGCCATGCGTGCTTGTATGGCTCACAATCTGTTATGAAATGATTTTCCTTAATTTCGATAAGAAGACACAAAAAGAACTCCTTCTCCGGCGTGTACGGTAAAAAGACAGGATAAATAGGTAAATATGGGAATTTGCAGTCGTTAAGTATACGTTTTATTGCTGCAAGCTGTCCAGCAATGCATTGATGTTTGCGGTAAATAATCTTACGGCGATCGCCATAACTATAACCCCGAAGAATTTGCGCAGGACGTATACCCCGCCTATACCCAGTATCTTTTCCACTACATTTAGGTACCTGAGCACGAGGAATACGATTATCATATTCAGGAACAGGGCGATAATAATATTCGATACATCATATTCTGCGCGCATAGACAACAATACGGTAAATGTACCCGGTCCGGCTATTAAGGGAAAAACAATGGGAACAAGTGTCTTTGAGCCGCCGGGAGCATCATTTTTGAAAACTTCCACACCGAATATCATCTCTATAGATATGATGAAGATAACCAGTGCTCCGGCAACGGCAAAGGATGAAACATCGACATTGAATAATTTCAATACCCAGTTTCCGATAAACAGGAAAGCTGTCATTATGATAAATGAGTAGATAGCTGCCTGTGATGGGTTAACATCCCGTCCTTCTCCCTTGAAACTTAGAAATATAGGGATAGAGCCCGATACGTCGATTAAAACGAACAAGACAACAAATGCGCTTAAGATTTGCGTTAAACTGATATCGAATCCCATAATATTTACTTTTTTTAAGATAAAGCAAAGGTATATATTTTTGTTTCAAATACATGAGGTTTTATTCTTTTTGTAAAAGTTTATCTATGTAATAGTAAGCTATTAGCCTTTAGCTGTTAGCTTGTAGTTCTT
>X355_Hoffmanns_Two_toed_Sloth__coassemble_2396_pt1 | contig 12569 bp, 8 predicted proteins | sample X355_Hoffmanns_Two_toed_Sloth__metabat2_low_PE_021 | metagenome-assembled genome bin X355_Hoffmanns_Two_toed_Sloth | reverse complement strand
GCCCGTATTTCGGGTAAGCTGCTGGAACAGCTAGTTGTAGGTACGCTTATGGGGATGGGATTTGATGTGATAAATACCGGTTTGGCGACAACTCCTACTACCGAACTGGCCGTAGCTATGGAACATGCCTGCGGCGGAATCATCCTTACAGCAAGCCATAATCCAAAGCAATGGAATGCACTGAAACTACTCAACGAAAATGGAGAGTTTCTCAATGCAAAGGAAGGTGAAGAGGTTCTTCGCATAGCCGAAAGCGAAGATTTCCATTATGCGCATATCGATCATATTGGCGGTATAAAAGAAAAAGATTATACGGATAAACATATACAGGCTGTTCTTGATCTTGCTTTGGTCGATGTGCAAGCCATTCAAGCAGCAGATTTTGAAGTTTCCGTCGACTGTGTCAATTCTGTTGGTGGAATCGTTATTCCCAAGCTGTTAAAGGCATTGGGTGTAAATAAAATTAATGAATTGTACTGTACTCCTAATGGTGAATTTCCGCACAATCCGGAACCACTTCCAGAGCACTTGAAAGATATATCGATAATGATGAAAACCACATCGTCTGATGTCGGTTTTGTTGTCGATCCCGATGTTGACCGTCTGGCAATTATTTGCGAGAATGGTGAAATGTTCGGTGAAGAATATACGCTGGTTGCAGTAGCCGACTATGTATTGAAGCACACTCCGGGTAATACCGTATCCAATCTTAGTTCGAGCAGGGCATTGCGTGATGTGACCCGTAAATACGGTTGTGAATATAACCCTGCTGCTGTAGGTGAAGTAAACGTGACTACCAAGATGAAAGCTACCGATGCCGTAATAGGCGGAGAAGGAAATGGAGGGGTTATCTATCCGGCAAGCCATTACGGACGCGATTCGCTGGTGGGTATTGCTTTATTCCTTTCGCATCTGGCACACGAAAAAAAGAAAGTAAGTGAGATACGGGCATCTTATCCGCAGTACTATATAGCAAAACAGAAGGTAGAACTAACGCCCGGACTTGACGTGGATGGTATCCTAAAAGCCGTTAAAGAAAAATTCAGCGAATATGATGTAACAGATATAGATGGTGTAAAAATAGATTTTCCCGATAAATGGGTACACCTTCGCAAGTCGAATACCGAGCCTATTATCCGTGTATATTCCGAAGCGCATACGATGAAAGAGGCCGAAGAAATAGGCGGCGAGATAATGAATGTAATCAGGCAGTTGGCAAAATAAATAAGGCTGATGCATAAAAAATATAGGATAACAATCTTTTTCTTTATAGATTTGTTATCCTTTTTTTATGTAAAGTCGCAGATTGATTTATTGGTTTTGTATATGCAGTAACAATAGCTGGTTACGATTAAATAATGTTGCATAAAATACTATCTTTTGCTTATTCAGTAAATATAATATGGCTAAAATAGAAACATTTAAAGGTTTTACTCCGGAGACGTTCAGGTTCTTTAACGACCTGAAAGAGAATAATTATAAAGAATGGTTCGACGAACATAAGCATATCTACGAGAAGGAGGTCTTGAACCCGTTAAAAGCATTGGTTACCACATTATCGCCTGTTATGCATAATATAGACCCGTCATTCGAACTGCGGCCGCATCGCTGCCTGTCGAGAATATACCGGGATATCCGCTTTTCGAAAAACAAAGATCCGTATAAAGATTTTATGTGGATGGCATTCCAGATTCCGGTGACAAATGATGTCTGGAAAGATTATCCAGGCTACTATCTGGAAATATCAGGAGAGGGATATACTCTCGGATTAGGTCTTTTCCAACCGAAGAAGAAAGTAATGGATGCATTCAGGGAAGAAATAACCTATGATGCAGAAGAATTCCGGCGAGTGACACAAAAGTCAGTATTAGACAGGGGGTATGTTATAAATGGAGAGGAGTATAAACGTCCTATACCTAATGATTTACCTGAATATTTTCAGCCATGGATACACCGCAAAGGCATATGGGTGAGCAAGCACAGACCGGTAGGGGAAGAGTTGTTCTCAGCCGGTTTTGCTAACCTGATGAAAGACGACTTTGTAGCTATGGAATGGCTCTATAACTTTATGAAGGAAGTAACGGTGGACTAATCCGTAAATGTCTTTAACTTACAACTCATAACTCTTAATTCATAATTAAAAATACATTTCAATGAAAAAAATCAGAGCAGCAATTGTCGGATACGGAAATATCGGGCAATATGTATTGGATGCGATACTATCATCACCGGATTTCGAAGTGGCGGGTATTGTACGCCGTGACCCCAACAATGTTCCGGACGAACTGAAAAAATATCCTGTAGTAAGGACAGTAAAAGAACTGAAAGACGTAGAGGTGGCAATTCTTTGTACACCTACACGCAGTGTCGAAGAATATGCAAAAGAGTGTCTTGCTGCCGGAATCAATACCGTAGACAGCTATGATATACACGGAGGGATTGTCGCTTTACGCAGGTCGCTGGATGCAGTAGCCAAGGCTAACAACGCAGTGTCTGTCATTTCTGCGGGATGGGACCCGGGTACGGATTCTATGGTTCGCTCCATGTTTGAATTTATGGCGCCTAAAGGTATCACATATACTAATTTCGGTCCGGGTATGAGTATGGGGCATACGGTTGCCGTAAAAGCCATAAAAGGAGTGAAAGCAGCATTATCCATGACTATTCCTGTGGGTACGGGAATTCATCGCCGTATGGTCTATATCGAAGTGGAAGACGGACATAATTTTGCTGATGTAGCGGCAGCGATCAAAGCTGACGACTATTTCGCACATGACGAAACGCATGTAATGCAGGTAGAATGTGTAGATAACCTCAAAGATATGGGACATGGTGTAAACATGGTGCGTAAAGGTGTTTCAGGAGATACGCAGAATCAGCTTCTGGACTTCAACATGAAGATAAATAATCCTGCTCTTACTGCTCAGGTACTTGTGGCGTCGGCACGTGCTACTTTGAAACAAAAGCCGGGTGCTTATACAATGATCGAGGTACCGGTGATAGATTATATATATGGCGACAAAGAAGCCTTGATAAAGAAATTGGTGTAAAAAATTAATGAAGAATTAAGAATAGGGTATTGCATGTTACAACACTCTCTATTCTTCGTTCTTCATTCTTCATTCAAAAACATGATTTGTTTCCCCAACGCGAAAATAAACTTAGGGCTGAATATTGTTTCCAAACGGACAGATGGATATCATAATTTGGAAACCATTTTTTACCCCATTGGCATAAAAGATGCTCTGGAGATAATAATCCGTGAAGATCAGTTTTGCGACACCTTCGTCGAAGCCGGAATAAAAGTGGACTCTACTACTGAAGATAATCTGGTAATGAAGGCCTTGAGGCTGATGCGCACTAAATATAAGTTTCCCCCGGTTGAGGTGCATCTTTTAAAAAAGATTCCTTTCGGAGCAGGACTTGGAGGAGGGTCGGCGGACGCATCTTTCATGTTGAAACTTATAAACAGCACTTTTGGTCTGAATATTTCCAACGAGGAACTGGCAGCATTAGCTGTACAACTGGGAGCCGACTGTCCTTTTTTTATTTACAACCGGCCCGTATTTGCTAGTGGGATAGGAGAGGTATTTGATGAAATAGATTTATCCCTCAAAGGATATTTTCTGGTATTGATTAAGCCGGATATCCATGTGCCTACTAAAGATGCTTTTGCCGAAATAAAACCGAAACAGCCTCATATATCATTGAAAGAAATCATAAAACAGCCTGTTTCCGGCTGGAAAGGGTTGATGGAGAATGATTTTGAAAAAAGTGTATTTGTCAAATATCCTGTAATTGGAGGTTTGAAAGAGGATTTATATAAGAAAGGGGCATTGTATGCATCCATGACAGGTTCGGGCTCTTCTGTTTTTGGAATTTTTAAGGAAGAGCAATCTGATATTCAAAACTCTTATCAGGACTGCATTGTATGGCAGGGACCCGCATAATAGGGCTATATATGTAATTTCATTTCTGAAAATAAAATCGTACCTTTGATAGTTATTATCTATTCAAAAAGAATAGAGGCCTGACTGTATTTAATGAAATATTGTTTAGCTCTTACTGATTGAATATTTTATACATAAAATATTAACAAAAAGGTCTGCGACCTTAGTTTTCTCCGATGAAAAAATATATAATATATTCCCTTTCCGTCCTCATTTTGTGCTTTCTGGCATTTTTTTTACTTTCCAATAATAGCGGGGACGATGTACAATCCAAAGTACCCTATGTGCTGTCGATGACTAAGTCGGTAGAGGTTCCCCATAAGGTAGAATTTGCCGGCGAAGAGCTCATTTTGGACAGATATGATTTACATGAGCGTTACGATCGTGAGATAAACGGGTTTACTTATCTACATTCAACAACTTTACTCCTGATAAAGAAAGCTAACCGTTATTTCCCTATTATAGAACCTATACTGAAAGAAAATAGTGTTCCCGAAGATTTTAAATATCTCGCAGTAATAGAGAGTAGCCTCGATCATCGTGCGGTATCATCCGCCGGAGCGGCCGGGTTGTGGCAGTTTATGCCTAAGACTGCACCTAGCTACGGATTAGAAGTATCATCGGAGGTAGATGAACGGTATTCGATAGAAAAATCGACAGAGGCTGCTTGCCGTTATCTGAAAGAGGCTTATGCCAAGTATGGAAGTTGGGCGAGCGTCGCTTTATCCTACAATGCAGGACAAGGGCGGATAAGTACCGAACTGGATAAGCAGCAGGCCGAAGATAGCCTTGATCTTTGGCTGGTAAACGAAACTACCCGGTATTATTACCGTATGTTGGCTATTAAGCAAATATTCGAAGACCCGGCTAAATACGGGTTTGTCCTTACAGAAAACGATTTATACAAACCTATTGAGTTTACAAAAGTAGAGGTGGCACAGTCTATCCCCGATTTGGCAAGCTTTGCCAAAGAGAAAGGACTTACCTATGCTCAGTTGAAAGATTTCAATTCATGGCTCAGAGATAGAAAACTAACTATTACTACCAAAAGCCGTAGTTCATATACAATTCTTTTACCTACGCAGGAATCGCTCTATTATAAAAAGGGAGAGAAAATAAAAGTACACGACAAAGCTTGGATTTACAAGGATAGATAAGTGTTTAGAAAGGAGCGTTTTAAGTAGCGAAGGCAGAATCAAAGTTTACTTTGCATTATGCCGGGCCACGCAAAACGACTAATGTAATTGAACATTTTTATTTAATGGAAACAAATACACAGGAAGCAAAAGAAACGATAAGCGTGTATGGAGCACGCGTTCACAATCTCAAAAATATAGACGTAGAAATACCCCGCGATTCGCTTGTAGTTATCACGGGTCTTAGTGGTAGCGGAAAGTCTTCATTGGCATTCGATACTATCTTTGCAGAAGGACAACGTCGTTATATTGAAACATTTTCGGCATATGCACGTAATTTTCTGGGTGGTATGGAGCGTCCTGATGTGGATAAGATAACGGGGCTTAGTCCGGTTATCTCTATCGAACAAAAAACGACTAACCGTAATCCCCGTTCTACGGTAGGCACAACCACCGAGATATATGACTTCCTCCGTTTGCTGTATGCACGTGCAGGAGATGCTTATTCCTACCTAACCGGGGAGAAAATGGTGAAATATACTGAAGAGCAGATTCTGGAACTCATTATGGAACGCTATATCGGGAAAAAGATATATTTGCTGGCTTCCGTAGTCCGGAACCGTAAAGGGCATTATAAAGAGCTGTTCGAGCAGATCAGTAAGAAAGGCTATCTTACAGTACGTGTAGACGGTGTGATACGGGAAATACTCCCGGGTATGCGTGTCGACAGGTACAAAATGCACAGTATAGAAGTGCTGATAGATAAGTTGCAGGTATCCAATAAATTTGCGGATAATCTGAAGGCCAGTTTGCGCACGGCGATGAAACAGGGAGACGGACTTATAATGATTCAGGATGTAGAGACCGGGGACGTGCGCCATTTCAGCCGTCAGCTGATGTGTCCTACAACCGGATTGTCGTATAGTGAACCCGCACCTCATACATTTTCATTCAACTCGCCGCATGGAGCATGTCCGCGTTGTAAAGGGCTGGGAATAGTCAATCAGGTAGATATGGGGAAGATAGTACCCAAGCCGCAACTGAGTATTTATGCGGGTGGTATAGCCCCGCTTGGAAAATATAAAAATTCATTGTTTTTTTGGCAAATAGAAGCCATTTGTGAGAAACATGGAGTTTCTATCAAGACACCGATAAAGGATATACCACAAGAGGCGATGGATGATATCATGTTTGGTACTGACGAACGTTTACAGATTAAAAACGAATCGTTGGGAACATCGAATTATGTAGTAGCGTTCGAAGGTGTTACGAAGTATATTGAGATGCAGCAGGATAGCGACTCATCGGCATCGGCACAGAAATGGGCGGAGCAATTTATTAAAACGGATGTCTGCCCTGATTGTAACGGCCAGCGCCTGAATAAAGAAGCGCTTCATTACAAGATAAATGAAAAGAATATAGCCGAACTTGCAGAAATGGATATCCAACGGTTATATGAATGGATACAGGATATGGATGTGCATATCTCGGAGCGTCAGCAAGTAATAGCGCAGGAGATCAAGAAGGAAATTGTATCCCGTCTTTCGTTTCTGCTCGATGTGGGACTGAATTATCTTTCATTGAACAGGGCTTCGGTAACGCTGTCCGGTGGCGAAAGTCAGCGAATAAGGCTTGCCACGCAGATAGGTTCCCAGTTGGTAAATGTCCTTTACATATTGGATGAACCCAGTATCGGCCTGCATCAGCGGGATAATAACAGGCTCATAGATTCATTGAAGAAATTGCGTGATTCGGGCAACTCGGTGATAGTCGTAGAACACGATAAAGATATTATGCTCGATGCCGATTATGTGGTCGATCTTGGCCCCTATGCAGGGCGTCGCGGAGGTAAGGTCGTTTTTGCCGGAACCCCAAAAGAGATGCTAAGTGCAAGTACTATGACTGCTGATTACCTGAATGGTAAACTCAAAATAGAGATCCCGAAGAAAAGGCGAAAAGGTAACGGTAAGAAAATAACAATAAAAGGTGCGACAGGACATAATCTGAAAGATGTGTCAGTCACATTCCCGCTCAATACATTCATTTGTGTGACGGGAGTATCGGGTAGCGGCAAATCGAGCCTTATAAACGGAACGTTGCAACCGATATTGAGCCAGCACCTATACAAGTCATTAACCGACCCGTTGCCATATAAAACATTAGACGGAATTGACAATGTAGATAAAGTTATCAGCGTTGACCAGTCGCCTATCGGACGTACTCCGCGTTCCAATCCGGCAACCTATACAGGTGTATTTTCGGATATCCGTAACCTTTTTGTAGGTCTTCCCGAATCGAAGATCAGGGGGTATAAACCCGGACGCTTTTCTTTTAATGTGAAAGGCGGTCGGTGTGAAGTCTGCGGAGGAAACGGTTATAAGACTATCGGTATGAATTTCCTTCCGGACGTTTATGTGCAATGCGAAGAATGCCACGGGAAACGTTACAACAGGGAGACATTGGAAGTCCGGTTTAAAGGTAAATCCATTGCAGATGTACTGGATATGACAATCAATATGGCTGTCGAGTTTTTTGAGAATGTACCTGTTATATTACATAAAGTGAAAGTGTTACAGGAGGTCGGTCTGGGCTATCTGAGACTCGGTCAGCCTTCCACGACTCTGTCCGGCGGGGAGTCGCAGCGCATCAAACTTGCATCCGAACTGGCAAGAATAGATACGGGAAATACTATATATATACTGGATGAGCCCACTACAGGGCTTCATTTCGAAGATATAAGAGTATTGCTCGGTGTGCTGAATAAGCTGGTAGACAGAGGGAATACAATCATCGTAATCGAACATAACCAGGATATTATAAAGAGTGCCGATTATATTATAGATATGGGTCCTGATGGGGGAATCGGAGGGGGAACTGTTGTCGCTGTCGGAAAACCGGAAGAGGTCATTAAAGAGAGAAATAGCTTTACGGCTGAATATCTAAGAGATGAGTTAAGTTAATTTGTTGGAAAAGATAATTTTTCAAAAAAATAGATATTATCTATTGCCAATGTGTAAAATTTACTATCTTTGTCGGGTGATAATAGAGAAACGGCAACTATAATATCTGAAGGTAGAAATGTAAAGAAAAATGAGGGTTTCCTCAGATTAATTGATAGATTCACTTACTACTTTGAACCGGAGAATATTACATTCTAATCTATAGTTTCCAAAATCTGTTTTTATTAGAAAGCATTAAAACAATAAGAATTGATGACATGTTGCTGTATGGGTACACGTTGTCTTTATCTTAAGAAGATATAATCGAACACAGAGTTGGTTCCTGAAATTACGAATGAACCAAATATCAGGCTGCAATCAGCTCTATTGTGTAGTTTTGTAAAGTTTGTGTTAAGGTTGGGAAGTCTGCGAAGATGATTTCGCGGACTTTCTGTTTTTATATGATTAACTAACTTTTAATTATTATTGAGTTGTTGAAAATACTTATAATATATAATTTCATAACTTACAACTTATTTTTACCTTTGTCCCCGAATTTAAAGGAAAAGGAATAAATTACTATGAGTCAGCTATCTTTATTGGAAAAACTTGATACTTTGGTTATGCGCTTCGAAGAAATAGGTAAGCTTATAACCGATCCCTCGGTTATTGCTGATATGAAGCGATATGTCAAGCTGAATAAAGAATACCGTGATTTGGAGAAAATAAGTATAGCCCGTAACGAGTATAAACAACTGTTGACTACAATAGAAGAAGCAAAGGATATTCTGGATTCGGAAAATGATGCCGAATTGCGGGAAATGGCTAAAGATGAACTCGAAACAGCCAATATACGTCTGCCGGAGCTGGAAGAGGAAATAAAATTACTGTTAGTCCCGGCAGATCCCGAGGATAGTAAAAATGCTATTGTAGAAATACGTGGAGGTACAGGCGGAGATGAAGCAGCTATTTTTGCCGGAGATCTTTACCGGATGTATATTAAATACTGTGAACTCAAAGGATGGAGAACGGAGATAACCAGCTTGACAGAAGGAACTTCGGGAGGGTATAAAGAAGTGATATTTACCGTTGCAGGCGAAGGTGTTTACGGGATATTGAAATACGAATCGGGTGTACATCGTGTACAACGTGTGCCCGCTACTGAGACACAAGGGCGAGTGCATACCTCGGCTGCTACAGTTGCCGTATTACCAGAGGCAGAGGAAGTAGATGTAGAAATAAATCCGGCCGATATAGAGATGCAGACAGCCAGATCGAGTGGAGCAGGAGGTCAGAATGTAAATAAAGTGGAAACGAAAGTGCAGTTGACACATAAACCTTCGGGTTTGGTCGTTGTCTGCCAGCAGGCTCGTTCCCAGCTGGCAAACAGGGAGTTGGCAATGCAGATGTTGAGGACAAAATTGTATGATATAGAATTGTCTAAATATCAGGCCGAAATAGCCTCAAAACGTAAGACGATGGTATCTACGGGTGACCGTTCAGCCAAAATCAGAACTTATAATTATCCGCAGGGAAGAGTTACGGATCACCGTATCAACCTTACGCTGTATAACTTGTCGGGTGTGATGGATGGCGAAATACAACCGATAATAGACCAGTTGATTATAGCAGAGAATACTGAAAGATTAAAAGAGAGTGAACTATGACAAAGCAAGAATTATTTGAAAATATTAAAAAGAAAAAATCCTTCCTGTGTGTAGGATTGGATACTGACATAAAAAAGATACCATCTCATCTTTTAGAAGAGGAAGATCCTATATATGCTTTTAACAAGGCGATTATAGACGCCACAGCTAAATATTGTGTGGCCTATAAACCCAATACTGCTTTTTATGAAAGCTACGGGGTGAAGGGTATTATTGCTTTGGAGAAAACAATAGAATATATACGGATCAAGTATCCGGATCAATTTATCATACTAGATGCCAAGCGGGGTGATATAGGTAATACTTCTGAAATGTATGCCGTATCGGCATTTGAACACTTGAAAGCTGGTGCCGTAACGGTAGCTCCTTATATGGGAGAAGATAGTGTGAAGCCATTTGTAAAGTATCCGAAGAAATGGGTTATTCTTTTGGCACTTACCTCCAATAAGGGTTCGGCAGACTTTCAGTTAACCGAAGATAAAGCAGGAGAACGTTTGTTTGAGAAAGTATTGAGGAAATCTCAGGAGTGGGCTACCGATGAACAACTTATGTATGTGGTAGGGGCTACACAAGGTGAAATGTTTGCCGATATCCGGAAGATTGTGCCTTATCATTTTCTTTTAGTACCCGGAGTAGGGGCACAAGGAGGTAGTTTGGCCGAAGTGGTGAAATATGGGATGAATTCGCAATGCGGACTGTTGGTTAATTCATCACGTGCGATTATCTATGCTGATAATACACGTGAGTTTGCTTTTGCCGCGACAGCAGAAGCAAAGAAAGTACAGGTAGAGATGGCCGGGTATCTGGAAAAGATTATTTGAGAACGTATATCTGAAGATATGAAGCCTCGTAAAATTCATTTTACGAGGCTTATTTTATTTTAGTGTATATTTTTCTGTAAATTGTAAGATGATATATTGTATGAAAAAATTATGAAAACTGAACTTTTTGTTGTAAACTTGCGTTATCCTAAATATAAACTTTTAAAACAAAACAAAATGGGAAAATTTGAAATCAAGAAGAGAAAAAGTGGAGAATACCAGTTTGATCTTAAAGCTAGTAACGGACAAGTAATACTTACAAGCGAAGGCTATACAACTAAGGAAAATTGTAAAAACGGAATTGAATCTGTAAAGAAAAACAGTCAGGTAGATGCCCGCTTTGATAAGCTGGAAGCAAAGAACGGGAAACCGTACTTCAACCTGAAGGCAACTAACGGACAAATTATCGGTACAAGTGAAATGTATGAAAGTGTAGCCAGCCGTGACAATGGTATTGCTTCTGTAAAGAAAAACGCTCCCGAAGCTGAAATCGTAGACCTGACAGTTGAAAAATAAAGAATAATATTTATTATATGTAGATGAAGGCCTGTTTTACAGGCTTTCGTTTTTTTCTATTAAAATAGAAGAATGAAAAGCGGGAATAGATAAGAATCTATCTCCCGCTTTTCTCGTCGTGTTTTTATAGTATAATGTAATCTCTGATATTTTTATTCGTCTTCACTGTAAGCAAATTCTCCATGTTGGGAAATATCAAGTCCCACAGCTTCTTCTTCTTTGGATACCCTAAGTCCGATTGTTTTGTTAACGATGAAGAACAGGATGAATGTAAGTACTGCACTGTAAACGACTGATGCTCCGGTAGCCACCACTTGTATCCAGAGTTGGTTCCAGTCACCGTATAAAGCACCCTGTACACCTTCTGCTCCGGTAATTGCCTGTGTGGCAAATACACCTGTAAGGATTGATCCTACGATACCGCCTACTCCATGTACGCCAAATGCATCCAGAGAGTCGTCGTATTTCAGTTTTGGTTTCATATAAGCAACCATGAAGAAACATACCAGTGCAGAGATGCCTCCTATGGCGAATGCTCCTAATACATCAACTGTTCCTGCTGCCGGAGTTATTGCCACCAGTCCGGCTACTGCCCCGGTACAGAAGCCTACGATAGTAGGTTTTTTATACAAGAACCATTCCAGTGACATCCATACTACTGCTGCCACACAGGTAGCCAGATGTGTTACAAGGAAAGCATTCGCTGCAAGTCCGTCAGCTGCAAGCCCGCTGCCGGCATTGAAACCGAACCAGCCCAACCATAGTAATGCTGTACCGATGAACACGAATGGTATATTATGAGGGGTAAATGGATGACCTATTGTTCTGTACCCTTTACGACGTCCCAGCATAACAGCCATTACCAAGGCTGAGATACCGGCATTGATATGTACGACAGTACCTCCGGCAAAATCAATGGCACCCATCTCCTGAAGCCATCCGCCTCCCCATACCCAGTGTGCCATAGGGTTGTAGACTATGATAGACCAAAGTATGATGAACACGACATAACCCGAAAATTTGATTCTTTCGGCAAATGCACCAATGATAAGCGCAGGGGTAATAACTGCAAACATACACTGGAACAATGCAAACAGTATTTCCGGGATGTTGCCGGCTGTGAGGGTATCGAGGGTGAGACTGCACAGAAATACTTTATCCCATCCTCCGATTATTGCCCCTAAGGCGTTATCAGACTCCATAAAACTTGTACCGAATACCCAACTGTATCCGAAAGCTATCCATAATATACTGATAACGCCTGTTATAAAGAGACATTGCATTATGACACTCAATACGTTCTTCTGACGTACCAGTCCTCCGTAGAACAGAGCCAGACCCGGTACTGTCATCATCAGTACCAGTACGGTGGCGACTATCATCCATGCCGTATTTCCTGAATCCAGTGTTGCAGGGGCTTCTTCTGTTACTTTTTCTACAATGGTAGTTACTGCCACCTGTAAAGAATCTGTACTTGTGGCCAGGGAATCTTGTGCTATTACGGCTGTGGGGAGAGTCAGCGAAGCGAACAGCAATATAG
>X355_Hoffmanns_Two_toed_Sloth__coassemble_2388_pt1 | contig 12710 bp, 16 predicted proteins | sample X355_Hoffmanns_Two_toed_Sloth__metabat2_low_PE_021 | metagenome-assembled genome bin X355_Hoffmanns_Two_toed_Sloth | reverse complement strand
GGAGCATGCGGAGGGGTTCGATTCCCACATCTTCTACCAATTCTATTTATGGAGATCGTTTATGTAGGATAAGAAAGAAATCCATGCATGGATTAAGCAAGCGTTTTGCAAACATGAATGGAAACAAGTAGGCGGTTTTTGCCGCCTCACAGATCAAGCATTTCATGTTGAGTGCATGTCCGAAGTTCTTGAGTGCAATAAATGCGGCAAACGAAAACAACTATCCATGAAACTGCCTGGCCGAGTGGCTTAATCAAAACTTAATTAAAGACTGAAAAATCTGGTTCATTTTGTTCCCATTAAGAGTGTAAGGCTCATACAGCAAAGTTCAAATAAGGAATTGATAAACACGAGCCTAAGAATAAAGGAACAAAAAGGAGAAACGAATGAACAGTTTGATTGGTTTGATCACGTAGCTTGCAGCGATCATCGTCGTTGTATTCATTGTTGTGATGGGTTATGTCAAGGCTCCTCCTGATAAAGCTTACATCATTTCTGGTTTGCGCAAGAAGAGGACCGTGATCGGAAAGGCGGCAATCAAAATTCCTTTTCTTGAACGTAAGGATGTTTTGAATCTTGCTCTAATTCCGATTGATGTGAAGACCTCTAGCGCTGTGCCTACGGCGGACTACATCAACATCAATGTCGATGCGGCGGTTAATGTCAAGGTGAGCAGCGATCCAGATAAGATTCCTGTTGCATCCGAGAACTTTTTGAATAAGGACACAGCATATATTCAGAAAGTCGCGCGAGAAGTTCTTGAAGGCAACATGCGCGAGATCGTTGGACGAATGAAGCTTGAAGAGATGGTTGGCGACAGGCAGAAGTTTGCTGAGCTTGTGAAAGAGAATGCCTCTCCAGATCTCGCGGCGATGGGCCTCGATATTGTCAGCTTCAATGTCCAGAACTTTACCGATAGCAATGGAGTAATCGAAGATCTTGGTATCGACAATATCACACAGATCAAAAAGAAGGCTGCAATCGCCAAGGCCCAGAGTGAGCGTGATATCGAGATTGCGCAAGCACAAGCCCGAAAAGAAGCGAATGAGCAACGTGTTCTTGCTCAGACCGAAATTGAACAGAAGAACAACGAACTTGAGATTCGCAAAGCAGAGCTCAAGAAACAGGCAGATACCAAGAGAGCTGAGGCCGATGCCGCTTATCAGATTCAAGAGGAAGAGCAGCGCAAAACCATTGAGGTATCCTCAGCGAATGCCGACATTGCAAGGCAGGAACGTGAAGTTGAATTGAAGGCTCGCGAAGCCGAAGTTCGTGAAAAGTATCTGGAAGCTGAGGTCAAGAAGCAGATCGATATCAGCGTCAGCAGGAAGCAGATGCTCAATTGTACGAGCGGCAGAAAGAAGCCGAGGCCGCTAAGTTCGAAGAGATTCAGCAGGCTGAAGCTGTTAAGGTGAAGGCTGATGCCGATCGCTATGCTAATGAGCAAGAAGCCGAAGGTATTCGCATGAAGGGTGCGGCTGAGGCAGAAGCCATTCGCGCGAGAGCCGTTGCAGAAGCAGAAGGTATTGAGCGAAAGGCCGAAGCTATGGCTAAAATGGGTCAGGCATCTGTTCTCGAAATGTACTTCAACGCACTCCCGGAAGTCGCCAAGAATATCGCAGAACCGCTCACTAAAGTTAAGTCGATTACGATGCATGGCGATGGCAACAGCGCGAAGCTGACCGAGGATATTATCAAGACAATGACTCAGGTGACTGATGGTCTTCAGCAATCTACCGGCCTCAATGTACCCGCGATCCTTGCAGGTATGATGGGTGCGAAGCTGGTTGCTCCTGCAATGCCCTTGCCAACGCCTGCGGTTGTTGCATAGGATTGTGCTGAAACAAAGTAAATCTCATTGGGGAGGGTTCTCCTCCCCTAATCATAGGGTAGTAGCATAGCAGGTAAATGCATCGCTCTGATAAAGCGAAGATCACAAGTTCGAATCTTGTCTACCCCACCATTTCGGGAGTGTGATTAAATGTATAAACATGTCCAGAAAAGCCGTAATCAACGGAAAGCTGATATGGTATTTGTTATGGGTGGAAGATGTCAAGTCTGCGGATACGATACATGCAATAACGCTCTCGACTTTCATCATATTGATCCTAAAACAAAGTGCGTAAATCTTACAAAGTCTACATCTTATCATGGGACAGAATTGATGCAGAGTAGCAAAAATGTGCATTGTTATGTTCCAATTGTCATCGAGAATTGCATGCCGGGTTGATTACGAATGAACTAAGTTCACCTTATTTGAAACAAAACTCTGATATAGTGCGTAAGCGCATCGAATCATTTTCAACGCATAGGACCCAGCACTGTAAAATATGTGGTGCCGATATATCCAACGATGCGATAACTTGTCCATATTGTTATCATATAAATACGCGAAGGGTTGATCGGCCAAGCAGAGACGCTTTGAAAAATCGGATTAGAAATTCAACATTTGCTGAACTATCCAGAGAGTTATCTGTAAGTGATAATGCAATTCGAAAATGGTGCAAGAATTACGGATTGCCGGATAAGAGGACAACGATAAAGAGCATGACTGATGCGGAATGGGAATTGGTGTAATCGCTCAGTTTTATGGGGCTGTAGCTCAATCGGCTAGAGCGTCTGCTTTGCACGCAGAAGGCAGAGGGTTCGATCCCCTACGGTACTCCAAGCACGGCACGATATCCCAATTGGCAGAGGAGATCGGCTCAAACCCGATTTGATAAGGGTTCAACTCCCTTTCGTGCTACCACGTAGGCCGGTAGTTTAAGTAAAATGCGTGTCTCCAAAACACGGCGATGAGTGTTCGAATCACTCCCGACCTGCCAGAGGATAAGTTGACTTACTGCTGGAAAACCAACCTCGTAAATGGGTAGCAGAGCAGCGTCATTCTTTGAGATGTACTATCATCTTTTTCTTGAACGAGATTCTAAGAAACTAACACACCATTGTGGGCAGGTGCCGGAATATCTACGGCGTAGGCTGCAATCCTATTGAACGTGAGTTCGATTCTCACCCTGCTCTCCATATGCCCTGCTAGGCGAATGGTTAAGCCGTCTGCCTTTCAAGCAGAAGATTCGGAGTTCAATCCTCCGGTAGGGTACCAAACGCAGGAGATCCTTTGGACTCCTAGCCTATACTCCATTACCCCAATCTGGCAGAGGGAAATGACTTAGGATCATTTAGTTAAGAGTTCGAATCTCTTATGGAGTACCAGTTTTTATTTTTGTTTTTGGGCATGTGTCGCAACGGCGAGACGACGGGCGCTCTAAACGCTTTTAGGATAAAACCTCATTGTGGGTTCGAATCCCACCATGCTCACCACATATAGACGGTTACAGCAATTTCACTTAGCTCCATTAAAGAAAACTAATCCCGGAACGCTAACACCGGGAACCGTCGCGTATTATAGCGGTCACTAGCTCATCGGTAAGAGCAACGGCCTTATAAGCCGCTGGCGAATAGGATACGGATGGTTCGACTCCATCGTGACCGACCAATTTAGAGAGGTGACAATATGTACGAGAATGGCAAACGCTTGAACAGATATGCACGAATGATGCTTCATAAAAGAAACATGAAAAAGCGTTACGCAAAGCAATGGGCATACGGTTCTGGTTCCACGGATTGGAATACATTAGTGATTCAATTCAGAAATAGCCATCCGGGTACAGATTGTTTGCAACCAAACTACTGGAAAGATTTTTATTTAAGCGGTTCGAGGCAATACGCAAAAGGTGCGACGAATTGGAAACTACGTGCTAAATGGCATAATGATTCTTCTCGTATATTACTTAACTACAATGACGAATCAGACTGTTCTAGAATATTTGGTGGAGAATACCGCAAGTATTATGATTATATTGGGACAGTATGGTAAGCGGGTATCATTCAACGGAAGGATATCGGTCTTCTAAATCGTAAACTAGGGTTCAAATCCCTATACCCGCACCAGGCAGATAGGCTCGCACAGCAATCATGATATGGATAACGAAGAAATTGTCATTTCTTTATCGGGTTCGATTCCCGAAACTGAGCCTAATTCTAAATCAACGTGCCATTCGTTTAATGGTTAAGATACCGGTCTTCCAAACCGGGGATGAGGGTTCAATTCCCTTATGGCACTCCATTTTATTTTCTTAAGGATGTGAAAGGATAATGAGTAGATCTTAGGATGAGTAGAGTCTGCAAGAAAAGCAAGATCTCGTTGTCCAGATCGGTAAAAAGAAAAGCGGAGCAATCGACAAGGATTGGTCTGAGATTTGTTCTGAGTTTGACTTGGATCTCAATACAGAGACGTAGAGAAAGGCTGGCGTTGGAATCAAACTTGCCTCTGATGCAAATATGATTCGGGACGCACTACCCCCTACTGTCAACAGTCTTTCTGATGGTTACGTTGAGAGACAGAAGATCAGAGACTAGACTGGCAAGGTAAATGAGATATATCGCACAGAAGCTCGCAGCGAATTACTTCGTGAGACAATCTCTGAAGCCGTCAAAGCTCTACCTAAGATTGAACTACAGTATGCTCCAAAGATGTATGAGCGGGACGTTGAAAAACAACTTGTGCTTGCTTTAGGCGATATCCATTACGGAGCAGATATTCATGTTGAAGGTTTAAACGGAGAAACCCTCAACGAGTTTAATCATGAGGTGTTCGAGGAAAGAATGGAAAAGCTCCTCGATGAAGTGGTTGACATCATTAAGGAAGAGAATATCAATCATGTCCATGTGTTCCTAGTTGGAGATCTTCTTGACGGTATGTTACGTCAAACACAGCTTATGCGTCTTGAGTACGGGTAGGTTGAAAGCACGATGAGACTTTCAGAGTATCTTGCTCAGTGGTTTTCTGAATTGGCTAGTCACTGTGGTGTTGTTGAAATTTATGCCGCAAGCGGTAATCATTCGGAAATCCGTCCGCTAAAATCAAAGAAACGTGAATTCGCCGATGAAAACATGGAGCGCATTGTGCTTTGGTATTTAGCAGAAAGGCTTCGCGGATCAAAGAGGTTATTTGTCCACGACGAATGTAAGAAGTATGTCAAGGCCGATGTGTGTGGTTATTCCTTCCTTCTTCTGCATGGAGACAGCGAAAAGGACATTCAAGATCTTGCGACCGAAACCATACGCCTCTACAAGCAACCTTTCGACTTCTTTGTTTGTGGACACAAGCATAGAGAAGCAGAATACCCGTCTGGCATGGCACCATCTGGTGATTCTATAATCGTGCGCGTCCCTTCCCTTTGCGGGACAGATAGCTATGCACGCTCCAAAGGATACAGCGGGCAAGCTGGCGCAACAGTGTTGATTATGGAGAAAGGATACGGTAGACGATGCGTTTATCCGGTCAGACTACAGTAAATTATATTCCCTACGAAAAGATGTCTAAGAAAGAACGTCGAGCGCAAGATCTCAAAGGCAGACATACTTGGGGTATCACAAACCCCTGCACCAAATCAATTCCATGCGCTCTTATCTATAATCGCAAAACGAAATACAAAAATGACTATGACTAAGAGAAAAGCATCTTAGTCTTTTTTATTTCCACGAGAGGAGGAAATCTGATGGAAAAGAAAAGCAGGGCTAGTGGTTTGCGTAAGTCATCAGTTGCGTCAAAATTGTGCCTCCGCTGTAACAGGGTTCTTCCCCTCGCAGAGTTTTATTCGAATAAAGAATGGCGCAGTCAATCATATAGAGATGTGTGGTGCAGAGATTGCGCATCCAAGTATTGTTTTGATAGAGAATCTTTAAAGGATTATTGCTACGAAAACAATCGGAGATGGGAAGATTCATTCTATGATTCGGCCTTGAAAAAAGCACAGTATACATAGACAAATAACGCTGAATTTATCGATCCGAAAACGCCTCGCAAAAAGAGAGAGGAAATTGAAGGACGCGCAGCCGCGCGTCAGTTTTTCTCAATGATGAATATGAGTGGTTTCTATGGATACGTAGAAAACATCAAAGATGATGGCGTCTATGTTCCCCCGGAAGAATTGTACTCATCCAAAGAAGAATCCTCCTCCCCCGCTCCTGTAAAACTAGAGTACAACCGCAAGTGGCGCGGTCATTTCACACAAGAGCAGATCGATGCCCTTGAAGATATTTATTCTCAATACGAAGAAGACTTTGTTCTTGATAACGTGAACATTCGCGACTATGCAAAGAAGGTTGCTAAAGCCTCCCTTAACGCAGATATTGCAGAAGACCGCATGAGACGAGGAGAAATCTCTGCGAGAGACTATAAGGAAGCTCAGAAGATTTTCGATGATCTATCAAAGAGTTCTAACTTCGCTGCTTGTAAGCGAAAACCCGGCGAAACTTCCGGCCTTGGATCTCTAGGTGAAATTGTTCTGAGAATCGAAGCCACAGGGAAACTAAACACAGATGGATTTCATTGGCCCCAAGACAGCGTTGATATGGCTATCTCTGAGTACAGACATTCCCTTGTCGCTGCCGGCCTTGAAGGTATTTAGTGATGGCAGAGATCAAAGTTTCACAAATACGTGATATCAAGAACACTGATTAGTGGATAGAACAGATTTGCTATTGGCGCACCCACTAGGATGTATTCATCGAAGAATACTTCAAAATTAAACTAAAAGATGTTCAAAAAATTCAGGCAAGAGCATTTGGTAATTGCGAGACTTAGTATTTTGTACAGAGCCGAGGATTCGGCAAGACATGGATCACAGCAGTATGTTGCTAGGCAATGGGTGTTCTTTATCCAGATACTCCGATTGTTGTCGCATCCGGTACTGCTGGTCAGGCTAACTTGGTTCTGAAAAAAATTGATAGCTATTTCATCAAGAATGAAAACATTCTTAGAGAAATCGAATGCGATGGACATAATCCGGTACAGCTCACTCAAAACGGCGGTCTTTATACTCTCAAGAATGGATCTACGATTGAAAGCATGCCTACCAGCAGAATGCGTGGTGCACGTGCAAAGATCGTGGTTATCGACGAAGCACCAGAAGTCAAGAAGGAAGATCTTGATGCCATTATCCGTCCATTAAGAAACTACACACGTCCAGCCTGCATTCAGATTGGAATTAAGGACTATCCGTCTAAGATGGTTAGTATTACCTCAGCCTGCCTCAAATCAAGTTATTTCTATGATGTGTTTGTTGACACACTCAAAGAAATGTCCAAGGGAGATTAGGCTGTTTTTGCGTGTGCACTTGATTATCATGCTGCTATTCGTGCCGGTATTTCTTCTGCCGAGTTCTTTGAAAAAGAGCGCAAGACAATGCCCGAAACTAAGTTTCAGATGGAATACGGTTCCATCTTCGTCGGTGCCGAGATGGGAAGTCTCTTCCCTTATGACCTTACAGAGAAGTGCAGAGTATTAAGAGATGTTGAAACTGCCATGCCTATTAAATCAAACGCTGATTATGTTATGGGTGTTGACTTAGCCACATCTGGAGCGAAGTCTGCTGACAATGCTGTTATTACCGTGCTTAAGCTGGTTGAACTTGAAAATGGTGAGTACCTTAAAAAACTGGTCTATATTCGCTCCTATCATGGAAAAAGGTAGGATTATCTTGCAACCGAGGTAAGGAAATTGTTAGTTAAGTTTCCTCACATAATCAAAATAGTATTTGATCATAGAGGTTTGGGAGATGCATTCCCTCAATTTATGTCTCAACCATGGATTGATCCGGATACAAAAAAGGAGTATCCGCCGATTGTCCTCGATAATGAAAAATCTTCAATCCATGGAGCTATTCCCCTGCTACGCGCTTGTGTCGCAGACAATACCGTAAACCAGCAAATTGTTACAACACTCACCATTTCCCTTGAACGTGGTTCACTTGAACTGCCTATTGCTTCTCGATTGATTGTAGGTAATATGATCCGCAGAGACAGTGATGACGACGGAGTTGGATATAAATTATCTATGCAAGAAAAAGCTATCTTTGTTGAAGCAGATGCTCTTCAAATCGAAATGGGCAATGTTGTTTCAAAAGCCACTCCAAGTGGCAGTGTAATTTATGATGTTGCAAAAAGTACACAACATAAGGATCGATACTCTTCTCTTGGTATGGCAGTTCGTTATATCAGTGAGCTGGAGGATACTCGAAAAAAGAAGCTAAATCAAAGAAAAGAAAATGCCTGTATTGGCTTTGTAATCAAAATGTAAGGAGGTGTTTGATATAGGAATTTTTGATCAGTAGTTCAGAGGGCGCTCTGCCTCCACCACTACTACAAAAGTGCCACGCGAAATTGCCGTGGGTGCTAAGAATGACATGGATGTCACCATCACGTTCAACGATAAGAATATCACGTTTGGCTCAAATCTTTCAGGATATGACTATGATAGCATCTTACGCAATAAGCAAAAAAACATCACCAGGCTATATGAGTTAAGCGACTATTATGTTGATGTTGATCCAATTTATCGCGGTATCATTAAAGAAGTGTATACCCCGTTTAGCATTTCTGATCCATACAGATAGATTGGTGCTGATGAAAAAGTTAAGCAGAAGTACATCGATTATTATAAGAGAATTCATTTAAATGATAAGATGGCTTCTATTTTCTATCAATATTATAAGTATGGCAATGTATTCGTTTACTAGATGGATGATGGTACGATCATGACACTTCCTGTACATCTTGTAAGAATCGCAAATGTCATGGTAAACGGAGAGCCTGTTGTTGAAATCAATTGCCGTTCAATCAAAGATGACTTGGTACAGCAAGGTATTAAAGCCAAGAAAGATTATCTTGAGGATGATGATTTGGACGTCCGTCTTCAAGGTTTTCCAAAAGAAGTTGTAACGGCAGCTAAAGAAGGGAAAGAATATGTACAGCTCAATCCATCTAACACGTTTGTGCTTCAGGATATCAAAGAAGATTGGATGCGCTATGCTATTCCCATGATTGCATCTTGTCTAAAAGCATTCGAGAAGAAGGAACTAATCTCCACCTGGGAGAATGCTCGTCTCAAACTTGGGATGGGATCGTTTGTTCATGTTAAGTATGGCGATCCAGACAACGAAGTGATTCCTGATATAAATGCGTTGCGTCAAGTCAGTGCTATCTTCAAACAGGCAATGACAGGCGGGGCTTTGGCTGTCACTAACAACTGGTGCTCTGCCGAAGTTATTGAGCCGGATTAGGATCATATCTTTGAATATGACAAGTATAAAGGTGTAAATTCTGATATTCTAAGCGCCGGAGGCATCAGCGGCATTATTGTAAGCGGACGAGCCGAAGATGGTTCAACTTTTGCATCGGCTCAGGTTTCCATGCAAACTGCCGCGCTTAGAATTAAGCAGGCAAAAGACAACTTCTGCGACATGATGGACAAGATCAATCGCCGTTTAAATGGCTCATCTCCTGCGATGCCACATAGTTCAGAGGAGAAAGTCCCTCACTTCACCTTTCCTCCTGTTGATCTTTCGGGAAGCAAAGCATTCCAAGATGCTTGCATGAAGCTCTGGGAAAAGGGAGTTGTCTCCGACAAGACTTTGCTTCAGACTTATGGCTATGATATAGGACAAGAAGTTGAGCGAAAGAAACAAGAACAATCTTCCGGTGTTGTAAACGTTCTCTCCCCTGCCGATAAGGAAACTGAGAAGATTGAAGATAAGTCTCAAACAAAAGCTGGAAGGCCAACTCTTGATGATACTGAGAGGATGAGCGATCCAGCAAAATCAGTGACGGGACGCCAACCAAAGGGTAGCCGCCCACAAGGAAGCAATCCGTCTGGATAACAAAATAAGCAACAGGGTTGTTAACATATGAATAGCCCTGTTCTTTATAACTCCACAAAGCCTATGTGTTCCTCCTAGCACAATGGCTTTAAGGAAGGACTGAAAACGAATGGATGATACCAGACTATATCTTCTATCATCTGACATCTCCATTTCTGAACAGCACGAGTCCAGTGAAATCTATTTGCTCATTGAAGCACGGTTATGTTCGACGCAAGCGAATGGAAACGGAGAAGGCGTTACAGAAGCTTTTCTTGATTCAATTGTTGAGAATCAGGAAAAGTACATGTGTCTCCCCCTCTACGTTGACTTGCCCAGATAGCTTGCGCGCGACTATAGAAATCTTGGGCACTAGTATGACCGATCTACTGGCGAGTTTCATACTCAGCAAATCGGAAGTATGTGCATGTTCAAAAAAATCGCTGATGAATACGGATATAGCCTGATGGCTCAGGCGCGTATTCCGAAACGTGAAACTGAAATTTGTCAAAGGCTTATCGAACTGTGCAGCATGAATATGCTGAAAGTATCTTATGAAATTCAGTATGCCCGCAGTGATGTCGTTGTTAAAGATAACGTTAAGTATGTGGACGCATCTGCCAACAACTTTCTCACCGGGCTTTGTGTTGTATCAGTGCCCGCTTATCCAGAATCCATTGCACAATCCATAATTGCAGAGAATATGGAAAAAAATCTGGAGAGAACGAATCCTGATGACAACGTGGAGATTGATGATAACAAAGAAGAAAACAAAGGAGCTGATAACATGACTCTTGAAGAAGCTATGAGCACTATTGCTTAGAAGGATCAGAGAATTGCCGAACTCGAAGGCAAGATCACCGCTGCTGAAAAAAGAGCGGAAGATATCGAGAATGAAAAGAATGCGAAGGAATCCGAACTGGCTCAGGCTGAAAGCGACAAGAACAAGGCTACTGAAGACCTGAGCGCGGCTCAGAATACCCTCTCCGAAAAGGAGCAGCGCATTGCTGAACTTGAAGCCCAAATTGCAGAGCTTGAGCCGATGAAGTCTGAGCTTGAAACAATCAAGGCCGAGAAGGAAGCGGCCGCTCTTACAGAAAAGCAGAACAAGGCCAAGAGCTTTGCGGAGCGTCAGGGTCTTGATGTTGAAAAGGATGAAGTTAAGAGTGCTATTGCATCTCTCGATTACGAAGCTATCGCATCGATGGCAATGGAAATTAAGCCCAACACAGAGCAGAAAGTTACAATGGCAAGTTTCTCAATGACTCAGGGCATTGAACTCAACGACAAGTACGGCGATCTTTTGAAGACTCGCTAATCAGAGAGGATGAAACATAATGGCTGGATATTTCAGAAAGCTTAACGGACACGTTTATAATGGTGAATACTCTGCTGCGGAAGCAATGCAGAATGGTGTATTCGCAGAAATCACCGCAGATGGTGTAAAGATGACTACAGCCGCAAAGGATACGGTCCTTCGCGTTGCTGATAAGACAGTACTTTGGGGTATGGATGCCCTTGTTTTGGATGTTGTATCTACTGGTGCAGATGAAGTTTACTTTGTTGAAAACGAGTGGGATATTAACGACAACGAGGACTATGATACAGCAAAGTACGCTTGTAAGGTTGGTTCTTAGGTAAAGATGCGCCGTCCAACCGTAGGCGATCAGGTGATCATGACGGTTACAAGTGAGCTTTATGCTACACTCGCTGTGAATGATCTGGTGCAGCCAGCTGCTGACGGTACTGTTGCCAAAAGGGCTAATGGCTAAAGCTAAATAACGAGGTGAATAAACATGGCTATTCAGATTTACAAGGATTCTAAGATCGTAGACATAATCGTTGCACAGGCTCAGGGCAAGAGTGTAGATTCCGCAATTGCGGAACAGGCCAGCAATCTGATCAAGGATTAGGCTTCCGACCCAAACCCACATAACCGCTATCAAATTGCGCAGCTTGTCGGTTTTGCTGTAAACGAAATCAACAAGCCAAAGGCGAACTGGCTTGAGAACGTTGGCGACGTTAAACGTGTTGGATATGGAGAGAAAGCACAGTTCAAGGTGAAGCAGGAAGGCATCCGTGCTTTCATTCAGGTCAAGGGTTCCACTACGGCTCGCAGCAAGGTCGCTAACAAAACCATAAGCGTTGATACAGTTAGCGTTTCTGCTCGCCCGGTAATTAACCTTGTTGAATTGCGCACAGGTCAAGCGCAGATGAGTGATCTCATTGTGGATGCTGCTTATCAGATGGAGCTTGCTGAGTACGGCTATATTCAGAAGGTTCTCAATGATGCTGCTAAGAACTGGGCTACTCCTTATTATGCTACCGGTTCTGGTATTGTCAAGGCGACGCTTGATCCAATGATCCGTCACTGGATGCGTATGTCTGGTGGCAGTGCTCCGATTATCCTCGGCGACATCAACATGGTATCCAAGATTGCTGATCTGACAGGCTTTACAGCTTCTACGACAGCGAAGCAGTTCGCTGACGATATCATGAATGAGCAGAATGCTGCTGGCTTCATCGGTGTTTACAGCGGTTGCAAGATCGTAAATCTGGTGAACCCTCTTATCGATGGTACAGATAATCCTGTGTTCGATACAAACAAGTTGTTCTTGATTCCGGGCAACATTGATGCTTCTATGCGTCCTTTGAAAGTTGTATTCGAAGGAGACGTGCAGAGCCAGGAGGAAACCAACATCGATGACAAGACCTTTGAAGTCCGACTTGATCAGGACTTTGGGGCTGCTGTTGTCTACGGTGATCGTCCATATGTAAGTGTCTATGAAGATACTTCTATTTAATCAATAACACAAAAATGATATAAGGGAGCTGAGGAGATCATAAATCTCCTCTCTCCCTTTTGTTTTAAAAAAGGAAAGAGGTTTGTTTATGGCAGATAAAATTCGAGTCATCAATCCACAGAAGTTTGATGTTGGCGTAACTACGCAGGATAAGCCCATGGGTATGAACATTAAATCCGGTGGCTTTGTTATGTTGACGCAAGAC
>X355_Hoffmanns_Two_toed_Sloth__coassemble_2382_pt1 | contig 12756 bp, 13 predicted proteins | sample X355_Hoffmanns_Two_toed_Sloth__metabat2_low_PE_021 | metagenome-assembled genome bin X355_Hoffmanns_Two_toed_Sloth | reverse complement strand
ATCTATAAGAGTGAACTAAAAGAAGAATTAGTGTTAATCACTCATCATTTTATTTTAGAATTTATCTTTTAGCGGATATAAAAGTGTTAATATTTTATTTACATTTGTTATCATTTTAAACACTTATTACTGAGCATTATGAAAGAATATTCAAAAACACCTAAGAATGTCTCCGGCAATTCAGAACGGCAGCCTAAAGCCGCAAATCAAGCACCGGCGAGTGAAGTCCTGCAGGCGTATAAGGATAGAATAGTCAGGAATGCAACACCTCAAATGTATAACAATGTTATTCAAAGGGTTAAGTTCCATACTTCACGGTATTATTGAGTATCGATAACGCTAAAGATGTTTTCCCTTGTGAGGTTTCAGCCGCAATGATGATCAAATCCGATTTCTGAAGGCCTCCTGTTTTCTTATCTATTCTCTGAAATCCAGTGGGTGATCCTGTCAATACCGTTTTAGAGGATTTGTTATCATCGACTATTTTGTATACAGATTTAACAGCATCTTTTATCGTAGAAATATTATTCTCCGAGAAGGAATAAATATTTTCCAAAAACTTACTCGCATAAGACGAAATATCTGTAATATCATCTCGTTCAGATTGCCCCTTGGTTTGTAAGTACATGCCCAGATTAACGAACTTTCGTCTGGCGGACAGATCATTTAACCGGCATGTATGGGAATAAAGATTTGTCATGGAAGAACTATCACAGATTTTCATTATCTCAGTCACTTTAATGTCTGAATATTTCTTTCTGTATTCTTGTGCAATGATGATGGCATCAGGTTGTTCTCCTTTCGATTCAATCTCTTTGAATAATTGAAAAAACTTCTTGTTGAAATCATTATAGAAACAATCTTCATTGACAATATCCCTCACTTCATCGTAACCGAAAGAGTTTGAAATAATGGTTCCCAGAACGATATTCTCTAAATCTATGTCGTATGGATAATTCATTGCTTTTGTTTATAAACTTTATTGAGATCAATAGCACTGGCTAGAGTAGATTTCCAATCAATATTAACTGATTTAGATTTCTTTTTGTGCTTCCATCCGGCTTCTAGCGCCCAAAATTGTACACATGCTTTTTCAAGAGATAATTCGATATCCAGATTAGGGTCATATCGTTGTTGCTGTTCTATCCATTCTTGGTTAGATATCAAATTTTGATAGGCTTCTCTCAGATCATTTTTGTAAACATCGTAGGATGTTCTCCAGGTATCCCCTTCTTTTTCTTTCTCTTTTTCCCCCACACCCCCTTTATCACTATCTATATTATCCCCTATATTACCATTACCTTTACCAGTGCCCCTTGATAGGGGCTCACTAGGGGCTAGTGAGGGGCTAATTATAAATTGATTAATATCTTCAAAATCAAATAATAAAAGATTATCTTCTAATCTTTTTATAATACCTCTATGGGCATTGTTGGAAGGATTCAATTTTTGGTTCTTTTGGTGTTTTAGGAAGTTTAATACAAAAACAAATCGTTTATCTTTTGAATAAAGAAGTCGCGTCTCAACCTCCGTCAAGCTCTTTTCAGCTTCTTGCTTACCAATTCCCAGATCGAAGCAGATCTTCCGGATATTAATCTCTAAAAATCCTGCTACATCACATTGGTCGCACAAGTACAAGAACAAGAGTTTGCTTAGAGGCTTGAGTCCACTGAACCAAGCATCATTCCATTTTTCTGTTTCTGTAAATCTACTAGCCATTAATCCATTTCTTTAAGTCGTTTCTGTAGATACTCAATAAGCTCTTCAACCTCTTGTTTATCTAGTGACACACAAACAGGATCTGCTCCTGAATCTTCTATCCATATTGGTAGTAATTGATCTTCATCAAATGGATAAACTTCTAAATTAGTACCTCTGTCATCATCCTCTATTTTCAATATTATTGCCATATCATTAATCTTATTTAAAATCTAACTCTGTTTGTTTTCTATTATCCAGTTCATTCCGGTGCTCACTCAAGGCTTCTTTTACTCTTGTTTCTGTACGCATATAGCCCAATGGAATAATACCTAATAATCTTGCCTCACATCGGATAATTCCAGATTTAAGCTGCTGTGGTGACATCTCTTTTAGTTCCATTCTTTTTCGGTTTAAGACGTTCTTTGATCAAATGCATATTCTTATTGACAAGCCTTATAATGCGGGCGTGATGCTCGCTGTCTTTATTCCTCATCCTGCGGCACTGTAATACTCTCATACCCTTTAAGTCGATCTCAATGGTCTCTAGTATAATTTCACCCATCCGCGCTAATAAAATCAGCCTATCGGCTTTCTTATAATATCCGTTGGTGTAGACACAATGGTGTAATGTATCACCTTCCATCTTGAAGTCCTCGACGCTTTGCAGGGGAATGATCCGGATAAGCTTATCGCTGATTTGTATATCCAGGAACGGATGGATAAACTTCCGGTATTTCTCATTCTCTTTATCCAGCTCTTTTTTCTTCTTTTCCAATTGATGGACTTTTTGCCTTTCAGAGAGGATTTGGTATTCTCTTTTCAGGTTCTTAGGAAATACAAAGCCTTCTTTCCGGCACTCCCCGAAATATTTCAGGATACCGATGTAATCCCGTTGCATTTTCTCAAAGTCCATAATCTTGCGTTTACGCTTCATATAGATATCATGCGCTTTATGCAAATCTTTCGGGCAGACATAATGAGCATTATGCAGGTCTTTTTTGAAGTACTCCAGTAGATCAAGGTAGTCGAACCACATACTGGCGTCCTTTACCTTATACTTATTACGCAGGCAGATCTTGATCGATGGCCAGTAACGGTCTACTTTATTGCTGTCATTACAATAGCTTAACAGGCCGTATTGCTTTGCCTTGATCAGTGTTTCAGCCTTAGGGCTATATGGCAGGGTTTTGATTGCCTCCAGAAATGTCATGCCTTGCAGATCGCTGTCTATGCCATACTTCCGGTACATAGGTTTGAAGGTTGAATCTGGATGATACTTATAAGGATACATCTCCATCTGATAACTCGAATAATAAGAGCCTCCCGTAAGTTTCCGTATCTCCATATCACCACACCAGCCGCAACTGCCCATGTTGTGGTACCGACCCACGATCTCCCGTTTGCCATCGGGTAACACCCAATGCTGCAATATTTCGCGGATATGGTATCGGGCGGTTTCTTTTTCCCGATAGTATACATATATCTCAAAGTTCCGAATGACCTGAAATTCGCCGTAAATCTCTGCATAGGCAAGATCGACGCTCTGGGTATCCTTTATTTTCCGAGTCTGTTCTATATTCAGCCTCGCATTGCAATAAGGACAAATGGCACGCTTGCGGCTTACCAGTTCCGGGGAGAAAGACTCCCCGCAATCCATACAGATAACCCGTGTTTTGGTAGCGAAGCCTTTATGTTCCAGAATATGTATTTTCGCCCAGGATAGCATTCTGTCATCGATGTCAGGCAATTGCCGACTGTTATCAAAAACTTCTTTCTGGAGTTTGGTACGTGGTTTCATTAATCAAACAAGCTATATTGTCCAACATCTTCTTTCTTCTTAGGCTTTAGCTTAAGTTTTAGAGCCTCTGTCTTTTTAGGAGCAGAAGTACTTACAGAAGCTTTTACATTCGAAGTCTTTTCGACTTTAATATCGTCCTCGTCGTAATAATGAACCGCCCAACCGAACACTACATCATCGGATATAGCAGCACAGCCGCCCGTTTGCATTTTTTTTGCCTGGCTGGTTATATAGCTGCAGCAATCTTTAATGCTCTTGTTTTCCTTTGCATACGTTACCGCAAAGAGAGGATCTTCTTGAGCTCGCTTATCTAAGTATGCTTTGATTGTATCTTGAAATGAATTATTATTTGTTGCCATGATATACCTTTTTAGCTTGTTTTATTGAATCACCCAGGGCGATAAAGAACTCACCGTTATGCTTCATGTTATTAAAATCAATAGCAAACTTTGCTATCGCTTTTGCTTGAATAGTATCGAGTTCATCCAGTCCGGATAAATCACGTTGATTCGATTCCAATATTTCGAGAGCTTTTTCAAGTCCTTGCTTGGCTCCGGCATTCTCAGTTTTATTGATATTATCGTGCTTGAGAATGAGATTTATCCTACGTTGTAATTCAGGTTTTGTCATAATATCAATCTTGAATCATCATTGGCATGAGTAAATAAGTCAAACGATCTCCTGATTTATCATCAACTGGAGTAATAAGAGTAGCCCGGCTTGGATCAGAGAACGACATTTGCAGATTAGAGGTAGGAATAGCAGAGATAAGTTCTGTAAGAAAGTGACCCTTAAATCCGATAGCGAGAGGTTCATTGTTATATTCACAAGCAACTGTTTCATCAGCAGCTGTCGAGAAGTCAACATCCTGAGCCGATAGCCTGATAAGATCGTTTAGTAATTCTAACTTCACAAGACTACTGGCTTGATTCGCAAACACGGAAACACGCTTTATCGCTCCGTTCATATCCGCTTTACCGATAGACAAAATCTTACCATTAGCTTGTGGCAGTATAGAACGATAGTTTGGATAATTACCTTCTTATAAGGTCGCAATAATACTTTCCGATCCGTATTCTAGTCGGACAGAATTATTATTGATAAATATGTTTATTAATTCATCGGATGGTTTGATGGAACCTTTTAGAATGGTTGCGATTTTAAGAGGTAGGGCAAAGCTTATTTTCTCTGTCATTGATTCGTCCTGTAGTTCTAACAAAGCAAGCTTATGACCGTCGGAAGCTACAAAGCTGATTTGTCCTTCTGTAATATCCAGATAGACAGAGGTCATTATCGGACGAAGATCATCAGTAGATGAACAGAATATCGTTTTTTCAATCCCATTTAATAAGACTTTAGCCGGAAGAGAAATCCGTGTTGCATCGGTAACATCTTTTTCTTTTGGGAATTCTAGCGGTGATAACCCGGCGAGTTCAAACTTACCGCCCTTGTATTTGACTGTGATAGCTAACTTCTCATCAATAGAGATAGTAATAGGTTGCTCGGGTAATGTCTTCAGGGCCTCAATAAGTAATTTGGGCTCAACACATACAGAAACATTGTTGTCACTTAATACTCCTTCGATTGAAGTATTTATTCGCCCACTGTGATCGGCTGCCGAAATTTTAACCTTCCCCTCCTGGATATCCAAGAGGATGTTATCCATAATTGGAAGAGTGTTCTTTGACGAGATGATTTTACTTACCGACTGTAGCCGGCTTAGTAATTCTGATTTTGAAATTGAAATTGTTGTCATAGTGCCTTTTGATTTTTAGGCTACCAGACAAAGTGTTTATGAGGTTTTAAAGAAAAGTACGAGGTAGGTATATAAACACAAAAAAGCCAAATCTCGTACTTTTACGAAATTCGACTCAAACATTCGATGCAAATATATTCAATAATTTTTTACATACGCAAATTATTTGTAGATTATTTTTTGAAATTTATTTTGAAGAGAGGCAAAAGGCTCAGTTTTGTAAGTGATTCTGTAAGTACCTGAAAGAGAAAGCGTGTAAACCATTAATTTACACGCTCATTTACTTTCTAAAAGTGACCACGGCAGGATTCAAACCTGCAACCTTCTGATCCGTAGTCAGATGCTCTATTCAGTTGAGCTACGTAGCCATTGCTTAATTGCGATGCAAAGGTAAAATAGTTTTATATATTCTCCAAATCTGAAAGGCAGTTTTTTGCAAAAAAATTACCTAAACCTTGATCAGCACTTGATATTCAACTCTATAAGAACATTTCTTATTTGCTCATATGTGGTAATGCGCGTTGGAACGAGAGGCAAGCGCAGCTTATTTTCAATATATCCCATCATATTCAGCATACATTTCACTCCTGCCGGATTACCATCCACAAAAAGCAGATTGAATAATTCGTTGAAGCTATGATGTATCGTAAGAGCACTGTTATAATCACCCTCAAGGGCCAGGCGTGTCATCCGGCTAAATTCCTTAGGGAATGCGTTCCCTATAACGGAAATAACCCCTATAGCACCTAAAGTTATCAAAGGGAAAGTAACCCCGTCATCTCCCGATATAACATCGAAATTCTCGGGTTTACGCTTGATGATTTCGTCCATCTGGCTCATATTACCCGAAGCCTCTTTCACTGCAACTATATTCGGAAAATCATTTGCGAGACGCAATGTTGTATCTGCAGTCATATTCACTCCGGTTCGGCCCGGTACATTATATGATATAACAGGCAGGGACGAAGCCTCTGCGATTGCCTTATAATGCTGATAGATACCTTCCTGCGAAGGCTTATTATAGTATGGCACAACGGAAAGAATACCATCGATACCTGCATAGTCGTTCTTCTTTAGTTTTTCTACGATGGCACGCGTATTATTACCACCTTCACCCAAAATAACAGGAATGCGACCATTTACACGGCTTACTACCAGTTCCACAATCTGTTTCTTTTCATCTTCGGTGAGTGTAGGGGTTTCGGCTGTAGTTCCCAGCACCACAAGATAATCAGTACCATTTTGCAGTTGGTAATCGACAAGACGAAGCAGTGCATCGTAATCTACACTTTCATCGTCTTTAAAAGGAGTTATCAATGCAACTCCCATTCCTCTGAGATTTATTCTAGGCATAAAAATAGTTCAAGACATTTGTCTTTTCTTCCAAAAAGACTTTCTGCATTTTGTTTGTGCAAAATTAAGAATTAATTTATTCCTCAGCGTATATTGTTCAGGTAAAATTTTATCTGCTTATATGTTTCAAGAAGATTTGCATCTTCTTCTTTAAGAATAATAAGGTCGTAAACTTTAAAATCCTGCTCCCTGATACCAATGCAAAATTCGGCTGAATTGTTTGCGAGCAGAAATAGCAATGTCTTATCATTCTTTGTAGTTAAGTCCAACAACGTTTCGTAAGGCAGCTTCTCAAATTCATCAATCACTTGGGAAGACAGTCCCATCCATTTGGAAACATCCTTTTGAGAAATAACCCTCACTTCTGGTGGATACGCCTGATCTCCTCCATCTTTTCCAGATTGAACCGTCCATAAAACAACCTCTTTACCCATCTCTTTTAAATCCTGACTGATCTGAAAGATTTCAGTCCAATTTTCACGGGTAAATAGTATGAGAATTTTTTTCATATCGTCCAGTTTATGAAAGATATGTGTACGTTTGTTGCTCTCAAGGGCGGCATGTATCTTCTTTTTAACCTTAAAACCAAACATATGATCGAATATATGGTAAAATATTATCTTTGTTATTGGTATAGTCTTTGTGTGTTGTGTATCAAATTCCCCCGTTTAATATAAACGGGGGAATTATAAATATTAGTATCAAAGGCCTTATATCCAGTTTCCACTAAAATCCGGTCTGATTATTAAAGTTTTCTTGCGCCGTCTTTGATTACGACATCGTATACTTTAGGTTTGATTTTGAACTTTTGTTCATAAGCTTCGGTCGCACGCTTGATAAAGCTATCGTGCAACTCGTTCTTCACAAGATTGATTGTACAACCTCCAAAACCGCCACCCATCACACGAGAGCCTGTCACACCACATTGGCGGGCTACATCGTTCAGGAAGTCAAGTTCGTCGCAACTCACCTCATATTTACGGCTAAGTCCGATATGGGTTTCGTACATCTTTTTACCCACTGTCTCGTAATCACCTTTCTTCAATGCTTCGCAAGCATCCTGTAAACGTTGTATTTCTTCAATTACGAATTCAGCGCGCATATAATCTTCCGCACTTACTTCATTCGCCACTTCTTTCAGCATATCCAGTGTAGCATCACGAAGCAATTCTACTTCCGGGTGATATTTACGGATATAAGAAGCCGCATTTTCGCACGATTCACGGCGCTTGTTATAAGCAGAGGAAGCCAATTCGTGTGCCACACAAGTATTCAGCAATACCAGACGATATCCTACCGGATTGAATGGAACATATTCGTATTCCAGAGAACGACAATCGAGACGGATAAGCGAACCTTCTTTACCAAAGCATGAAGCAAACTGGTCCATAATACCACATTTCACCCCTACATAATTGTGCTCGGTAGCCTGACCTATCAATGCCAGTTCGAAACGGTCGAAACCTAAGTTATACATATCGTTGATAGCAAAACCAAAGCAGCTTTCCAAAGCAGCAGAAGAAGACATACCTGCGCCCAGAGGCACATCGCCTGCAAATACGCAGTCGAATCCTTCAACTTTCTTTCCGCGCTTAATCATTTCTTTACACACACCGAATATATACTTACCCCATTGTTTGATTGGAATATCGTCCAATCCGAATTCGTCCATTTCCGACAAGTCCATAGCATATGCCCTGATACGGTCCGGTGTACCATTCGGCTTAATTACGCAATACATAGCTTTATCTATTGCTCCGGGTAGTACGAAACCACCATTGTAGTCAGTATGTTCTCCGATAAGGTTGATACGCCCGGGCGATGTATATGTTGCACCATCAGTCCCGTAAAGAGATTTAAATTTTTCTTGGATTGGTTTCAATTCCATGGTTGTTTTTTTATTTAGGTTTATAAAAAATAAGTTTCTGTTTGTTATAGATACAAGGTACGAGATACAAGATACGAGTTGTTTACGCATTTTTCACTCTTCACTTTATCATTTCCAGGAATACTTCTTCACTTATAATAGGTATACCCAGACTTCCGGCTTTTTCCAGTTTAGCCGGGCCCATATTATCACCGCCGAGTATGTAATTTGTTTTTGAAGAAATAGAACCGCTGTTCTTTCCTCCGTTTTGTTCTATCATGGCTTTATATTCGTCCCGTGAATGTTTTTCAAAGGTACCGCTGATAACAATTGACAGGCCCTTCAGCTTTTCGGTTCGCTGAGAAACGATGTCTTCACTAAGTTCAAATTGTATGCCAAACTCCCTTAGTCTATTTACCACCTCCACATTACTGCTTTCACCAAAATATCTGACAATACTTTGCGCTATCCTGTCACCTATTTCGTCTACCTGCACCAGCTCTTCTACCGAGGCCGCCATAAGCGCATCGATATCAGGAAATGCGAGAGCCAGCTTCTTAGCAACGGTTTCGCCTACATAACGGATACCCAGTGCATATAAAACCCGCGCATATGGAACCGAAACAGAAGCCTGAATACTATCTGTCAAATTCTTCGCGCTTTTTTCCGCCCAGCGTTCGAGACGGGATACATCCTGCCATTTCAACGTATAAAGGTCGGCTATATTATGTATAAGGCGTGCATTATAGAAGAGTTCTACTGTTTCGGGGCCACAGGTTATATTCATCGCCTTACGGGTACAGAAATGTTCTATCCTTCCTTTTATTTGTGGAGGACAAGATGATTCATTCGGACAATAATAAATAGCTTCTCCTTCGTCCTTCACCAATGGAGTACCGCATTCAGGACAGTTTTTGGTAAATTCTACCTTTTCATCGAATATTCCTCTTTTCGATATATCCACCCCTGTTATTTTGGGTATGATTTCACCGCCTTTTTCCACATATACCTGATCGTTAATATGTAAATCGAGCAGGTTTATATAATCTTCATTATAGAGGGAAGCACGCTTTACTGTCGTACCCGATAGTTTTACTGGCTTCAGGTTGGCAACAGGAGTAACAGCCCCTGTCCTACCCACCTGATAAGAGACAGATTCCAAGGTAGTCACCGCCTTTTCGGCCTGAAACTTGAACGCTATTGCCCAACGTGGAAACTTCGAGGTATATCCGAGATTCCGTTGTTGTGTAAGCGAGTTCACTTTCAATACTATTCCATCGGTAGCTACAGGTAGATTTTTGCGTTCGATATCCCAATAATGAATATAGGCAAATATTTCGTCCAGAGTCTTACACTTCTTTGTTGCATCCGAAATTTTGAATCCCCATTCTTTGGCTTTCATCAGGTTTTCATAATGCCCATCAGTCGGCAGATTCTCTCCCAGCATATAATAAAGGTAAGAATCGAGCTTACGGGCAGCTACTATCTTGGGGTCTTGCTGCTTCAATGTACCGGAACCTGCATTGCGCGGATTGGCAAAAAGCGCCTCTTCCTGCTCCGCCCTTTCTTTATTAAGATCTTCGAATACAGACCAGGGCATCAGTATCTCACCGCGTATTTCAAATTCGGCAGGGTAATCATTGCCACGCAAACGTAATGGAATACTGCGGATAGTACGCACATTGGCTGTCACATCATCCCCCTGTACTCCGTCACCGCGGGTTATCGCCTGTGTCAGTTCACCATTTATATATGTCAGGGATATGGATGTACCGTCATATTTGAGTTCACATACTATTTCAAATTCGTCGTTCAGCCCTTTCTGTACACGGTTGTAAAAATCCGTCACTTCGGATTCGGTATAAGTATTTCCCAGCGAAAGCATAGGATATTTATGTATCACCTGCCTGAATGACTTATTTATATCACTACCTACACGCTGAGTCGGGGAATTAGCATCGAAATATTCGGGATGCAAAACTTCCAACTCAGATAATTCCTTTAATTTCTTATCAAATTCGAAATCAGATATTGTAGGTGCAGACAGAACGTAATAGTCGTAATTATGTTTATTCAACTCCTCTCTGAGAGCCTCTATTTGCTGTTTTATATGATCCATTATTAATGCTAAAAGTGTATATACAAATATAGAAAGAAATAGGTTTATCAAACAAATAATTAGTTATTTTTCAGAATTGATGGATATATGTTAGCAATAAACAGTGAATGCACATTTTTCATTCAGGTAATTTTCACCTCTTAACTCGTAACTATTTTCTAAAAACCTGACAAACTTGACACATTTCACACTTTTTTTCATCTGACAGTTTTTCTCCATTTTTCGATTTTGCTATAACCTCTCCGCGGAACTAAAAACCTGACAAACCTGACACTTTTTGTACTTTTTCATTTATCGCTTTCCGTTCAATATTTCAATAAATTAACGGCCAGCAGCCATACTATTATAGATAAATCAATTCTATTTTAATCAACAGTAAAGTTGCTTACTTTTCATACTTTCTTTTCCTGTAGAAATAAATCCCTCCCATCAGGAAAGCCATAAAAAGAACAGGCAATCCGATATTCAGCAACATGTACATATCTCTGCTCTCAAAGGCTTCTTTCTTATTTAACAGATAAAGTCGCTGCTGCTTTGTGCATAACGCCATCAATCCGACCTCATCTGTCAGCCAGTTAACGGCATTCACGATAAAATCACGATTACCATATTGCTGCTGAGACATACGGTCATATCCCATTGGCAATATCCGGGAGTTTTGCCCCTGTCCCTGTACTTTGTTACTGATAATATCGGAAGACGAAACGATTATCATCTTAGTCTCCTTACTCCGGCCTATAGTTTTATCCCCTCCCTCTATGCTATCGGGGATCAACCGGTTTGTAAACGCCGAAGCGAATATACCTTCGAGGCTTACCGCTACAGGCACAAACGGCTGATTGAAATAATCCGGTATATCCTGTACACGTTCCACATCAAAATCGATTATTTCAGGTACCTGCATCAAATGGGCATTAGCCGAACTTGTCAGCAATATGGTCTTTTTCACCGCAGGCGAATTATTTACCACATCTACCGAACTCGCAAAACCGGCTTTTACATCCCTTATATTCTTAGTTACAGGATGGTTTGGAGAAGGAATCAGCAAGGGTTGAAAAAAGCTGGGTAAAAGTGTCCCGGCCTGTGTTTTTTCATCCGTGATTAGATATGTGGATACACATTGCCTGTCCTGTATCAGATCGGGGTTTATACGCACCCCGTAGGTAAATAGCAGATCGTCAAGGTTTACATCGTTTTTCATTGTAGCCGATTGTCCCGTCAAGGCCAAATCCCTATGCGAATAGTACACGCCGTCTACCAGCCACAATACCTTCCCCCCATTCATTATATACTGGTCGATAATATACTTTTCGGCCTCGGTATATTTTGATAGAGGGCCGGCAATAATAATCGCAGCAAACTCGTCCAGTATCCGTATATCATTGCCTATTTCACCACGATCGACGGAGTAATATTTGGACAGTAATTCTTCGGCATCATATACATATGTTCTGGACAATTCATCATGTCCTTCAATGAAGGCTATGGTTTTAGGATTCTCCTGGCTTAGCAACCGTATAGCATCTATAAATTCGAATTCAAGACTTTCAACAGATGCATTCAGGTTTTCTTCAGCCGTATTGCCTGCAACATTTTTGAGCAAAGAGACTACCAGTGTATCCCTCCCGTTTGTAACCTGTGCGTAAGGATAGATCATCTTCCTGCTGGCTTTCCCCTCACGGTCTACTTCGTTCAGTATAATACCGGTCATTCCTTTTGAGGCAAAGGATTTAAATGTTTCATCCAATGATTTGCCGCTCTCATACGGATTTATATATTTGATATCGATATTATCATCCGCAAAGCGGTTAAAATCCGAAAGCAAATCTGTTGTAGCATCTTTCAATCGCTGAAAGCCATAATTTAAGTCGCCGGTCAGATAAACATTCACCTTTAATAAACTCCCGTCTCCCACCCGTTCTAATATATCTTTGGTATAATCGTTCAATGTGTAACGTTTATCCGCAGTGAAGTCTAGTCTGGAATTTGGAGTAAAGAAAAATACTATATTTAAAATCAATACTGCCGACGCCAAAGCAATCAGCAGCCGCGGTTTATTCTGCCTCAAATATAAAACAGCCAACAAAACGAATAGTACCAGATAATTAATCACAACCGCCAAATCCCTGATTTCTATCGCCCCACGCTGCATCAACTTATAA
>X355_Hoffmanns_Two_toed_Sloth__coassemble_2379_pt1 | contig 12784 bp, 7 predicted proteins | sample X355_Hoffmanns_Two_toed_Sloth__metabat2_low_PE_021 | metagenome-assembled genome bin X355_Hoffmanns_Two_toed_Sloth | reverse complement strand
TTCTTATACAGATAAAGATATTTGGTTTTGATAAATTTTAGTTATAAGTAAATGAGACACAGGTAGACGGGACACAAGTTGCTAAGTTGACTGCCAACTATCTGTCAGATTTATCCCGATCTTTTCTCAAATAAGTGATCTATAAAAATTAATGACGTATTTTTCAGGAGTATCTGTCAATAAATATTTAATACAACTTAGAGCCTGTTCAAATTTTAGTTGATTGGCACATTTTCACATCGGCATATTAGCGCATTGGCGTATTAGCATACCGATTTCATCGGGAAATAGTATTTGTTTATCGATTTATTGTTGCCTGTAAACTATAGCAGATGTATTTTTGTATCAGAAACCAATAAAACTTATTCTTATGGAAAGAGATTTTAAAGATAAATACCTATTTAAGAGAGGCCGGGGAAATGGAATCGGATTCGCTCTTTTTCTTATTCTTTTTGGCGGAATATACCTGTTTCTCAATCTTGGTATTATACCTATAGAATATAAACGGATACTTATATCCTGGCAGATGCTCCTGATCGTATTAGGTATATGGAGTTTGTTAAAAAGGCAATTTGTCGGAGCCTTCTTTCTTATAGCTATCGGCTGTTTTTTCATTTATCCTGTCTTGTGCAGCGTATTCCCCGAATATTTTGTAAGATTCGATGTCGATATTAAAACATATTGGCCTGTTTTACTTATTGCGGGAGGAGTTCTTCTGGTAATAAGCCGTTCTTTTCCTTCACCCAAAAAGGACTATAACAAAGAATACAGGCATGAGTCAACAAGTGACCATTACAATCCGGCAGAGCAAAACAGCGCCGACTATGTAGACAAAAATCTGATGTTCGGAAGCTCTGAACAAATAGTTCTCTCACAAAACTTCAAAGGAGGAGAGGCCAATGTAATGTTCGGAGAACTGATTATAGACTTGCGCCGGGCAAATCTTAGCGAATTTGCTGGCATACTTGAAGCCAATGTGATGTTTGGCAGCATTGTCATATATACACCATCCGACTGGGCCGTAGAATTAAAAAGCAGTTCTTTACTAGGCTCTTTCGAAGACAAACGGTATCATCCCAGCGATAAAATATCAGAAATCGGTGTGCCACGTCTGGTAATCAAAGGGAGTGCTATGTTCGGAAGCGGCGAAATAAGAAACTAATATCCTGAAAATGGAAAACCGCAAACTGATTTATATACATATTCTTATTGCGTCATCAGCAGCCATTGCTCTATATATATGTATAAAGCCGCTGGTGGATGTATCCGAATATGTATTGATAACAGACTCTGCCATATCGGGAACCGTACTTTCGGGCTTGCTTCTTTTGTTAAGGAATATAGCGCAATACAGTCGTATTTCTTCATTTCCGGTTAGGCAGCAGCTTATCAATTACAGCGCATTGGCTATACTTTTTGTAGCATGCTGGATCTGTATCGAATTTCTGGTACTATATCTGGTATTTCCAGAAGGAGACTGGGCCGATCTAGTGCACACGGTTCCGATACGCATTGTAGTGGCATTACTGATATACAGCCTTACAATAGCGACATTTACACGAATGTACATACCGGAAGATAAGATTGCCGATATAACGATTGATGATGAGAAAGGAGGCAGAGAACTTCCGGGCAGTACACCGGAATCGGCAATTGAGACCGAAAGTAATGAAATACTGGAACGTATAGCCGTAAAAAACGGGCAAAAAATAGATGTGGTTCTGGTATCCGAAATCATACATTTACAGGCCGAAGGCGACTATGTAATGATACACTCTACGAAAGGAAAATTCCTGAAAGAACAAACTATGAAATCGTTCGAAAGCGGCTTGCCTCAGGATAAATTTGTACGGGTACACCGTTCCAGCATAGTCAATATAGAATTTATATCCCAGATAGAACTCTATGACAAGCAAAGCCAGTTACTGAAACTGAAAAACGGAGGGCAGGTGCGGATAAGCCTGAGTGGGTATAAGGCATTGAAGAAGACACTGGGTCTGTAATATAGAAGAGCCTGAATTCCGGTATGGATTCAGGCTCCTTCTTTTATATTACTAACACTTACTTCTCTACCGAACTTTTTTCTTTATCGGCTTTCCATATTCTGTATTTCACCTCATAACCCTTTGGTGCATATACTACAATTGGCAATTTGCTGTTGTATCTTACAATAAGAGTCTGGCCGCTTACAAACTTGTTTTCGTTTGGTTTGTTACAAGCCATCATTGTAGAACGGGTTTGCCCGTCAGAAGTAAACTCATAATAAGTATATCCCCAACCTTGCAGGTCTTTTTCCTCCAGTTTACCCATGAGCGAGTGATGATTACAATCTACGCTCATCACTTTTCCCGGGATAATTTCTACTTTGTATAATGATTCGTCAGATTTCTTTTTCATTTCTATTACGTGTCTTACCATTCCTTCTCCGGCATTAGGGAACGGGGCCAGAACCTTTTCTATATCATTTTTCTTATCCTGTGCATTCATTGAAGTTGTGAATGATAATAATACGGCTACCGAAAGTAGTGTCAGCATTGTTTTTGTTAAGTTCTTCATTTTTCCTTATTTTTAATTAATACCTATATTTAGTCATTTATACTGTATAGATGAATAAATTGTTAAAAAGCTGCATCTATATCTCCGGTTAGTTAACATCCGGACAGACCGATTTGTTTATATAATCTTCTTAACATGGAAAATAGAAACGAATTAATTTATAAAAAAAATATCTTTTCCTTTTTAGTTTTTATCTTTGCATCCTGATATTCCGAAAAAATATAAAACAATATACTACATGACTAAGAAATTCAAAAGAACCCTCGTTACATCGGCCCTCCCCTATGCCAACGGGCCTGTTCATATCGGGCATCTGGCAGGCGTTTATATCCCTGCCGACATTTATGTGCGTTACCTCAGGCTGAAAGGTCAGGAAGTAATACACATCGGAGGTTCTGACGAACATGGCGTACCTATTACCATACGCGCCAAGAAAGAAGGTGTGACGCCACAGGATATCGTAGATAAATATCATGCCATAATCAAAAAATCGTTTGAGGACTTCGGCATATCTTTCGATATCTATTCGCGTACAAGTTCGGAGATACATAAGCAAACAGCTTCTGACTTTTTCCTCAAACTATACCAAAGCGGAGATTTTGAAGAAAAGACAAGTGAACAATATTTCGACGAAGAAGCGCAAATGTTCCTTGCCGACCGCTATATAATGGGTGAATGCCCGCATTGCGGTAATCCGAACGCATACGGAGACCAGTGCGAATCGTGCGGAACATCTTTAAGCCCTACCGACCTGAAGAACCCCCGTTCCACAATTTCAGGTTCGACACCTGTAATGCGAGAGACAAAACACTGGTACCTGCCTCTCGATAAGCATGAGGCATGGCTCCGTCAATGGATACTCGAAGACCACAAAGAATGGAAGCCGAACGTGTACGGTCAATGCAAATCATGGCTCGATATGGGATTACAACCCCGTGCCGTAAGCCGCGACCTCGATTGGGGTGTACCTATTCCTCTGCCGGATGCCAAGGGAAAAGTGCTTTATGTATGGTTTGATGCGCCTATCGGTTATATATCGAATACAAAAGAATTGTTACCTGACAGCTGGGAGAAATGGTGGAAATCGGAAGATACAAAATTGCTTCACTTTATCGGCAAGGACAATATCGTATTCCATTGCATTGTATTCCCGGCCATGCTGAAAGCAGAAGGCTCGTTTATCTTACCTGAAAACGTTCCGGCAAACGAATTCCTGAATCTCGAAGGAGATAAAATATCCACATCGCGCAACTGGGCTGTATGGCTGCATGAGTACCTCGACGATTTTCCGGGACAGCAGGATATCCTGCGTTATGTGCTTACGGCAAATGCTCCTGAAACTAAGGATAATGACTTTACGTGGAAAGACTTTCAGGCTCGTAACAACAACGAACTGGTTGCCATACTCGGAAACTTCATCAACCGTGCGCTGGTACTTACTCAAAAATATTTCGACAACAAAGTCCCACAAATACACGAGTTGACCGACTACGACAAAGAGACCCTGAAAGAATTTGCCGATGTAAAGGAAGTGGTGGAATCGTATCTTGAGACATTCCGTTTCCGCGACGCACTGAAAGAAGCAATGAACCTGGCCCGTATCGGGAATAAGTACCTGGCAGACACCGAGCCGTGGAAAGTGGCTAAAACAGATATGGCACGCGTAGAAACTATAATGAATATCGCATTACAACTGACAGCAAATTTGTCTATTGCCTTCGAACCATTCCTACCGTTCAGCGTGCAGAAAATCCGGCAGTTTATCAATAAGGATAATCTGACATGGGAGCAACTGGGCAGAATAGATTTATTACCGGCAGGCCATCAGTTGAACCCGTCAGAACTGCTATTCTCTAAGATAGAGGATGAAACGATCGAAAAACAAATACAAAAGTTGCTTGACACAAAGAAAGCCAATGAACAGGCTGTGGAGATAAAGGTTGCTCCTCAGAAAGAAAATATAGCATTCGATGATTTTGCCAAGCTCGACCTTCGTGTAGGTAAAGTATTGGAATGTATAAAAGTGCCGAAAGCTGATAAACTGCTCCAGTTCCTTATAGATGACGGAATGGGCAAACGTACAATCATATCGGGTATCGCCGCATGGTATAAACCCGAAGACCTTGTAGGCAAACAGGTATGCTTTGTTGCTAACCTTGAACCGCGTAAACTGAAAGGAGTGGAATCGCAGGGAATGTTATTGTCTGTGGAAGACAGTGATGGAACACTATCATTGATACAGCCGCCTAAAGACGTAACTCCGGGCAGCCAGATAGGATAATAATTTAATGAAATAATGTGCCGGTATGCCAATGTAGAATGGGGTATCGGCAACTTTTTATTCCGAAAGGATAATAGAATCATATTTGAGTTGCGGTTCTTCGTTCAAAATGCTCTTATAATCCAGACAAAATTTATCATAGCATTGTTTTGACAAACCTTTCTGTCCCAGTTTATATAGACTCCGGCATTTGATCTGCACGGAATCTTCGTCTATACTATCATGGATAAGTATTACATCGGCCAACTTTACCAACAGCCGGAAATCGTCTTTTATTTCTCCTGTTTTTGCCGCTTTCAGTAAGGTATTGATAAGCAAATCCGAGTAACCGGACTGATATTTATCCGCCCATCTCTTATCTATATTCGGCAGCAACAAACCTGCCGATGCAATTTCAATAATTTTTTCTATCACAGCTTTATCGATCATGCTATCAGCAGATGATATCTCATGTAGCAGATGCATTACAGTCACATAATCGCAAAAGGTATCTTCCCCGATACTGACATGCCAGTAACTGTTATCTTTCTGAAAAGTTACATCGCCTATTTCCTGAAGAAGAAGTCGTAGTTTACGGATATTTACATTCCGGTTGTTTGTCGCCTTGTTCTTATCCATATCAAACCAGAACTGCTCATCCAAACGCTCGGATGTTATTCCTTTTCCCGTAGTAATATATTCGAGTAAGCACATAAGGAACATTTGCCTGATTACCGGAGTGAAGAGACCTGTTATATCATTTCCTTCCCTGTCGAAGATCTGAAAACCACCCAGCAACGATATCATTGCACGTTTCTTTTCTTTATGTATATGAGTAGCCCGGGATAATATAGGGGCAGGAATAAACTCTTTATCTTCAACAACAGACGACAACCGGGCTTTCCCCGTACGATTCTTTCTTAACAGATAGATTACCAGAAGAATTACAATAACTAACAATCCTATAATTATATAAGTTACCGGAGAATTACCGAATATATTGTTTGTACTGCGCACCTGCAAAATATCGGCTTGTGATAATGGCGGATAAAGTAATGAATATATACCGATTTCAAATGTTCCCCCTTCTGTCCTTTGTAATATAACCGCATATATCCCGGAATTCTTATATCTGAACATATCGCAAAAAGACTCGGTATCCTGAAAATTGTATGGTATGGAATCGGATAGGAACCGGTAAGAAAAGTCATTCATATTCACTTCCATCAGGCGTATAGAGGATTTATAAACATCGCTTCTGTTGGCAAGGGTATAAAACTTATTCTCCCCCACATTGATTATCATCGAATTACCAAAAACATAAGGCTGCTGCATCCCGGTCAATGTGCCCAGTTCCTTACTTGTCTTATTCCTTGTATCGATCAATTGAAGATCATATATATTGTAGGAAGAAGCCTCCTGCAATCCGGTCTTGCTCCCATATCCTCCGAATACGAGTATCTGTCCATCTCCCAGATACCCCATCGAAGACAAATAGCGGGGGCTTAGTTGGTTAATAAGGTCATTTGTTTTCCACTCTCCTGTATCCAAATTATAGGTTGATAAAGCGGCACTATATCTATATAAACCATAACCGCCAAATACCACCAACTGATTTGTATCCGGATTTATAAACTTGTTGTGGTGCTGAATATACAAAGACATATCCGACGGACTGCCCGACCAGATATTGGTATCAAAGTTATATAACATCAGTTCGGGATGGTTTATACTGTATGAGACTAACCTATCGGCTTTATAGTCGTAAATAAGATAACTGGATGCACCCTGAAAAGGCCTGCCATTATTAACCTTTATACGTTGTACCGACTTATTATTCAGATGCATTATATATAAGCTATCATTTGTGGCTACAAATACTCTGTTATTAATAGAATCCGTTGCAATCTGGGGATAAATATTCCTGGTAATCAAACTCATGTCCTTATTCCAGTTTGTATGCCGGTCTATTTCCCAAATGCCATTCGATACTGTGGCCCTGTATCCATTGGTATCATCATATACGGCAGCTACATCATGCCGGCCCATATCCCATCTACGGACAATTTTTCCTTTATCATCTTTGATTTCTATATTTTTTACCGACATAGGAGGAACATCAGACGTATAGAAAAACTTATGCCTGTTAGCCCCAAAGTATATCTTTTCGATAGTAGATATTCCCAACGAATTATCCGGTGTATCAATCAATATTTCTTCTCCATCTATGGAAAATGTCACTGAGCCTGTACGAACCTCTATCTTTACTTTCACCCATTTGTCTTCCAGTTGTTTGCGTTCATATTTATATTCCGATGAGGCTTTTGTATTATGTATGCCGTTAAGTATGAAATTGATGCGATTATTCCCCAGATAAGATGTCATATCCAGACTTGTGGTATCATTTGCTATAATCCTGAATATATATCCGTATGTATGGTTACTGTTTATAAGTTTAAGATCAAATTCGAGTGTATATCCTTTTGAGAGTTTTAAAAACCCATCGGGGAGTAAATCAAGGGAAGTCCTGTCGTCTTTATTTACCTCATGTGACTTAAAGTTCAATCCATATGAAAAGTTCTTATCCATATCTTTGGATTGTGAGATAATAGTAAGGAAAGGACAAAAAATAAAAACAAAAAGTATGGAAATTTTCATCTTATTTCTTTTAAGGTATCGCACATGTACAAAATTATATAAAATTAGTTATTCATAATTAGATACAAAATTTTAATTACTTATTCAAAACCAACCCATTGAAAAGTTCTCTTAAACTGAATCAAACCTAAAATACTATCCATCAATACAATTACACTTCAAACTAGTAATAAAGAATTATCTTATTGTATATTTTAACGAACAGGCTATAGGTATACAAACAAGACAAAAGTGTTCCTTTTCATGCCAATTAATAATTAATTAAGATTCCGGTTAATAGTCTAAATCTAAGTTTGTATAATATGTTTACAGCTTACATTAACCCTGAAATCGAATTAGGCCTTTATTTGAATATAACATTCCAATAAAATATGAAGAAAAGTATATTCGTCTCTTATACCTTAATTTTACTGTTTTTACTAACAAGCAATATAAATGCCCAGAATAAAAGCCAGCCTGTAGATTTTGTAAATCCGTATATCGGTAACATAAGTCACCTTCTGGTACCCACGTATCCGACTGTACATCTACCCAACAGTATGCTTCGGGTATATCCCGAACGTGAAAATTACACAGGTAATACTATTGCAGGACTTCCTCTTATCGTCACAAGCCATAGGGGAAGCTCTGCCTTTAATCTGAGTCCGTATCAGGGAGGACCGGAGGATATAAAAAGCGTGATTAACTTCGGCTACGACAACGAAATTATAAAACCTTATTATTACAGTGTCGACCTCGACGATTATAATATACATGCGCAGTATGCTCCGTCACATCAGGCAGGAATTTACTACATCGGTTTCGAAAATAGTAATGAACCCGCTTATCTGATCCTTAATACCCGGAACGGGGAACTCAATTCGGACAAAAATACAATATACGGATATCAGAATCTTAGCAATAATACAAAAGTACATATCTATTTCGAAACTGATATACAACCCTCAGAAGTTGGAACATACAAAGGGAATACCATAAATAGCAATGAAAAAACCACCCAAGGCCGGAACGCTTTTTATGTAATGAAATATCCTGCCGGAACCAAAATAATAAAAATACGTTATGGAGTCTCGTTTATAAGTACCGAACAGGCTAAAAATAATCTAAGGCGTGAAATAAAAGACTATGATCTGGAAAACGTAGCGCAAAAAGGCCATGACATCTGGAATTCAACATTGGGAAAAATACAGGTTTCCGGTATCGACGAGAATGCCAAGACAGTTTTTTACACCTCTCTTTACCGCACTTACGAACGTATGATTTGCATTTCGGAAGACGGTAAATATTTCAGTGCTTATGACAGCAAAGTCCATGATGATGAAGGCCGTCCATTCTATACCGACGACTGGATCTGGGATACTTACCGTGCGACTCATCCGTTGCGCATAATTATCGAACCTGAAATGGAAAATGATATGGTTAACTCATACATAGTAATGACTCGCCAGATGAAAAATCCATGGATGCCAAACTTCCCCGAAGTGACGGGCGACAGCCGCCGTATGAATTCGAATCACGGGGCAGCTATGGTTGCCGATGCCTACATAAAAGGATTGAGAGGATTCGATCTTGAAGAGGCATACAATGTGAGCAAAGCGGCAATCACCGAAAAAACACTTGCTCCCTGGTCGTCCAAGCCCGCCGGAGCATTAGACCGGTTCTACAAAGAACATGGATACTTCCCTTCCTTGTCAAAGGGAGAAAAGGAAACAGCCCCGGAAGTTCACGGATGGGAAAGGCGCCAGCCTATCGCCGTTACTTTAGGCACAGTATACGACGAATGGTGCCTGTCTCTGATAGCAAAACAACTAGGTAAGAATGACGAAGCCGATTATTTCTCAAAACGCAGCTTAAACTACCATAAGGTATTTAATCCCGAGACCAGGTTTTTCCATCCTAAAGATGCATCAGGCAAATTCATGGAAGACCTTGACTACCGCTTTCCTCCGGGTATTGGCGGACGCGATGCTTATGATGAAAATAACGGATATGTATATCGCTGGGACGTGCCGCACAATATTGCAGACTTAGTGAGCATGCTCGGAGGAAAAGACGCTTTTGTAAAAGAACTTGAAGATATGTACAGCACCCCTCTGGGGAAAGGAAAGCCCGATTTTTACCATATTTACGCCGATCATAGCGGTAATGTCGGACAATTCTCGATGGGCAACGAGCCTTCGATGCACATTCCGTATTTATACAATTATGCAGGACAGCCATGGCGTACGCAAAAGCGTGTACATACGTTGCTCAATCAATGGTTCAGAAACGATCTGATGGGTATTCCCGGCGATGAAGACGGAGGCGGACTCACTGCATTTGTCGTATTTTCACAGATCGGATTTTATCCCGTTACCCCCGGATTACCAATGTATGTAATAGGAAGTCCGACTTTCGAGAGTGCAAAACTGGATATCGGCAACGGGAAATCATTTGAAGTGGTAGCAATCAGCTATTCTCCTGAAAATAAATACATCCAATCAGCAAAGTTGAATGGTAAAGATTGGAATAAATCATGGTTCTCACATGAAGAACTGATGCGTGGAGGAAAGCTCGAACTGGTTATGGGAAAACATCCGAATAAAGAATGGGCTTCAGACGATAATGCTGTGCCGCCATCATTCAGCATGAATAAATAAAATTCAATTACTATACTATCACACGGCTATGAATATCAAAAACACGATTAAGAAAGTAACTGCTTCCGGTATATTCTTTTTATTTGCAATTATTACTTTTGCGCAAATAAAAACAGAACCGGTAGACTATGTAAGTATCCTGACAGGGACATTATCTAAATTTGAACTATCGACAGGTAACACATATCCGGCAATAGCCCGTCCGTGGGGGATGAACTTCTGGATGCCTCAGACCGGGGAAATGGGGAATGGGTGGTCGTATGTATATACTGCCGACAAAATCAGGGGATTCAAGCAAACACACCAACCCAGCCCATGGATGAACGACTACGGACAATTCTCCATCATGCCGGTTGTAGATAAGCCGGTTTTCAATCAGGATAAACGGGCCAGCTGGTTCTCGCATAAATCGGAAGTAGCAAAACCATATTATTACAAAGTATATCTTGCCGATTCGGATATAACAACCGAAATAACGCCAACCGACCGCGCGGCAATATTCCGTTTCACTTTTCCCGAAAAGGATAATTCCTATGTTGTTATAGATGCTTTCGACCGGGGATCTTATATAAAAATTATTCCGGAACAGAACAAAATAATAGGTTACACAACACGTAATAGCGGCGGTGTACCCGATAATTTCAAAAACTATTTTGTCATTGTTTTCGACAAGCCGTTTACCTATCAGGCAACTGTAGGTGACAGTGAAATCCGTAAGAACGAACTTGAAGCTAAAGAAAACCATACAGGTGCTATTATCGGCTTTGCTACAAAGAGAGGTGAAACTGTTCACGCACGTGTGGCATCATCATTTATAAGTCCCGAGCAGGCCGAACTGAACTTAAAAGAACTCGGCAGTGACAGCTTCGATCAGGTAGCGGACAAAGGCCGCCAAGTATGGAACGAGACACTAGGACGGATAGAAGTGAAAGACGATAACATAGACAACCTTCGTACATTCTACTCCTGTTTTTACCGCTCGGTACTATTCCCGCGCAGCTTCTATGAGATAGATGCAAAAGGAGAAGTTGTTCACTATAGTCCTTATAATGGCGAAGTCCTTCCGGGATATATGTTTACCGATACTGGTTTTTGGGATACATTCCGATGCTTATTTCCATTCCTGAACCTTGTGTATCCGTCGATGAACGAAAAAATGCAGGAAGGTCTGGTAAACGCATACAAGGAAAGTGGATTCTTGCCTGAATGGGCCAGTCCCGGCCATCGCAATATTATGGTGGGGAACAACTCTGCTTCTGTAGTTGCCGATGCATATCTGAAAGGATTAAGAGGTTACGACATTGAAACACTATGGGAAGCCCTGAAACACGGAGCTAATAATGTACATCCTAAAGTTTCGGCTTCAGGGCGTCTGGGATATGAATATTACAACAAACTAGGTTATGTGCCGGACGATGTCAGAATAGGACAAAGTGCCGCACGTACTTTAGAATATGCATATGACGACTGGACTATCTACAGATTGGGCAAAGCATTGGGCAAACCCGAAAGTGAAACCAGCATATATAAAGAACGTGCTATGAACTACAAGAATCTCTACAATCCGAAGTTCAAACTGATGACCGGCCGCAATGAAAACGGTGAATTCGATAAAACGTTTGTAGCCGAAGACTGGAGTCGTGCATTCTGTGAAGGTAACAGCTGGCACTGGAGTTTCTGCGTATTCCACGATCCGCAAGGCCTGATAGACCTGATGGGTGGAAAGAAAGAATTTAATACGATGATGGATTCCGTATTTATAGTACCGGGGAGCAAAGGTATGGAAAGCCGCGGTATGATTCACGAAATGCGAGAGATGCAGGTGATGGACATGGGACAATATGCACATGGAAACCAACCGATACAGCACATGGTTTACCTGTACAACTATTCCGGTGAACCATGGAAAACTCAATACTGGGCACGCGAAATAATGGACAAGCTATATAACCCTAATCCTGATGGATATTGCGGCGATGAAGACAACGGACAAACATCGGCCTGGTATGTCTTCTCTGCACTTGGCTTCTATCCTGTATGCCCGGGCTCTGATGAATATATTCTGGGATCGCCATTATTCAAATCAGTCACCCTGAATCTGGAAAATGGGAAAAAAGTAGTTATCAAAGCTGATAATAATAGTAAGGCAAGCAGGTACATATCATCTATGACTGTGAATGGGAAAACTCTTAGCAAAAACTACCTGACTCACGATACATTGCTGAAGGGTGCGAATATCAATTACAAAATGGCTACTACCCCTAATATAACAAGAGGTATAAATACTGCTGATTATCCGTATTCATTCTCTAATGAGAAGTAATAAAAAATAAATTTCTGTATTAATCAAAAACAATCCTGGTACTCAGGTATCCCAATTTACCAAAGAAGTATATAGATACGCCAATGGTCAAATTATAGACTTCTTTTGGTAAAGCGGATAACAAAAGATATTTTAATATTAATTAATATTGCATGCAATTATTTCTTATGTTTCAAATATGAAATAATAAGAATAATCGACCCTTAATCTTTCACCATATATATGTTATATATAACAATAAATACAACAATAATAAGTGGCATTTTTTCATCTGAAAATTTGGCATTTAGCTGTATTTTATTAGAGAGAGAGAGAGAGAGAGAGAGAGAGAGAGAGAGAGAGAGAGAG
>X355_Hoffmanns_Two_toed_Sloth__coassemble_2376_pt1 | contig 12887 bp, 9 predicted proteins | sample X355_Hoffmanns_Two_toed_Sloth__metabat2_low_PE_021 | metagenome-assembled genome bin X355_Hoffmanns_Two_toed_Sloth | reverse complement strand
CTCTTAAGTAACTGGATAAGCTTCTTGTTCACAGGTTCAATATTAGGGCTCTTGGTTTCTGTGGATGCTCCCGGTGATTGTGTGTTCTGCTGATTATCAGAATTCTCAAGTATCTCTATGTAGATAAATTTGTCGCAGGCTACGATAAAAGGATTAGGGGTCTTTTTCTCCCCCAGTCCGAGCACAAACATTCCGGATTCCCTCAACCGCACGGCCAGGCGGGTGAAGTCGCTGTCGCTGGATACAAGGCAAAAACCGTCTACTTTGTCGCTATGCAATATATCCATTGCATCGATAATCATGGCAGAGTCTGTTGCATTTTTTCCTGTAGTGTAGCTATACTGTTGTATCGGGGTTATGGCATGTTCGAGCAAGGGTTGTTTCCATCCCGATACCGATGGTTTTGTCCAATCGCCATAAATGCGTTTGATAGTTGGTATTCCGAACTTGGTTATTTCATCGAGCATACCTTTTATGTTGGAGTAGGGTATATTATCGGCATCGATAAGGACTGCCAGCTTCATATCTGATTTTGGTACCATACATTCAATTGTTAGTTATTATCAAATATACGGTTTTTTAAAAAATATTGCTTGCCTTTCTATGAAAAACATTTACAGGCTTTCACTTTGAGGTATAGTCGTGCACAGAATGCATGGTTTTATAATAACTGTAACGCGATCTCTGCGCAGGCTTCCGCGTCGGCAAGTGCATTATGATGGTTGGTAAGTATATATCCGCAATCTTCAGCTACAGTGTGTAATTGATGATTGGGCAGATGGCGTAACTGACGCCTCGACGCGGCCAGCGTACAATAGAATCTGTAATCAGGATAGTCCATCCGGTAAGTCTTAAATACAGCTTTCAGGCAGGCTTCATCAAAGCCTTTATTATGAGCGACCAGAGGCAGTTCTCCAACCAGAGGTTCTATCTGCATCCATACTTTTGAGAAAACTTCGGCATTTAGAGTATCTTCATATGTAAGGCCATGGACATTGCTGTTTCCATAAGTATAGTAGTTTGGCTCCGGCTGTATAAGACTATAGAAGCGGTCACAGATAATCCCGTTCCGCACTATTACGATACCCACGCTGCAAACACTGGATAGTTGTTCGTTGGCTGTTTCAAAATCTATGGCTGCAAAATCCCGTAGCATGCTGTTTTATTATGAGGAATAAAATTAGAAAGAATATGTCAGACCGGAAAATTATCGTTCCCCGATGATTATATAAAACAGGTTGATTTTTCTTGAATATCTTTATCTATAATATATAGCTTTTGGGCGCTAGTTCTTTGAATCGAAAATCGGCGGAGCCAAATGCTGGTTTTAGGATTTAGAGATTTAATGTTTAAGGATCTAAAGATTGATTAGAAAAAGTAACAAAAGAAAAAACCCAAAAAGGTATTACTTTTGTTACTCTTTTTATATCAGGTTCTTATTTATAAAAGAACAGAACCTATGGCTGTCCGGATATTATATAGAAAAGATTATTGCCAATCAATGAAGTCGAGAGAAACTCTGTTGAGGAACGCCACTGTTTTATGTATCTCTTTGTACATCACAATATCGTCATTGATAAAAGCTACTTCTTTCCTGTATTCTTTAAGGAAGTTTTCGAGTATCGGCGATGTTTTTACAGGACGGCGGAAATCTATTCCCTGCGCAGCATTCATCAGCTCTATTGCAAGAATATGATTCAGGTTATCCATTATCTTGAATAATTTGACGGCTGCATTTGCCCCCATACTCACGTGGTCTTCCTGTCCGTTGGACGATACGATGGAATCGCTCGATGCCGCATAGCAGTACATTTTATTCTGGCTAACCATCGATGCCGAAGTATATTGGGGGATCATAAAGCCGGAGTTGACACCCGGATTAGCGACAAGAAATTCAGGCAATCCGCGAAGGCCCATAATCAACTGGGCCACACGCCGTTCGGAAATATTGCCCAGCTCGGCTAATGCAATCGCAAGAAAGTCGAAAGAGAGAGCCAATGGCTGCCCGTGGAAATTTCCGCCCGACACGATTTTATCCTCATCAGGGAAGATGGTCGGGTTGTCGGTCACTGAGTTTATCTCCGTCAACAAGACTGATGCCACATAGTTCATTGCATCCTTTGTTGCCCCGTGGACCTGTGGAATACATCGGAAAGAGTAAGGATCTTGTACGTGAGCCTTTTCCCGCGAAATAAGTTCACTGCCTTCAAGCAACTTGCAGAAGTTGGCTGCTGTGTCGATCTGCCCCTGATGCGGACGCATCTTTTGTATTCCTTCATAGAACGGATCGAGACAACCATCAAAGGCTTCCAGTGATAAGGCTGCTATCAAATCCGCTTTCTTTGATATGGCAAAGGCACGGAGCATGGCGAATACACCGTTAGCACTCATAAACTGTGTACCGTTGAGTAATGCCAGTCCCTCCTTACTCATCAGGCGGATAGGCTTCCAGCCAAACTCATCCAGTACGCTCATTGCTTCACGCTTTTTACCCTGGTAATAGACATCTCCCGCCCCAATCAAAGGAAGGAAAAGGTTAGCGAGCGGAGCCAGGTCACCCGATGCGCCAAGCGAACCGCGGTCGCAAACGATAGGGATAATATCATTATTGAAAAAGTCGATAATACGCTGAACCGTTATTACCTGCACACCGCTATATCCAAGAGACAGGGCATGCGCTTTGAGCAACATCATGAGCTTAACAATGACCGGAGATATCTCCTCGCCTACACTACAGGCATGCGATTTCACAAGATTCTCCTGCAAGCGGGTAAGTTCGTCGGGAGATATGTTCTTGTTGCAGAGCGAACCGAACCCTGTGGTAATACCGTACATAGGCGTTTTCTGCGACTTGATTTTTTCATCGAGGTAATCGCGGCATTTCTGGATACGATCTTTAGCTTCGGGAGCCAACTCCAGTTTCAGATTCTTGTTTATGATTTGCTCCAGTATTCCGAAGGTTAGTTCACCCGAGCCGATATAATAGACGTTCTTCATAGGTTATAGTGTTTTATTTACCTTTTCCAGCAAAGCTTGTTCTTTAGCTACAGCCGCCTTTTCCAACTGGCCGCATTCTTCTCTCATACGTGCGGTATACTCTTCATCTTTTAATGCGGAGAGATTTATCTTCACATTCAGTATCGCGCCTAATACAGCTGTACGTGCAGCCATCATACTTACGCAAGCATCTGTTATGGCATTCTGGTTACCATGTTCGGCGACTTCCTCTATGACCTCCATTATGGCAAAAGCTTTACGTGCGACATCCATAGGCACTTCGGCAGCTATTTTAGTAGTAGCCTGTATCTGTTTGCTGCGCTCGGTCTTTTCTTCGTCTGTTTCTTTCGGGAGTTTGAATGCAGCAAAGACTTTGTCATATGCATCCGAATCGGCATCTATATCATGGATAAAAAGAGCGCGATAGTTGTTTGCAGATGCTGCGATCTTCTTCATCATTTCTTCTTTATCTTCATATTTCTTTTTACCAATGGTAAGGTTAGCAACCATTTCGGCAAGGGCTGCCGAAATTGCGGCATTCAATGCGGCAATACTACCTCCCCCGGGAACAGGATCATTGCCGGCTGTTTGGGATAGGAATTCTTTAACTGATAGATTTACAAGCATATAATTTAATGATTTAAGATTTAAATATTTAATGATTTATTTTCGGTATTTGACTCCATCTATTTCTGATTGTCTTAGATACTTTATAAAATTTGAAAGGGATTGAGATATTCTCACTGCATTTTGATAATGGATATTAAAAACTTCTTTATCAATATAATGAATATCTAAGGCTCTATATAGTTGACTTCGTGTTTCTCCACACGATCCCTTAGCTATATATAGAAATTGAACAAATTCCTTATTTCCCTTGCGTTCAAATCCTTCTGCGATATTATCCATAATTGAACCTGCTGAAGCCCTTATTTGGTCTCTCAATCGAAAGTCTTTGCAAAAATCACCTTCACTTGTAAGTTGATAGATACTTTTCGCAAATTCTCTTGATAATTTCCAAACTTCCAAATCTTCAAAGCATTCAATCTTAGCCATTGTAGATATAGATAATTAATCCTTAAATTGTTAACTTTTTAAATCTTTAAACTAAAAGAATCCCCTTTTTTATCACCTTTTCCACAATATTCATACCTATATGATATGGCAGAAATTTATATGACGGATATTCCAGAATAACCAGATCACCCTGTTTTCCAACATCTATACTACCGGTTTTATCAGCTTTTCCCACTGCTGCCGCTCCGTTTATGGTTAAAGCTGTCAAAGCTTCTTCGGGAGATAGCTGCATATAGATACAAGCCAGGGCAAACAGCAATGGAACAGAGTTCGTAAAGCTGCTCCCCGGATTCAGGTCAGTAGCCAAAGCCACTGCACAACCGGAGTCTATCATATAACGTCCCCGAGCATAATGTTCCTTTAGAGAAAAAGCGGTACATGGAAGCAATGTTGCCACTACTCCGCTCTCTGCCAAATCCCCGATTCCCTTATCCGAGGCTTGTAGCAGATGGTCGGCAGAAAGGGCTTTCAACTCGGCGGCGAGTTCCGCACCGCCCAGAGTGACAATCTCATCGGCATGTATTTTCAATTTGAAACCCAGATCACGTGCAGCGGTGAGATACCTGCGCGACTGTTCGATATCGAATACATTCTTTTCACAAAAGATATCACAGCATTCGGCAAGGTTTTTTTCCTTTACTTCGGGCATTACTTCTTCAATCATATAATCGAGGAAGTCGTTCTCCCGTCCTTTATATTCCGTAGGGGTAGCGTGCGCACCCATAAACGTACTGACAATATCTACGGCGTGTTCTTCATTCAACGATTTCATAACCTCGAGTTGCTTCAACTCGGTTGCCTTATCCATGCCATATCCGCTCTTTCCTTCAACGGTAGTAACACCCATTGCCAGCATGCTGTTGAGACGTTTCCGGCCCGAATTTTTCAATTCGTCGAACGAAGCATTGCGTGTCGCGGTCATCGTGTTGTGAATACCACCTCCACGCTCCATAATCGACATATAGCTATCGCCACGCATACGCCACGAGAATTCTTCTTCGCGGTATCCTCCGAATATGAAATGGGTATGGGAATCCACAAAGCCAGGAAGTACAGCCTTACCCGTAGCATCGATAATTTCATGGTTAGGAAAATCTGATAGCGGCGGGCAATTAGCATCCTTTCCCACATAGGTGATGATGCCACCGGAAACGATAACCGTTCCGTTCTCTATTACTGAAAGGTTGGACATCTCCCTTCCTTTCTTTGCTGAGAACCCGCTACAAGTAACCAGTTGCGCTGCGTTCTTTATGATGATATTCCCGTGTTTCATTCTGAATCTTTAAATTTTGAAATTTAAAATCTTTAAATCCTATTTTATTCCATCAGATGGGTTTCCAATACCTGCTTTGTAGAAAACCCTTCCAGCCCGAGGTAATAGGCAGCGGTATCTATCAGCGCATCCATGGGAACAAGGCCAATAATTTCTGCTCCTACAACACTTACCCCGTAGCGGTTAGCCTCGATGCGTACCAGCTCGTGGGCACGGTAGATAGCTGTCTTCGTAAAATCAGTCAGGTTCATCGATACCTGTACAATACCCCTGTCGGTAAGCTCCACACCCATAGCCTTACAAAAGCGAAGCCCACCGCCGAGGAAACGTACTTTCCTGGCAATAGCATCGGCTATTTCGAGCTTATCAGTATTCAGGTTCACATTGTAAGCCACTAACGGCATGCGTGCGCCTATAACGGTAGCCCCTGCTGTCGGGTGCGGCTGTGCAGGGCCGAAATCAGGTTTCCATTCGGGCAATTCCATTTTATCTTTCAAGCCCTCATATTCTCCTTTGCGAATAGTAGCCAGGTTTTCGCGATGTGGCTCAGATGCAGCTTTCTCGTATAGATAAACGGGTAAGTTGTATTTGTCTGCCACTTCTTTAGCCACTTCTTTGGATAGATTGATGGCTTCTTCCATCGACACATTGCGAATAGGGATAAACGGCACTACATCTACCGCACCCATACGCGGATGCTGCCCTTTGTGATGGTTTAGGTCAATAGTTTCTACGGCAATGCCGATAGCTTCTATTACAGCTTTCTTTAGAGGTTCGGGTTCGCCTACTACAGTTACAACCATGCGGTTATGGTCTTTATCTGTACTGTAATCGAGTAGCTTTACGCCTTCTTTTGCACGGAAAGCATTCGCTATTTTTTCTACCTTTTCCAAATCGCGCCCTTCGCTGAAATTAGGCACGCATTCTACGATTTTGTTAGTGCTCATGGTATGTTGTTTTTATTTTTTAGGTTCTTTCCCCAATTTCTCATAGTCATCCCTTGTCATTATAACTAACGATTCACTCTCACAATCCCAGATACTTACATAATATCGAGACATTACAATATGCTGCTTCCAGCCGGCAAACTTTGCATAAAGCATCAGTGTGCATATATCGGTGGCTGTTATAAATTCGTCTGTTCCTTCTGCATGGGAATGCACTGAAGCAATAGCCTCTTGTTCATCATCAAACTTTATAGGAATCAGATTGCGATGAAGCCTTTCCTTTTCTATCAGATTATTGCCTTTGTCAAAGACCATCAGGTAATCGTTACCAAAAAGAACTGTGCCCGTTACTTTCGGCGCTGTGAGAGCATATACGATCTTTTCCCCTCCTTTGTTAGTGGGAATCAGATTCAGACTGGTATTGTTATAGGCCTTAAATAATGTATCACGTTGCACTTCTTCGAAAGCTTTTGTACGGATGGTATATAACTCTTTTTCGAAAACTTTGAAATCTCTTTCCTTAAAATCTATTGTAGCTGTTTCTACTATACTTATATCACCAAAAGACACAACACCGAGAACCCTCGGATTATCCCCTTTAGAAAAGACCAGACATTTGGGTTTATTACCATCCATAAAGGAAAAGTAGCCTCCTATCCGGCGAGGTTCTTTATAACTTTTAGAGAATATATCTGTTCCACTCCATGCGGCTTTTTCCAACTGATACAGGTATTTTCCTTCTATTGTAATATCCATGGCCACTTTAGCCAGATCCAGTTGGGAAAAAGAGTTTAGTGAAACGAATAATAATATCAGGGTTACCAGTTTCTTCATTATTTACAAAGTTGTTTTATATATTCATCATCAGTCAGATAAGGCATCGTGATATGGTATCCGTCTTTATGGGATTGGTTGAATAATTCGCAGGTTTCTATTGCATTCCCGTTTCTTGCCCACGAACGGCGGGCAACTCCTCCCATTACATCCCACAACATAGATGAACGGATAATACCATCGATTCGTTCACTTCCATCGCAAACTAATCCGAATCCGCCGTTTATCGACTTGCCGATACCTACGCCTCCTCCGTTGTGAAGTGCAATCAGACTCATACCACGGGCAGCATTTCCGGCAAAACATTGTACAGCCATATCGGCCATTACATTACTGCCGTCTTTTATATTGGCGGTTTCGCGGAAAGGAGAATCGGTACCGCTTACATCATGATGATCGCGACCGAGCATAATAGGGCCTACTTCACCATCGCGTACCAGTTCATTGAATTTCAGGGCAATATTCATACGCCCTAAAGCATCCTGATAAAGTATACGCGCTTGCGTACCTACAACCAATTGATTTTTCTCAGCATCGCGAATCCAGTCGTAATTATCCTTGTCCTGACCTCTTCGTGTAGGGTCTATACACTCCATTGCCGCATGGTCGGTCTTAATCAGGTCTTCGTGCTTTCCGCTCAGGCATACCCAACGAAACGGACCGTATCCATAGTCGAACAACTCGGGTCCCATGATGTCTTCGACATAGGATGGCCATATAAATCCGTCCTTTTCATCTATTCCGTTTTTAGAAATCTCTTTTACCCCGGCATCATATATGGCTTTCATAAATGAATTGCCATAATCGAAGAAATAGGTTCCACGATTTACGAGTTTACGGATTACTTCGAAATGACGTCTTAACGATTCATCCACCAGCTTACGAAAAGTGTTCCTGTCTTTCTTCAATAAACGGGTGCGCTCCTCAAAAGAGATTCCGACAGGGCAATATCCTCCTTCATATACAGCATGGCATGATGTCTGGTCGGACAATAAATCGATGTGTATCTGATTTTTATGGGCATATTCAAGCAGGTCGACAACATTACCAAGATAGGCTATAGAACAAGATTTTCTTTCTCTTTTGGCTGTCTTTGCTAATTTAAAGGCTTCGCCCGCATCCGTAACAATATGATGTACCCAACCCTGATTATAACGGGTTTCTATCCGTGAGTAATCCACTTCCGCCGTAATAGATACTGCTCCTGCTATATCGGCTGCTTTTGGCTGAGCACCGCTCATACCACCGAGACCGGAAGAAACAAATAGGTAACCGTTCAGATTTTTGTTCTGCGAAATACCCAGTTTCAACCGCCCGGCATTCAGCAGTGTATTGAATGTACCATGTACAATTCCCTGAGGACCTATGTACATCCATCCTCCGGCCGTCATCTGTCCATAATTGGCAACGCCCATCTGTGCGGCAATCTCCCAATCAGCCTGATTATCGAACATACCTACCATCATCGAATTGGTAATGATAACACGGGGTGCATCCGGTTTTGATCTGAACAAACCTAAAGGATGACCCGATTCAATGACGAGAGTTTGCTCTCCAGTCATTACTTCCAGATATTGCTTTATCAGGCGGTACTGCATCCAGTTTTGGCAAACTTGTCCAGTTTCTCCGTATGTAACCAGTTCGTAAGGGTAGAGAGCGATATCGAAGCACAGATTATTGTCTATCATTACCTGAAAGGCCTTTCCCTCTATACAGTTTCCTTTATATTTATCTATCGGCTTCGGATAAATATCACCCTGTGGACGGTAGCGATACCCGTATATACGCCCCCAGGTTTTCAATTCTTCGAGAAATTCTGGAGCCAGAGTTTTATGGAGTTCATTAGGTATATATCGTAAAGCATTTTTAAGAGCTAGTTCTGTTTGGGCAGGAGTCAGTTTGTATCCCCGGTCGGGAGCACGGCGTATTCCGTCCACGAAAGACGGGTATGCAGGTAGCTGGTTATTGAGTCTGATTTCCATGATTATTGAGTTCTTAAGGTCGCAGACCGATTTATTACTTTGTTAAATTTAAATGCAGCAGAAAGTTGGACTAAAATAGTATATCAGTAGATTCTTTCTTCCTCTCAATTGCATTTTCCGAAGATAAGATTTATATTTTTTCCAATGAAAATATTTAATATATTTCTAAGCATGTTTAACGACAAATTTCATATAAAGAAAGAGTACGGGGAATATTTTAACAAAAATAAAGGCTAACATCTTCATATATCAGCCTTCAATCATATCAAAATGTCAAAATATTACTTTAGATTTTGCAGATATTCCGACAGATTTACATCCCGGTCGAGATTCATCTTCTTTCGTAGCCTGTATCTGTTTACCTCTACCCCACGTGTAGATATATTCAATAAAGGAGCTATTTCTTTCGTTGAAAGGTTCATATACAGGTAAGCACACAGTATTTTATCATTCCGGCTCAATCCCGGGAACCGTTCATCCAATAGCCGGAAAAAATCCTGATGTACAAGGTCGAAATTCGATTTGAACACTTCAAAATCCGTATCATGCTCTATATTGCTGTTAATCTGGCTTATCAGACGGATTACTTTTTGCTTTACTATATTTACTTCTTTCTCTTCGTCTATAGATTTTGAGATACTCAATGCATTCCTTTTAACATCTTCAAGGATTTCATTCTTACGGATTACATTCAGCATATATCCACTGAGTTCCTGTGTTTTATAACGTAATTCAGTTTTTAGATTTTCGTTCTGAAGTTCATATATTTCCTGATCTTTCAGCTTGGTTTCTTCTTCATGGCGCTTGGTTTGCGCAATTAATTCTTCACCTTTCTGGTATATTATCTTCTTTTGTTTACTGATTGTCTTTTTATATAGAACAAATAAGAAAATAATAATTATCAGGAAATACAATATATATGCCAATGAAGATCTATACCATGGGGGCAAAATCATAAAGCTGATAGAGGCCGTATTTGTCGAATCCGCATTCCCGTTTACAAAGGCTTTTACTTCAAATACATACCTGCCTTCTGACAGGTTTGTATATTCTTTCGATGCGATAGGTGAGGGCAGGCTCCATTCGTCCTCCACACCCTTAAGCCTGTATACATATAGTATATCCGATGTCTGCGTGAAGTCTGTTGCTGCAAAATTTATCTTTATTGAATTTAAAGAATAGGGCAAAGAAACAAGTGCAGAGACCTGCCCTGTACTGATAATACTATCATTCCGGCTACTGGAAAGACTTTTTATATAAGTCTTTATATTTTTTAACTTATGAATGTCTTTTGTTAAATCTATCTTTATAAAAGCATTATCTACAGATATAATCGCAGATTTAGAATCGGGCAGGTAAACATTCTCATGATTAATAATCAATTCATTGGACAGCCCCCAGTTGTATATGGAAGCATTGTAACCATTAGGCGAATATTTTCTGAATTTCAATTTGCTATCCGATACAAACCATATATTCTTGAGTTTATCTATATATAGAAATTCATAATACCGGGAACCTTCAAGCATCGATTCGAGTTGTGTATATTTGTCGAAACTGTCTGTGATACGGCTATACTGGTAAATTCCATCCAAGCCGCAAATAATAAGATTATTATCAACTTTCCGGAAAAACAGGTTTTCACTGGTTCTCGAATTTCCCAGCGTATACTCTTTTCTGCTGATTATACTATAAAATACAGAATCGAAGGTTATCTTTTCTACTTTCTGCTTATCATTTACTAACCAAAAACTATAAGGATTTTCTTCATCTTCAATGAATCCCCGGCTCGAATTGTTAAAATTCCCTACCCTGTGCGATGGCACCCATCTGCCGTTCTTTTTCTCTATAATATCCAAGCCGAAATAACTTCCTGCTATCAGTTTATCCTTATCCGGAGCCATCGGATGAGTTTCCCATATCCCGGGTATATTTATTTTATATGTTCCGTTGGCATTTATAACCATAATTCCATTATCTCCTGAGCAAAAGAGAGAATTATCGTATTCCAGCATCGACCAGATTTGCCCTTCCGATCCCTTTATTAACCGGCAAGTGCCATCCGGGTCCGATTTATATAATCCTTGATTAGTACCCAAATAAAATTCATTTCTGTAAAAAGCCGAACAATATCCGGTGCCGACGGGAGAAACAGTGGCATAAAGATGGCTTACAGGAGTATTCAGGTCTATAAGACCGATCCCTTTATCAAGTCCCAGCCAGAGATTATTATCTTTATCGAAAAATGAACTCAGGATGGTATTGTTTTTCAGACCATTATCAAGATTGTAGATCTCCTTAAACCGCGAATTCTTTAAATCGAAAAGGAGAGTTCCGCTCTGTACTGAGCCTAACGCAACCACCGATCCCAGTATAGAAGTGCTGAACATCTGGTTTGTAAAAATAAAGTCGTCTGCAACAGAATGTACTCTTTGTATACTTTTATTATCCAGTAAATACAATCCAAATTGTGCGGTAGTTACCAATAACCGATTTTCATATGGAAGAATACTGACAAGCTTATGAGACAATAGTGAAGAAGACGTGGACAGAAACTCCACCTTATTCTCCTTATTCAAGAAAAAGATGCCTTCTGTGGTGCCTATATATAACTTCCCATCTACTATACCCGAACAATCTATCTTTTTGTCTATAGCTATAGTTCTTATCCCGAGGCCGTCTTTATACATATGTATATGCATATCACTGATAAAATATATGATATTGTCATACAGTAATATCTTCCATACTTCTCCTGTCCAACCGGTAATCTTCTCTGATAAAGATTTATATTCCAGGAAACCCATCTCATTGGGTGCGAAGTAACCGAATTCAGAACTTCCGCCTACGAATATTTTATTATTGACAATTTTTAACGAACGTAAAATCCGGTTCCTGATTGAATATAAAGACCAGTTAACTCCGTCAAATTCAAGTAGTCCGTTATTATTCGCACAGTATATCCATCCGTTTTCAGATTGATCTATCATCCAGTTCTGAGGCCCTGCCTCATACTGTCCGCGTTCGTAATTGATAACTTTTCGCTTCCATACAGGATTTGCATAACTATATGCAGATACAAGAAAAGCCATGATTAAAATATATATATATTTCATGTCGATTTAAGATATATGCACAAAAAAACCTGTTCCAAATAATCTTTTCAACTATTTGGAATAAGGTTTTCTGACAGTGTACAACTCGTATTTACGTCTCTCTCTCTCTCTCTCTCTCTCTAACAAAAAGTATTTAATCGCCAAATTATCAGCAAATAAAATGACAGAACAAAATGTCGCATTATCCAATTTTTGGCTCATTAATATATAAATCGTTATCTATCTATTTGGTTACACATCCGATCATTATGACTACTGATAGTCTGATTCAAACTCCAAAAATAGTCATAATTTGTAGTCATTAGCTATTCAAACAGATTAGTTTAAACTACTATTTGAATCCTCTCGAATTCAAATATACAATATTAATTGTTAAATAAAATACAAACAACTGTATTATTTATATAAATATCTATTTATCAGTGATAAATGAAAGTTATGTAGTAGTATTGTAGTATTCATTTATATCCATTTTTGAGTTTTTGATGTATTAAAAAATTATAAAAAAAAATGGAAGGGGAGTATGTTTGCAACAGATTCTTGAAAAAGCTCTAAAACTATTAATTAAATCAACCTTAAATTAACAATCATGAAGAGAGAACCCATCTTTTGGAACATTTTATTCATTATTCGTCTATTTCTTTTTTTTTTTTTGGCTGTA